>Ga0181379_1001707_pt1 | contig 10308 bp, 5 predicted proteins | sample 2SPOviralmetaG_FD_130115 | JGI IMG/M metagenome (GOLD analysis project Ga0181379, IMG submission 130115) | Marine viral communities from the oligotrophic San Pedro Time Series (SPOT) site, San Pedro Channel, CA, USA - 2 SPOT_SRF_2009-07-10 | ecosystem: Environmental > Aquatic > Marine > Strait... | reverse complement strand
CATATGTTATACTTTTTAATATTTCTAATTCAGTATTACTAAAATTAGATACTCCTGTATTTTTAAAAATACTTTTAATTTTTTCATTATTTATCCCAAATATTGGTTGATTTTTTGAAGACGGATTATTATGCTTACTTAATGCTTCTAATTCTTTAATGCTTAACCTGTTAATTAAATTAGATATTTTAGGAGCACTACTATTAGGGGGATTGCTACCACCTATGATTTTTATTTGTTTTTTTAAATAAGATTTTTTACCACCTTTCATATAATAACGACCACCTTTTAAACCAGTATAAACAATACGTTTTTTTCCACCAATCATTGTCGAAGTTTTGGATAAATAACTTTTTTTTGTTAAATTCATCTATATATATATATATATATTATATCACATATTAATTAAATAATTAATTATTTAATTAATTTATTAAACCTATAACGGGATAATGGTCTGAATACCATTTGTCTGTTTTAATCACTTTTGATTTTGAACGAATATTAGTAGTTAATATATGATCTATATTATAAATTCCTCTCATTTTATAATCTTTACTATTTGCAGAACTTAATTTATTTTGATTATAAAATTTTCGTTTTCCAAAAATATTTTTATTATTTAATTTACCTAATGAAATCGGATTATCATGATTAAAATCTCCACTAATTATAATTATTCCTTTTTTCAATATGTGTGATTTTAATTTAGAAAATTTTAATTGTTTTAATCTTTTTAATAATTGAGAAATATTATTATTATTATCATGACCACAATGAACATTTATTAAACATACATATTTTGAATAATCTTTATTATCTGTTAGTTCATTTTTATTTAATTGATTATTTTTAATTTTAAAAAATAATATTTGAATGGGTCTACCTCTACTAAATTCTGTATTATATTTTCCTTTACATATTAAGGTTTTTTTATTCCATATAGAAATCATCTTTTCTTTACCCGATTTACTTACAAAATTAGTATAATTTTTATGTTTAAGATATTTATCAAATAATACTTGTTCTTGTAATAAAATTAAATCTAATTTGTATTCTTTACGATATTTTTTTATTAAATCTAAAACATTTTTTAAACACATATTTTTCCCCTTTTTAATACACTGTCTTCCATTTATTTTACCAGAATCTTTACCTTGCATATTTTCCCAACAGACATTATATGTTAAAAGACTTAACATTATATAGTTATTTTAGAAAAAGAACTAACAGAAAAATAGTTCTTCAAATTTTTGTTAAAACTTTTTTTTTAAAAGTTTAAAGTAGTTAATTACATGAGTTTTTACAATTTTCAGTATTTTTAATAATTAATTCAGCAGGAGGATTTGGAAGAATTTTATGAATTAATTTTCTAAAAACTACATTTCCATCAATAGTAATTTTAGTCGTTTTTAAATAACTTAATGTACCATCATTTTCTAATTTCATCATTTTTACAGATGTTCCATCCACATATGGTACTTCACTTCCTACTAAATAAGTATTTGTTACAGATGGATTAATAACTGAAGTTGGTAAAGTGATTTTATAATATCTTCCAGCAGTTGTAAAACTATTCATTGTTTTAACACCATAAATACCGTCTAAAAAATGAAAATTAGATTGTTGAGGTACTGATGCCGGAATACTATCAATTCCATAAGTATTGCTACAAGATGGTATTACTCTACCATCTTTTAAAACATTACATTGTTTATACATATTTTTATTATTTGAATAACATTGTTGATTTGATAATCTTTGATACATATATTTATAATATAATAAAATTAATATAATTATTAAATTTATTATATTATATTATAATATGAAAACTATTATAAGTCCAAACGGTTATTTTTAATAATTAAGGATAAAATTAATTTTGTTTTTTAACTACATTACCGGTTGTTAACCAATAATTAAATGGATAAGATTCCATATTATATGGTAAACATTCTTTTTTACCAGAATGTTTTTTATTAATACTTTTAGGTGGGATTGTCCAATTACAGTCATTTTCATCACATTCGTTTTTCGTTTTATGTTTATTACATTTATTATAAGAAGATATTACATTTGTCATTACAGGAGTGCTTGCACAATTATCATTGTAATAATTCATATCTCCTATATTAATTCCTTCTATACTTGTTGGACATAAATCATAATAAACATATCCGATATTTAATGCTTGATTTTTATTTAATTGAATAATTATTCTTTCATCGTTTGAACATGAAAATAAGGGTTTTTTGTCATAAGTATGAGGAATACATTTTCCATTATACCATTGACAATTTAATGTACATTCTTCTTCTTTTAAATCTTTACAATTCTTTTCTTTTATAAATTTATCGATAAATGAAATATTTGTATTAAATGTAGTATTTTGTTTTTCTGAACATTTATTATTTTTCCAATCCCAATTACATTTATTAATATCACATTCTTCTTTTGTATCTACTTTACAATTCACATTATATTTATAATTATATTCTAAATTATTACATCTTAATGTATTATTGTCTGATAATTTATTAAAACTTTGTTTCCCCAATACAATACTATTCCTAAATGAATGTAAATCATATGTATTATCTATACTTAAATTCCCTGCATTTTCATTTGAGATATTAATTCTAATTTTAATATTTGAAGGGATTTTATATGGGATATTTGTTTTCCTAACAAATGAATTATCTGATTTAATTAATTCATATAATAATATATCATTGTTTTCTATAATAATTTCTAAAATATTTGGTGTTAACTGTATATTATATTTATTTAGTTCTGTTTGATCAACTAAATCAGGTGAATCAATTACATCTCTTGGTATTCTATTATTTTTATTATCATAACATATGTTTTTATTAAAAATATTATTTCTATTCTTTAAAAATAAATTTGTATCACTTGAATCTAAATATATTTCATAAAGAAAATCATAAAAACCGTCTGATAGTAAATTATTATTATATTTATTCATTTGATATTTTATATCATAATTTTTAATTGAACTATCTTCACATAATGCTTTTTCATAATTAAAATCACTATTTGGTATTTTAATATAATTTTTTATAAATTTAATAAACTCTTCTTTTTCAACATTTTTTTTTAATTCTTTTTTAAATATTTCTCTTAAATCATTTTGAAAATTTTGATATGGTAGGAAATCAATTAAATTACTATATAAATCATACATTTTAATTTCATTATTATATTCTAAACTAACTAAAAAATGATTTTGTTCAAAATTTTCATTAGACTTAAATAAACACATCATTATTATTAATATTAAAACTCCAAATAATTTTAACATATAATATTTGTTAGATATATTTTATTAGATATCTTAATTTTTTTTAAAAGATAATTATATAATGAAAAACCATAATATATTTAAATATAGTGTTTTAGCAATTGCACTTATATTATCTTCATTAAGATTACATCCTTGTTTAAATATTTTAAGTATATATTTTGCCTGTTTATTTATTGCTATTAATTTAAATAAAAAAAAAATAATTCAATATTCATTATTTTTATTTACTATATCAATTATTTTAAAAGTAGTATTAAACGTTAATAATCATTATTTCAGTGAAAATTTTAACGGAGAAACTACTACTGAAGGAGAAACTACTACTGAAGGAGAAACAACTCATGAAGGTGAAACAATTCATACAGATAAAACAACTCGTGAGGGTAAGACTACTAATGAAGATGAATCTTCTAATAATGGAGAAACATCTACTACTAATTTAACAGATACTTTAAATCATAATAATTTAACAGATGAAGAGAAAGATAAATTAAATTTTACTGATTCTGTAGAAGATGTTGAAAAAACTGAAGAATTTAACAGTAATGATATTAATATAATTACACCTGCTCAAGCACAAAGAGAATTATATAGATTAGTTGATACTACAAGTTTATTGACTAAAACAATGAATGAATTAAGTCCTATTTTAAGTGAAGGTAAAAATATAATGAACACATTAGAACAATTAAATTTAACTAGTAAATTACAAAAATAATTTTTTCTCTTTATTAATTATCTTTATTAATTATCTTTTTTGAATTATCTTTATTAATTATCTTTTTGAATTATATAATGAAATATCGTCGAAAAAAACTAAGAAAAACTGGATATTTAAATTCTAATCATCATTTTAATATAAAAAAAGGTGGTAAAAAGAAATCTAAAAAGAAATCAAAAGGATTTTTTAGAAAAATTGTTAAATATATTTATAAAATAATTTTTTATTTTAAAAATATAATAAATTGTTATTTTGGATATTTACTTGTATTAATTCCTATATTATGTATTGTTATTTATTCACTATATAATAGAACTGAAAACTTTTTTAATTTTTTTAATAAAGATTTAAATCGTTTCCCTGATAGAAAAGTTAATTATATAAATGATACAGGTGAGAAAAATTTACAAAAAGAAAATATTATAACTAAAAATAATAGTATTCAAGATACAACTTATACTCCTAGTATTGATAATCAGTCTAAATTACCTCCTTCAAAAAAAGGTCCAATGAGAATCGCATCTCAAAATGAAGAGACCTTAGAAAAAATAAGAAAACCTGAACAAAGTTTTCAACCAGTTGGTCAAGCATTATTTGGTACTCTCCAGTGTAAAGTATTATCTGAATGTTCTGATGGTTATTATAATACAGGTGCAGAATTTAATGGTGTAAAATGTCAAAATGACAGTGATTCAAGAGTTGCTAAAGCAGTCGCTTCTATCAAAAATGGTTATATTGATAATATTTATTTAGTAGATAAAGGTTTAGGATATAAAGAAACACCTAAAATAAAGATTTTAGGTGGAAATGGGATGGATGCTCATGCAACCTGTATGATTCATAAGAATAGTGTAAATAAAATTGAATTACAAAATAGAGGTAGAAATTATAATTCAACACCTAAAATAATAATTGAAGCACCTAAAACAAATCACACATGTAAATTATGTTGTAAAAAATAAAAATTATTTAATAATAAAAAATTTATTTAATTTTAATGATACTTAATAATAATAAATTTATTTAATTCTTATAATATTTAATGTTTCTAATCTTTAATATTCTAATAATTATGAAATTCTTTTTCTAAATTCTAATCTTTTCATATATGGTCTATTTGAAGGAGTCCCCCCTCTAACTCTTCCACGTTGTCCTTGTCTTTGTCTTTGTCTTTTACTTTGTCCTTGTCCACGTTTTTTACTTTGTCCTCGTTTTTTACTTTGTCCTTGTCTTTGTCCTCGTTTTTTACTTTGTCCTTGTTTTTGTCCTCGTTTTTTACTTTGTTCTTGTTTTTGTCCTCGTTTTTTACTTTGTTCTTGTTTTTGTCCTCGTTTTTTACTTTGTCCTTGTCTTTGTCCTCGTTTTTTACTTTGTTCTTGTTTTTGTCCTCGTTTTTTACTTTGGTCTTGTCCTTGTCCTCGTTTTTTACTTTGGTCTTGTCCTTGTCTTTGTCCTCGTTTTTTACTTTGTTCTTGTTTTTGTCCTTCTTTTTTATCTTTTTTTCCTTTCCCTTTCCCTTTACCTTTTCCTTTTGGTTGTTTTTGTGATTCTAGTTTTTTAATTCCTTTAAAAATTTGTTCTTTTAATTTACGCTTACTAACATATATATTACCATCATTATTCGTAGTTGGTTCTAATTTTGTATCTTTTAAGAATGTATTAAAATATTTACCTAATTTAGTATTCTTATTATATCCTAATTGATATTCAATGGATTCAATTGAAATTTTATTTTGATTTTTAAAACTTTCGTCTTTAATATATGTGTCTATCATTTTTAACATTCCTATTTTTTGTTCTTTTAATTTAATAGATTCTCTTTCTTCTCTTACTAAATTAGTATTTTGATTTCTAAATGAACTAAAATCGATATCTGTATTACCAGATAATTCATCATGTGCATTATAATAATTTTTTGCTTTTTGTGTTTTTAATTTATATACTGTTTCAAACTTTAAACTTTTAGAAGTTTTAAAATCGTCTACATCATTCGTTAAATCTATATTTTCAGGTACTAATTCTTTTTTTTGAATCATAGGAGTTAAAACTTCATTCAATTTCTGATACGCTAATAATGTTGCTTTTTTATTTTCTTCATTTAGTGTTTTATTTGTTAATCTTTTTCTTTTTAATTTAAATTTATCATTGCCTCCTATAATTATATAATATGAGATTTTACCATCTTTTTCTTTAGCAACTATTTTAAAAGAAAAATTTAATTGATCTAAAGTTAGTTTCAACTGTATTATCTTTTTTCGGAAATTTTTACTAGTATCTATGGATTTTTGTTTTGATACTATTGTTTCATATGATTCTTTATTAATATTTAATAAATTTCGATAAGTAATATTATTTGCTAATTTTTTTTCACTATTATTTCCTTCAAAATATTCGTAAGATGCTTTTCCTATCGGTTTTAATTTAAATTCAAAAACAATTGTTTTTTCATTTATTCTATATAAAGTACAATATTTTTGTGCTAATTTTTTTAATCGATTCTTTCTTTTAGTTGTAAATGGAACTTCTGAAACAAATATTAATAAATATTTTTCTTCATTATTTCCAGATATATGTTCAATTTTAAATTGTAAATTTTCAATATTACCTACCATCTTTTTGATTTGCTTAAACCATCTTTTAGTATGTATTGATAAATTTTTATTTTTCTTTTGACTATTATCTGTTATCTTATTTATTGTTATCTCTTTTTGTTTTTTAAGTAATGCTTTTTTTCTTTTAATTTGCTTTTTAATATTATCAGTGGGTCTGTTTACATTTTCTAATAATTTAATTTCTTCTTCTAATTTTAATTCTCTATCTATTTTCGCAGTTAGTTTGTTTGTTCTATTAATTTCGACTGATATAGTAGGTTTTGAACTTAATTGAGTTATAGGTGATACTTCTTTCTTTAATTCTTTTGCTAATTTAGTTGCACCTGGAGTAAATTTAAATAAATCGTGTTCAGATATATTTTCATATAAAGGATCACCAATAATATCTTCTAATTTTTCAATAACATCTTTAACAATCACAAAAAGTGTATTACCATAACTTTCTACTGTTGTCGTGTTTAAAACACTTCTTAAATTCTTAATAATAACATCAGATAATTTAGATTTTTTTTTTAATTTTGTTTTTAATATTTCTTTAACTTTATTAAAAGGAATTAACCCGTTTTGATTTCTAACCTTGCTTAGAAGTGTTTCTATTATTTCATCTTTTTTTGTTTGAAATGTCTTATTTGGTTTAGGTTCATATTTTTTCAAAAATGTTCTTTGTAATTCACCAAAATCCTCTTCAAAAGGACTTAAATTTATAGTTTTAGGCATTTTTAAATAATATGTTTTTCCTTTTGCTTTTCCTTTTTTACTAACATCTATAATTTCACATCTAGTATCTTTAAATTTATCTATTAATGATTGATATTTATCCATTGTACTTTGTAATTCATTTACTTTTAAAGAAATTACTTTTTTCGATTTTAGTTTTCCTACTGTTCTTTCAAGTGTTTCATTAGTTAATTTAATCGGTCCAGATGTCTGATTCTTATTACCATTATTTTCATTCGTATTATTATAATTTAATATCTTATATTTTTTATTTAATTTTTTTAGATCATCATTTGTTAAGTTCCCTCTATTTCCATTTTTAAGTTTATTTTCAATAGCCTTTTGTAATACCTTTTGACTTTTATTAGCAATGTTCGGTATCTTTAATTTTCTTGCATAATCTTGTAATTTTTTAGTGGGTATTCTTTTCTTTTTAAATGTTGGTTTTTTTGAAGGTTTCTCAAAGAATATTCTCTCGTTTTGAGTACCTTTTGCTATCTCATCTTTTTGAACTTTATTCAATGCTTTTATTAAATCTTTAAAATCAAAATCATTTTTTTCAAATAATAATTCACACGCATTTTTTATAATTATTTTATATTGTTCTTCATCTAAGAATTCAAGTTCTTTATCTATTTGAATCTTCTTTTTCTTTTGATTTTCATTAGAAGAACCATCTAATTCTATTGATTTTATTCTTAATTCAATGCTTTTATCGTCAAAAATCGGTTTATATAAACTTATTATTTTATCAATTAATTCTTGTTTATTAGTAAAACCTTTCTGAAGATATTCAGACTGTAAAACATTCATTGCATTAACTTTCATTTGTTTATATTTTTTTCTCATATCAACTACATTTTGTCTTTTTGTCTTTTTTACTTGTATTTTATTTTGTTTATTTTCATGTAACTTAGTAAAAGTTTCTAATTCTTCTTGAAATTTAGCAACTACAATGTATCCCTCTTCATTTTTAGATTGTTTTTTTAATTGTTCATATATTTTACGTTCAATTCCTTTATTTTTTAAAAGTAATTTACTTCGTTGATCTGAAAAATTATCTTTAATAAATTTAGTTAAATCTTTTCCACTAATTGTTTCAATTTCCGCTATTTTTAATTTTTTTATTAAATCTTGTAATAATGAGTATGTATTTTTAGGTATTGGTTGATTTGATGTAATTTCTATTTTAAATTTCTTATTTATTGCCAATCTTTCTAGTGTTTCTCGATTTCTTCTATTTTTTTTTTGACCTTCTATTATTTGTAATAATTCATAATATGTTAATTCTTGAGTAGGTGATGTGTTTTCATTTGTTTCAAAATATTTTGATAAATATTCTGATAAATATTCTTTTATTTCTTTTATCAATTCTTCATCTGTTCTTTTACTTTCAGGTAGAGATTCTATAAATAATTCAATAAAACCCTTTAAATTTTGTTTTTCAAATTGTTCTTTAAATAGTGCAATTATCATTTTTTCTTTATCTTTAATTACCATTTTTTCATTAGATGTATTTTCATTATTATTTGAAAGTTCTTTTATTTTTAATTCTATTCTTTTAGTAACACCTGGATATATTTTTTTTGCTTCTTTAAATTTTTGTTGTAATGTTAAATTATAACCTCTTGCTTCAAACAATGCACGTAATATAATTGCTTTTTCTATATCGTTATTTTTAGGCCAAACACCTTGTGTTAACATTTCTTTAAATTGTTCTCTATCTTCTTCTGTAATTTTTTTCTTTAAGATTTTTAAAAACTTTGTTCTAACATCTAATTTACTTAATCTTTCTTTCTTTTTTACTTTTTTATCATCGGTCTTATTTTCTTTTTCTAATATTTCTTTAATTTTACTACGAAGTGGTAAAATATATACTTCTTTCCCTTTAAGATTCTGAGGTAAATTTTTACTATTATTTTTTTCTGTAAGTTCTTTTTTTAAAAGAACTTTTCTAGTTAATCTTAAATACTCTTTTTCGAATTCTTTTTCATCAAAAAGTTCTTGTATATTTTCATTTGCATTATTTGAAGTAAGATATCCTTTAACACTTGATATTAAAATAGTATAAAGTTCACTTATTAAATATGCTTCTTTTTCAATTGCGTCACTTTCTAATAATGCTTCCATCATCTCTAAATTTAAACGTTTTCTTTCTTTAGTTTTTTCTTTTCTAGTTTTTGTTCTTTCTTTTCCCTTTTTAGAATTTCTTTTTCTTTTTTCCTTTTTTGCTAATTTTTCTAATTCTTTTTTTGTACTATTTGGACTATGACTAACACCATATAACTTTAATCGTCCTTTTAATTTTTTTCTACCTTTTTTAATACCAGTTTTAACTTTAAAATCTGGTATTAAGTTTTTTAATTTTTTTTCTAATCTTTTTAAATGAACTAAATCTTGTGTATCTCTAATTACTGATTTATTAATCAAATCTTGTAATTTTTGAGGGATATATTTAGGTTTATTACTTTCAGGTTTATTATTATTATTATTCTCAAATATTTTTTGTAATTCTAATTTTTCTATTGTATTAATTCCTTTTCCCCTAAGAATTTTAATCTTGTCAATTAATTTTTCTAATTGATAATAAAAAAGTAGTATAACTAATTTTTTTAAATCAACTAATACAGGTGGATTATTTCGTGTAGATTTAATTACTGCTTCATTAATTTCTATTTCTATATTTGGAAAATTTTCTTTTGATGATATATTTCTTAATTCTTGTTCTAATTCTATTTTATTTACTTTAACATTATTTTTCATAAAAATATTTATCCTATCAATTAATTGTTGTAATTCATTTAAAAAAAAGAAATTTTCATCATTTAATGATGCGATTGGTTTTCTATAAGCAGTTTTATTTTTTTTAAATTTTGGTAATTTATTTTTATGTTCTTCTCCAAATTGTTCTAATTTAGTTTTTAATT
>Ga0181379_1001706_pt1 | contig 10309 bp, 10 predicted proteins | sample 2SPOviralmetaG_FD_130115 | JGI IMG/M metagenome (GOLD analysis project Ga0181379, IMG submission 130115) | Marine viral communities from the oligotrophic San Pedro Time Series (SPOT) site, San Pedro Channel, CA, USA - 2 SPOT_SRF_2009-07-10 | ecosystem: Environmental > Aquatic > Marine > Strait... | reverse complement strand
TCTGCTGAATGGTGCAACAACCCATGTTACACAAGTATGCATTCGATTTGGGAAACTCTACCCGAGACTACTGTCTTGGTGATGTCCACAGATCCCGCTGAAAATGCAAGTGGCATTACACTATCAGAGTGGCATGACTCTGCAGATGCTTTCGACGATGATGAGGAAGAGGGAAGTGGCGTATCACTCACGAGCTATGCATTCATGAAGGGACATGAATCTGGAAAAGAACTTGGAATCACCGCCCCTGGCACTGTCATGTTCATCAACTCAGTCGGAGAAGTGACAAAAAAACACGTGGGTATACTTGATGACTCAACTGAAATTCAAAAATACTGGGATGAAGCAAGTGGCATCGCTTGATGCATGACTCACTCACCGAATATATCATCAAAGAGCTTGGATTGGGGTTAACATGGTCTTCACACATGACATGTCGCAATGGCTCGGATTTTCAATCGACGAGGATTGGCTCGAAGAGAACATCTCTTGGAGAGATTTCGGCACAGGTGTGCGTTTGGGTAAACTCAAGCGAGAAGAAAAGACTTCACTCGTTCTCTACGAAGCTGATTCTGAAGTTACCGTTGATGCGTTCATGCCTCACATGCATCCGGGTGGTGAAGCATATGTTGTTCTCAAAGGAGAAGTCTGGGATGAGGATGGAACCTATCCAACAGGATCTATTGTTTGGATGAACCCAGAATCAACACATACTCCGAAGACGAAGGGAAAGACACTCATCCTCGTCTTGTGGCCACAAGGCGTCAAATCAGCTTGATTTCTCTTCGAGGTCATACTCGCCACTAATCAGCATTCCATCGAACAGAAACGGCCCTGCTGGGACCACCGCTGCAATGAATCCATGAAACAGTGCGGTCATGTTCCAGTGTCGTCCGACACCGTAGAAAAGAGCTCCAAGGAAGGCCAAGAAAAGAAATCCATGGATTTGCCCAACAAGAGAAACAAGCGATGGATCTCCTCCAATATACTTCACAGGCATCGCAACTGCAAAGAGAATCAATGCAGAGATTCCTTCGATATAACTCAAGACTGAGACGATTTGTTTCATGATGAAGCCTCAACCATTGGTCGACTTGAACCACATGATGGACATTGTTGCTCATCGCTTTCTCCGTAATCATGCTTACAAGCAGGACATGTTGAAGCAAGAACAAGTTGACCAATTGTCGAATACGATTCGCCTTGTAAGGTAAGCATTCCACTCTCAGCAAGTGCGACAGAATAGCGACCTGAGCCGCCTATTCGCACAAGTAAATCTGGTGGAAGTGTTACAGTTCCTAAGTCATCAATGAGAAGTTCTCTTCCTTCAGTTAAATCTTCGACGTCAATTTCTGCTCCATGTTCTGCAACAAATCGACCATCTCGAAGTTCAAGACTTCGGTTGGCAAATGCTGCAACTTCCTTTGAGTGTGTTACGATGAGGAAAGAAACACCTTCGGTTTCATTCAATTCCTTGAAGATATCAAGAACTGCTCGACCAGTAACAGGATCCAATGCACCTGTCGGTTCATCGGCCAAGATGAGGCGTGGATTTGTGATAAGAGCGCGGGCAATTGCAACTCGTTGTTGCTCTCCACCACTGAGCATCATTGGGAGCGCTCTTGCTCTGTGAGGCATGCTCAGTCGCTCGAGCATTTCATCCGCTTTTTTCAGTGCTTCTTTCGAACGAACACCTTGATTTCGCAACGGTTCAGCAACATTGTCTCTTGCATTGAGATGAGGCAGAAGGTTTCCATCTTGGAAAATGAACGAAACCGTCTTTTGACGGAGTCGGACGAGTTCTTTTCCTTTCAATCGAGTCATGTTGTTTTGATCTAATGTTACGGAACCTGCACTTGGTTTCATCAATCCACCAAGACATTTCAGAAGTGTCGATTTTCCAGAACCAGAAGGTCCTACGACAGCAACAGCTTCACCCTCTTTCATGTTAAGATACAAACCACGTAATGCTACGACGTTTCCATCTTCAGCCTTTGATTCGTAGACGTGATACAGCCCATCTGCTTCGAGAATGCTTTTCTTTGTTGTATTATCTGACATGCTTCACTCCCCCTTTAGAACAGTTGCAAGATCTGCACCCAATGCTCGACGTGTTGTTACAACCAGTGCTAAGACCACCGCTCCGAATACGGAGAGTGTTACTAATCCGAGTTGAACCCATGGATAGACCAATTCTCGTTCAATCACCGTCGACGTTCCACCAAATATCTGGAAGATGAAACCGAAGACATCGAAGAATCCGTTGAAGGAGAAGGCAACCCCAATTCCTAGAATAATACCGAGCAACATCGAAACAAGAACAATCGACAGAATCTCAAACAGAACAAGTCGAATAATCTGGTTCGGACTTGCACCAATAGCTTGTAGGATTGCTAATTCCTTTTGTCGTTGTGTGAGTACCAGCGACAAGAAAACGAAGGCAGATGCTACAGCAGCAATACTAGCAACAACGAATTGTAATGAGAGAAGACCAGGTGTACCAAAGATGAGACCGCCATCTCGCTCAACGGCTTCATGGGCTGTTTCCCAATCGTTTGTGCTCGAGACGCGTGAATCTGCTTCGATGATTGATGCAAGTGCTTTCAACTCATCTCCACCAATATCAGGAAGATGGATAATCCAGGTTGTCGAGTTGTGCGTATCCGCTTTTTCATCACCAACAAAGGATCTCCACGATTCTTCTGAAATAATCAGAGAGGAACCCATAGCAGCACTCGGTACACCAGGAATGTATGTGTGCACTCCAATGTACCTCAGTTCCTCTTGGTACGGGGTGATGACAACATCTCTCGATTGAGCAAACAAGAATGGTTGCAGTAACTCAGGGAAGTCAGAGAACTCAGAGAAGATTGTACATGTTTCGTCTGGAGCTGTTTCTCCATTCGGGCAAATCATTCCTTCAATGCTTTCAGTAACGGTGAGGTCATAGCGTCCAATACGTTCGATAACGTCTTCCAATGTAGGTTCAGGACCTGCGCTAACAAGAGAGGCGAAGGCAAAGAAAATTGCTCCTTCAAGGTTCGCTTCTGAGAAATTCGTTCCTGTAATATCTGTATCGATAAAGATCGACTCGCTTAGATTTGTACCTGAGAAGTTTGCCCCACTAAGATTAGCATTGATGAAATTCGTTCGTCCAAAGTCTCGATTAGAGAGGTTCTCATTTGACAAATTAGCCTCGCTGAGATCCGTATCCATGACTGATGCATAAGCAAACAACAAGCCAAATCGATCTTCTTCAGAAATGTTAGAAGGAATGAAATCTATGTCATTGTAGGTGAAATTCAGTACCTCTGAGCGTGAATCCGAAGCGGAGAGGATGATGTCTTCTGCATCATTACTTCGTCGTCCTGAACCCCACAAATCCAAACCATATGCTGCTTCTTCACCAGCTGAGAAGGTCATACCTCCATAGATTGAAGGATCTGAACCATCCCCTGGGATTGCTTGTTGATTCCATCGTAACACGTCATCGCTGTTATTCATCAGAACGTAGGTCAGATATGCATCTCCGCCGCTTGTTGGACTGAGTAATATTTGAGGAACGGTCATTGCAACAATTTCTCCATCAGGATAGTATTCAGTAAGAACAGTTTCAACTTGGGATTGGTTCCGTGGCCCATCCATGACTATCTGCATTTCAGAACCTACATTTGCATCAGCGGTTCTCTCATCGACGAGCGTCCCTGTGTATCCCTGAACTGCTGCCAGAGTTACAATCGATAGCGTGAGAAGCATAATGACAGAGAGTCTATTGATGGATTCAGAAGAACCTGAACCTTTCAATCCGCGCTTGACATCCTTCAATAACGCAGTCTTTCCGAAGATGAACTGCATGATGTAAGGGCCTTTGGCACCAAGCCATGCAAGAAGAAGCGCTCCACCAATCCACAAGAAGAAAGGTCCGAATATTCCGAACAGTCCTTCGAGGAAGAAGTTCGAATACAGACCATCTTCGCTACCATTTTGCTCAAGAGCAGTATCAGTGAACGAAAGCATACCAATAGCAAACATTGTCCAATGCAACCAACGTCGAGGAGGCCGTTTCTTAGCGACTGTACGCACACCTTCGTCTATTTCCATTTCAATGAATTCACGTGTACGACTGCGTCCAAAGAGCAGTGCCACACCGAGTGTTGCAAATGCTGTGAAGAGTGTTGCTGCAAATGACAGAGCCGGATTTACTTCAGTTGTCAGTTCAGAGAACACTAAGAATCCTACAGCGGAGAGTACAATCGGTACGGCAATCATTGCAAGTATGTAGCCAACTACCCATCCTGCGAAAGCGATTACAGATAGTTCGAGCAGAACCATTCCGCTCAATCGTTGAGTATCAGCTCCAATGACACGCTGGATACTGATCTCTCGTCTTCGTTGTTCAAGACTTAAGACCAAACCGTAAATCAATACTGCGATTGATAGAACAACAATTGGGATCATAATGATGTAATCAAACGCCTGGATAAGGCCAAGGAAAATTTGCAAGAAGGTGATTGTACCGCTTACGATATCAAAGTAAAACACTTCAACTGTACCGTTTGCATATTCTTGGTCACCGACTCTCATACCTAGGTCTTCAAGCCATTCTGCTGCTTCTGTTGTCGAAGAAGAAGGAATAAGGGAACGGTTCACAGACATTGAGAGGTAGATGTGATCGTTATCGATGAGAGTACGTTGTTGTTCATCAGATAACGTGTTGAGAGAAGCGAATACAGGGTTAGGAGGTAGGGTTGGGTTGCCGAAGTCCCATGGGTCGTAAACGCCTAAGATAGTGAGATTCTCAATTGTAAATTCTTCACGACAATATGTTTGTTCGTTTCTCTCGCTTGTGATTTCGCCAGCACAGTTGTCTGGAGTGATTGAATCAGAACCGAGTTCTGCTGTTTGTGTAACATAAACGAAGGAAAGGCTGTCGATTTTATCTCCAACATCAGCCCTCGCATCGGAAACAATGTTGGATGGAAGAATCAAACCGCGCTGCTCTTCCATGACCTCTGGAGAAGGCCATTCTCCAAGCCCATCGATGATGTTTCCACCAAATCGATCGGCTAATTCACCGTCAAAAGCACCTGGACCCATGAATCGAATTCCACGCATTTCGGAGATCGGTGGTCCAGCATCTTCAAGTTCAGGATAATTGAATTTTATATCCTCCCATAACGGATTCTCATTTGCTTCCATTGAACGCATTTCTAGAGGCTGCGCTACAATGAAATCTTGATTGAAGAAACCGCCGCCATGAATTCCTTGCCGACCTAACGTCAAGGCACAGTCAGTGAATTCCACGAAATCCGCAACAAGTTCATCACACACTTCCATCATCACTGAGGAATTATTTGTCCAGCCTTCAGTTCCATATGCTGGTTTACGATCGAATTCAATCTTAGCATCAACAGGTTCACCCTCGAGTGAAGTGGCAAGGAAAATTTGACTCAATCCAACGCCGTAGGAAAGAACTGTTGTAATGACAAGGGATGCAAGGAAGACACCCGCAAAGACTGCAAGACCCCGTTCCTTATTTCGCCATGAACTGATTAATGCCATTCTGTAATTCGAAGGCAATTCTCTAACTCGATGAATAAACGTACCAAGACGGCCATTCTCCTTGATTTCATTTGGTTCTACGGACTTTTGTTCTACTTCTTCAGTCATAGAATCATTCCTCCTCTATTCCCCAAGCGCTTCGTATATCGCTTGCAAATGTCTTCCCTTCACGTAGAAGCAACATTCTATTTGCTTGTGTTGCAAGGTCTGGGTCGTGTGTAACCATCAGAATTGAAATTGGATTTTCTTCATCATTGCAGAGTTTTTTGAACAGTTCCATAATTTCCTTACCACTGGCGATATCAAGGTTCCCTGTGGGCTCGTCAGCAAGAAGAATAGAACGTTTTCCTGCAATCGCTCGAGCAATCGCAACGCGTTGTTGTTGACCACCAGATAACTGGTCTGGAATGTGATGCGTTCGATCGCCAAGACCGACTTCGTTTAGAGCAGCAACAGCCCGTTCTTCAGCTTCTTCGCTATTGTAACCACACAGTTCGAGAGCCATAGCGACATTATCCTTCGCAGATAATGATGGAACAAGATGAAAATCTTGGAAAATCCAACCAACTCCCTTTCGTCGAACATCGACGACATCAGACGGTTTCTGGCGGCCATACTTTCGCCCTTCAAGATCGATTTCTCCACTGTCTGCAGAAAGAAGGCCTCCTATGATGTTCAGTAATGTGGATTTGCCGCAACCGGAAGGCCCCATTAGAGCAACCATCTCACCTTTTGTGATGGTCATGTCAACGCCTTTGAGGACCTGTAATTTGTTCGAACCTGAACCGAAACTCTTGGTCAAATCTTTTACTTCCAGCATAAATTTCCCTTCAACGTGTACATAATATACTCTTCTAGGGTATGCCTCGGTGCTTTAGTATATTTGTATCTCAGTTGATGTTCCGGTTCAACCGTAATTCCGACGCCTTCAAAAGAGGGACGGTTTACCATTCTTTATGAGCGAAAAGACTGCCCTCATTACGGGAATCACCGGCCAAGACGGTTCATACCTAGCAGAATTACTCCTCGAGAAGGGATATACCGTCTATGGATTGGTTCGAAGAGTGTCCCAGCCAAGCCTGGGACGTAGCCTCATCAACCACTTGATGAGTAACGATAATTTTCATCTACTCAACGGCGATCTTGCTGACCAGAACTCAATTGATAACGCAGTTCATCAAGTCAAACCAGATGAATTCTACAATCTCGGAGCAATGTCCTTTGTTCCAGAATCTTGGAGATCTCCAATGATGACCGCAGATATTACTGGACTTGGAGCACTTCGGTGCCTCGAAGCGATTCGAAAGCATTCGCCTGGTTGCCGATTCTACCAAGCAGGTTCAAGCGAACAATACGGAAAGGTTCGAGAAGTCCCACAATCTGAAGAAACACCATTCCATCCCCGTTCTCCTTACGGATGTGCAAAGGTCATGGCGTTTGAAATCACTCGAAACTACCGAGAATCCTACAACATGTTTGCATGTACTGGAATCCTTTTCAATCACGAAAGTCCACGACGTGGCTTGGAATTCGTTACACGAAAGGTAACTATGATGGCTGCACGTATCAAGCATGGATTCGATGAATGCCTTTACATTGGAAACGTTGAATCCAAGCGTGATTGGGGATTCGCTGGCGATTACGTTGAGATGCAATGGAAGATGCTTCAGCAAGACGAACCAGATGATTATGTCATTGCTACAGGACGAACCCACAGTATTCGAGATATGATCACTCTTGTATTCTCTCACATTGGAATGGGTCTTACATGGTCTGGTGAAGGTGAAAACACAATCGCTACCGACCAATCAGGTGTTGTTCGCGTACGCACGAACCCGAAATTTTTCCGTCCTGCCGAAGTCGACCTCCTTATAGGAAATCCAAGTTATGCTAAGGAAAAGTTGGGTTGGGAAACCAAAACAAGTTTTGAGGAATTGGTTCAAATGATGGTTGAATCCGACATGAAGATTGTTCAGGAAGCTGTCAATGGGGGCTATGCTCCACCAACACCACCAGAATGATCAACACGCTTTCTCATCAATCGATGAAAGAGTGGTGGAATCAATGAGATCCAGAACATTTGATAGTAGCCTCCAGGCAACTGAGGCGATTCATCATGCGGCTTTAGCCTCTCATAAGGTGTACTCGAACGTAGATGATGAGACGCATGAAGTGGCAAACTCATCAGTGTATATCTTGACCAACGACTGCGACTTTCCCAAGCATGACTTGCATTCGGACGTTCATCTTTTCCACGAAGTAAACCATGATGTTGGATGTAATTCACAAATTCTAGGAGATAGATTGCAACGATTGCTTGGCCGATGAAAGCAACGACATAATCCAGGCCCCAAACTCCTAAGGCAATCAACAGGGTAATCTCCAAAAACACAGATATGGAGGTATCTTTCGGACGTATTCTGAAGGCATTTCTCAATTGAAGTGGAACCGTTCGTAAGAAATGCACGTAGATACTTCTACCCCATGGAGAACTTGTTGGATCCACTTCTCTCGCCCAGTGCTTGTGATGAGTATGATTATGTTCGACTGTAAAGTGAAGATAAAGGACAGAAAATAGATCAAGACGACCGAGCCACCAACTAAACGATTTTGGCTTTCTATGACCCAGTTCATGTGCAGCTACAACACCAGCTGCTCCAGTTGCGAGACCAGCCGATAGGATTGGAATAACGATCGAAATAGAACCAATGCCGTCCCAAATTCTGAACATCAAAGCCAATACAACGAACGGTACGAAAATACCGTGGAGATGCACAATAAAATCATGGCCCTTTCCTTCTTCTTCGACATCATGGACAGTGGTTGAACCACCAAGAGTATCAAGAATCGGATAGATTCCTAACAAGAGAATAATTGGTAGTAACATCCACCAGCCACCAACCATCAAACAAATGATCGCTGACAGTGGCGTGGCCAAGCCAACAAGATGGGGCGCCCACTTGCTCATGCATCAACATGAACCCTATCATTCAAGACTGTTGCCGTTGATTCAGGAACGACGAACAGTGGAAAGGATCTTATTCATCCAAGCAGGAAGAAATCGAATCCCGTTTCGGTATTCGAGGTTATCAATCGCATTCTCAATGTAGCTTTCTAAGTATTTATCCATTATTTATTCCTCCGTTACTGCAGGGATTCCGCGGGTATCTACTGGAGCTCTGTAGTATGCAACTGCACGAGCATATCGTTCCATAAGACTGGAAAAAATTCCACTCCTATACTGTTGGCTATCCATTATTTGGTCTACGTAGGTCTCAAGTTCAATATCCATTTTTGTCCCTGTATAGAAGTAGGCGCCCGACCTATTCAAAGGAGAGGTGAAAAAGCCAACACATAGGTGTATTTTATACATTAACTGTATTCAAGAACACCTTTTATGTCTTGCCTTATTCCCTTGTACGCATTCATGTTGATCAACGACTCTCCGAAGTCCCGAGCATAGGCACATAACCTTCGTATTGATTCCGAAACAGATAGCTCAACAAGCATCCATGAATGCTTTTTTTCACTCTGGAAGAGGTTTCTTTCAAGATCTTTCAAATCGTTTTGAATCCTTTTCAAATCTGTACGAGCTTCCTCTATACGCTTTGCATCTCGAATACGGATATTGATCATTAACTCCTTGAGGGCATTTTGCCATTCCCCTAATTTTCTAATCGATGAATTGTTTTCTTTATGTCCCAATGCAGAAGAGTGCTCATGGACGTTTTTCCCAATCAATACTGCGTGATCCATCATTCTCTCAAGTGACCGTGCGAGATTTCCGGATTCAAGCGATTGAATCCGCGTCATGTTCAGTTTTGTAGCAATCGAATAGTTATCGATAAGCAATCGTACCTGACGCTCGATTAAGTGAAGGAGAGAATCAACCTCACTTTCTCGTTCTTCAAGGTCATCAAGGAAAGTAGAATCTTCTCCCTCAAACACACTCAATATGTCACGTACTGAACTTGACAATTGGAGATACATTCGATTAAGACTTGACATAATTGGCATGTCACCTGTATTGAGGAGACAATGTAATTCGAACAGTTTATCTTCTTCAACATAAAGTTCGAAACCACGAGTTGCTCGTAGAAATCTTCTGACTTGTTGACTTATTTTCCTTTTCTCTTGTGAATTATGCCGAATTCGTATAACGTCTGCACCTGCAATATAGGCTCCCATAAGGTGGTCAAAGAGACTATCATCAGGAAGATGTCCTAGATCTAAACTGATCGTTCGAACGGATTGCTTTTCTTGTTCTAACGGAGTCAAACGTAGTGCTCCGCTTGGCCTCCAATCAATCTTTATCGAATTACTGGTTTTCAGGTGCTGACTTAAGACCCATTGTTTGGGGAGGCTCAACGTAAACGTACCTCCACCAGTGGACTGGATTTTTCGAATTGACGTATCTCCGGGACCAGAAGCCATGCTATCAGCGAATCCTCTCAATATAACTATATAGAATATATGGAGTTTTGAATATATACCCATTTCGACTAGGGCTATACATGGAACCCATCACTATTGTCGTGATTTGCCTTGCGTTAGTTGTTTGTGCCTACATGGCTTGGAATATCGGTGCGAATGATGTTGCTAACGCAATGGGTACCTCAGTTGGATCTCGTGCCTTGACACTCAAGCAAGCGGTTGTTATCGCAGCTATCTTTGAGTTCGCTGGTGCTTTCTTTGCAGGTGATGCAGTTACAGATACCGTACGGAAAGGCATTCTTGAAATTGATTT
>Ga0181379_1001700_pt1 | contig 10324 bp, 8 predicted proteins | sample 2SPOviralmetaG_FD_130115 | JGI IMG/M metagenome (GOLD analysis project Ga0181379, IMG submission 130115) | Marine viral communities from the oligotrophic San Pedro Time Series (SPOT) site, San Pedro Channel, CA, USA - 2 SPOT_SRF_2009-07-10 | ecosystem: Environmental > Aquatic > Marine > Strait... | reverse complement strand
CCATTTATGAGATCAAGAAACATTGAGTTCGTTTCTAAAAGAATGAAACCTCTTACAAGAATGTATGCATTCTTTGATGGAGAAGATGTTACAAGGTTCTGTGTTCCAAAACTTCTTGAAATTAGTATGGTTTCTGGAACATTTACAGTTGGCGAAACCATAACTGGAAGAATCAATAGAACCGGTTTAGACCAAGACACAGGTAACACTCAAGCAAACATCACATTTAGAGTTGCACAGTCAAACCACAGAGAGGGACCATATGATGTTCCTACAGCAACGTTTACAGAGGATCCATACAATAATACACCACTTTCTGGATCATACTCATCCACATCAGAGATTTTAAACGTTGACACTTTCTCTCTTTCCGCTGAAGCACAAGGTGAATTTTTTGGATTTGTAGCACCAGGAATGGTTCTCACAGGAGGATCAAGTGGAGCACAAGCAACAATCAAAGATGTAAGGTTACTTTCTGATCTTGCTGCTAATTTAACTGGTAGTTTCTTTATTCCAGATCCCAATTCAATAACTTTCCCTGAATTTGAAACTGGAACCAAGAGTTTCACCCTAATCAACGATCCTGATAATAATCAAGATCTTTGTAATACAATTGCAGAGGAAGCATTTACTTCTGCAGGAACTCTCGAAACTGTTCAAGAAAATATACTTTCAATAAGAAATGCAAGAATAGAACGTAGACAAGAATTCACAGAAAGAAGTGTATCTCGTGATCTTGGAACTCAGGTTGTTAGTTCTGTTATGCTTGGCAGCACAACTACAGTAACTAATGTTAATGGATGGGGTGATCCTCTAGCACAATCTTTCCAAGTGGAAGATGATACTGGTATCTTCTTAACTAAATGCGATATCTTCTTTGCATCTAAAGACGACATGGATATTCCTGTTGTCATCCAGTTAAGAACCATGGAGAATGGTACGCCAACTCAAAAAATTATTCCGTTCTCCGAGATTGTTATTGCTCCTGAAGATGTAACTACTTCTGCTGACGGGTCGGTGGCCACATCGATTGAATTTAAAACACCTGTATATCTTGAAGGTGGAAATACTGCATATTCTATATGTCTCTTATCTAACTCCACCAAATATAGTGTTTATATTTCTCGTATTGGTGAAAACGATCTTCTTTCAGGCACGTTTATTTCTAACCAACCATATCTTGGATCTTTGTTTAAGTCACAAAACGCATCAACATGGGAACCAAGTCAGTGGGAAGATCTTAAGTTCACTCTTTATAGAGCAGACTTTATTGAAAGTGGTTCTGTTGAGTTCTACAGTCCTGAACTGACTAAAGGTAATGGAATGATTCCAAGACTGATGCCAGATTCACTTATTCTTAACTCTAAGAAAATTAGAGTTGGACTTGGAACTACAACCGGAGATACTGGATATCAAGTTGGCAATACGTTCTTCCAGTTAGGAACTCAAGCAAGTGGTGATTTGGTTGGTGTTGCAGCAAAAGCAACTACAATTGTAGTATCTAATCCTGGAATTGGATACACTCCTTCTACTGGATCTAGATCCTTTAATAGTGTTAATTTAGTTACTTTAAGTGGTAATGGAAGAGGCGCAGTAGCAGATGTGTTTGTAAATGCTGGAGTAATTGGTGTTGCAACAATTACAAATGGTGGTTCTGGTTATCAAGTAGGTGACTTAGTTGGAATTTCTACGATTGGTATCGCAACCGTTGGTAGAAATTCAAGACTAACAATTACTGGAATTGGAATGACAAGCGAACTTATTTTTGAAAATGTTCAGGGTGAGTTTGTGACAGGCATTGGTAACACCTTAATGTATGTAAATAGCGCAGGAGTTACTACTCAGTTTAACTTTAAAGATGCTGTGGGTGTTGGAAATACAATCTCTAATATTGTTACTGACACCGATGGTTTACACATAAGAGTAAATCATAAAAACCATGGTATGTATTTTACTGATAATAGAGTTGCTATTAGTGATGTTCAACCCGATATTAAACCAACAAAACTTTCTGCAGAATTCTCACTTGGTTCTACTGGTGAAATTTCTGTTAATTCTGGAACTAATTTTGATACTTTTGAAAATGTTGGCGTTGGAACAACAAATGTTGGATTCTTGAAAATAGGTAATGAGATTATTGAATACACTAATGTAACTGGAAATGTTATTGGTGGAACTATTACTAGAGGTAATAATCAATCTAACTATCCAATTGGAACACCTGTATTTAAATATGAACTTGGTGGAGTTAATTTACATAGAGTCAACAAAACTCATAACCTAAACGATGTGACAGTAAACAATCCAATTACGTTTGATTCATATAATGTAAAACTTGATATGTCAGAAACCTTTAATACAGGAACTGGTACAAGTGCGGATGACAGAAGTAATGATGTTGGTCTTCCCAAGTTGTTTATGAATAAAACAAAAACTGCTGGTGGATATGACATTAGAGCATCTCAAAACATGCCATTTGAAATTCTTACACCAATTATTCAAAATGTAACAGTTCGTGGTACTTCACTTAATGCTGAGGTAAGAACAATATCAAGTCAAAGTATTAGTGGAAATGAAATTCCATTCATCGATGAAGGATTTACTGATCTCAATATTAACACACCTAATTACTTTGACTCTACAAGAATGATTTCGTCTAAAGTTAATGAGACAGCAAAACTTGATAACATTCCTGGAAACAAATCCTTGAATATGAGAATGTTCCTTGGAACTGTTGATACAAGAGTAAGTCCAGTGATTGACTCACAAAGAGTTTCTATTATTACAACATCAAATAGAGTTAATAGTGTAGTTACTAACTATGCGACTGATTCAAGAGTAAATACTCTTAGAGAAGATCCTACAGCATGTCAATACATTTCTAAAGAAATTGTGTTGGAAAATCCTGCATCTTCACTTAAGATTCTTGTTTCTGCTCATGTTAATACACTATCTGATATTAGAGCACTGTACGCTATTAGTGAGAAGCAAGGATTTGATCCCATTTTCCAACTATTCCCTGGTTATGATAATTTAAATACTAGAGGTCAAGTAATAGACTCTAGTTTGAGTGATGGTCAATCAGATGCTAAAATCATTAGATCTGATAATTATAACTTTGATAGTTTAAATCTTGATTATAAAGAAATGACATTTACTATTGATCAATTACCTGCATTTAGATCTTATAGAATTAAACTTCTTCTAACATCTACAAGTCAGGTATATGTTCCTAGAGTTAGGGATCTCAGAGTTATTGCACTTGCATAATGGAAAAATACACAGTTAAGGGTCACTCCGATTTAGCGAGAGACCCTAATAATGGATCTATCATTAATGTGAATAAAACTGAATATAATCAATATCTTACGAGACGTGAAGTGAAAAGTGAAAAAAATCAAAAAGTACAGAACATTGAAGATGAACTTACTAATATGAAAGGTGATATTGATGAAATTAAATTATTACTTAAGGAGTTATTAAATGGACCCAGATAGCATTGAACTAAGTAATCTATCAAAACAATTTGCTTATACTAAATTAGCATCACAGATAGATAGTTGTGATGATCGTGAAGAACTAAAAAATATTGCAAAATCCTTTGCTAAATTATATTATAAGCAACAAGAAACAATGTCAATAATAGGTATCCCTAATGGCTAGTAATAACATTACTTTTGATCCAGATTCTGGAATTCCTTATGGTGCTAATTTAAGCATCTACACTGGCGGAGACTTTAAAGCAAAATTTAATGTACTAAACACAGCAAGTTCTGTATTTAATTTAACCGGTTATTCTGGATCTGCTCAAATAAGAAAGAGCACTTCTATAGGGTCTACGACTATCCCTGCCGCAACTCTTACAGTTGGAATCACTAGTGCTTTAGGTGGTGTTATGGAAGTTTCTATGGGGTCTACAGACACAAGGAACCTCGCTGAGGGAAGATATATGTATGATGTGCTCGTAAGTTCTGGAGCAACTTACTATAATATTGTAAATGGAAATGTGTATGTATATCAGGGTATTTCCTCTGCTCCATAAATAATTAAAAAGTAGTGAATAGATGGCACAACCTGCAAGTAGGACAGACCTCATAAACTATTGTAAAAGACAGTTGGGTGCTCCTGTCTTGGAAATTAATGTCGCTGACGAGCAAGTTGATGATCTAGTTGATGATGCTCTGCAGTATTTTCATGAAAGACACTTTGATGGTGTAGAATCAACATATTTAAAATATAAAATTACTCAAGCAGATATAGATAGAGGTCGCGGAAGAGGTGGTGATAATCCAGTTGGTATTGTAACCACTAGTGCTGAAACAACTATAGCAGGAACTGCAACTACTTTTTCATATGAAGAAAATAGCAACTATCTTCAAGTTCCTCCGGCAGTTATAGGTATAAACAAAATTTTTAAATTTGATGGATCTAACACTGTAACTAATAATATGTTCAGTGTAAAATATCAACTTTTTCTAAATGACATTTACACATTTAGTTCAATGGAGGTTTTGACTTATGGTATAACAAAGAGGTATCTAGAAGATATTGATTTTCTTTTAACTACAGAAAAACAAATAAGATTTAACCAGAGACAAGATAGATTGTATCTTGATCTTGATTGGTCAAGTGTAACAGTTGATGATTATATAATAATTGATTGTTATCGTTTATTAGATCCTAATGATTATGGAAGAGTTTATAATGATTCATTCTTAAAACGATACTTGACTGCCTTGATGAAAAGGCAGTGGGGTCAAAATCTAATTAAATTCCAAGGTGTTAAACTACCAGGTGGAATTGAACTAAACGGTCGTCAAATTTATGATGATGCGGATAAAGATCTTGAAATAATTAGAGAGCAAATGTCAAATACTTATGAACTTCCTCCCTTTGACATGATAGGTTGATATAATGGTATTAAATCCTTTTTTTACTCAAGGCACTTCAGCTGAGCAAAATCTTGTTCAAGATTTGATAAATGAGCAGTTAAGAACATATGGAGTAGAAATATTCTACATCCCTAGAAAGTTTGTTACAGAAAAATCTGTTATCCGTGAAGTAGTGCAGTCAAAATTTGATATGGCACTTCCACTTGAAGCTTATGTCGATAACTATGATCAATATTCTGGAGCAGGTAATCTTCTCTCTAAATTTGGAATTGAATCTAGAGATGAAGTAAGACTTGTAATATCAAGAGAAAGATACGAAAATTATATCTCACCTCTAATCGAAGATCAAGCAAATATTAAATTATCCACAAGACCTAAAACCGGTGACTTAATTTGGTTTCCACTTGATGATAGAATTTATGAAATTAAAGATATTGAGTACGCAAAACCATATTACCAACTACAAGACCTTTATACATATGAGTTAACTTGTGAACTCTTCCGCTATGAGGATGAAGTTCTTGCGACTGGTATTGATGATATTGATAACAACTTAGTTGGTGATGATCCAGATGGAACGACTGAAGACGGGATCAGCACTATTCAAGGTGTAACACATACTCTGACATTAGTCGGTACAGGTGTAACCGCTACTGCTGTTGCAGGTATTATTACATCTGGTGGTATTAGATTCATAAACGTTACCAATAGAGGAGGAGGATATGGTGAGATTCCAACGGTAGCAATATCTTCTTCTCCATCTACAGGCATTACTGGTATTGCTACTGCCACGATGATTGGAGGTATTAATGTTTGCAACCTTAATGCTAATCCAAGATTACAATCAGTACAAACCGTTCCTATCATCAACCCAGGTGCAGGGTACACAGTTGCTCCTAAGATTAAATTCTATGGTGGAAAAGGTGGCACAGGTGCCGCTGCAACCTCAGGAATTGCAGATGGTACAGTAGGAATTATAACTGTAAGTTCTGGAGGAAGCGGATACACTACGGCACCATCAATTTCACTTTCAAATGAAATATTCTTATCAGGTGTTTCGACATCTTCAGCACAGTTAATTACAGTGTTAAATGCTGCGGGGACAGTTACTGAAATAAGAATAACCAATGCAGGTTTAGGGTACAGTGCAGCACCCACAATAACTGTAAGTTCCCCTGATATGGATTCAACAGGTGACTTTATATTTAATGAGATTGTAACAGGACAAACAAGTGGAACAACTGCAAGAGTAAGGACATGGAACTCATCAACTAATGTACTTGAAGTTGCAAGTGTTAGTGGTGAATTCACGATAGGTGAAGATGTTGTTGGATCTACTTCAGGTGCTTCACACGCATTAAGAGTAATTGATACTACACCTGATAATGACCCATTCGCAGATAATTTTGAGATTGAAACTCAGGCAGATAGTATTTTAGACTTCTCTGAGCAAAATCCTTTTGGTATTCCCTAAATAAAGTTAGTCAGACTACTTAATGTCTTAAGGTCACAATATGTTTGGATATTTTTATAACGAAATTTTGAGGAGGACTATTATATCCTTTGGAACCCTCTTTAATAATATTACAATTCAACAGGAAAATTCTGTTGTAAATGTCCCTCTTTCATATGGACCTACTCAAAAGTTTCTGGCAAGAATCGAACAATCCCCAGATTTAAATAAACCAACGGCAATTACCTTGCCAAGGATGTCATTTGAGTTTACAGGGCTGACTTATGATTCATCTAGAAAAGTAACAACAACTCAACAATTTGTTGTAAAAGATCCAAGCGACAATACGGAAACAAAAAAGGCATTTATGCCTGTTCCTTACAATATGCAATTTGAGTTGTCTGTCATGACAAAATTAAATGATGATGCTCTTCAAATTGTTGAACAAATTTTACCTTATTTTCAACCAGCATACAATTTAACGGTTGATCTGGTGTCAACTATTCAAGAAAAAAAAGATATTCCTGTAGTGCTTGAGAACATCACTATGGAAGATGATTACGAAGGTGATTTTACTAAAAGAAGAGTTTTACTTTATACTTTTAGATTTACAGCAAAAACATATCTGTTTGGTCCAGTATCTTCTGCAACCAAAGATATCATCAAGAAGGCAACAGTCAATTATCTTACGGGAACAGATACTTCAAATACAGAGAGAGCACTTACATACTCTGTTGAACCAAGAGCAATCAAAAACTATACAGGTGATGCTGCCACTAACCTTTCTGATGATGTCACGAAGACTGCCAAAACAATTAATGTTGATAGTGTAAGTGGATTGAATACGAAAACTTATGTTGATTTGAATGGCGAAACCATTTACATTAAATCAATTGATGGAACTAAACTTTCTGTTATAAGAGGTCAATATAATACTGCCGCAGTTACTCACCTTAAAGGAGATGGAGTATTTGTTATTGATTCCTCAGATAATGCATTGATTGAAGAAGGTGATGACTTTGGATTTAGTGGGACAATCTCATGAGTTTTAACGATTTAAACGATACTTTTAATGTTGATGGAGAGATAGTTCCATCAACTGATAGAAAACTTAAAAAAATCACATCTCAAATTGATGATATCAAAAAAGATTATGATTATACTAGAGGTAATCTTTATTCTATAATTGAAAAAGGTCAAGAGGCAATAAATGGTATTCTTGAACTTGCACAAGAATCAGATCAACCTCGTGCTTATGAAGTTGCTGGACAGTTAATAAAAAGTGTATCAGATGCAACTGATAAATTAATGGATCTTCAAAAGAAACTTAAAGATGTAGAAGAGGATAAACAAGTACGTGGTCCATCTACTGTAAATAATGCATTGTTCGTCGGATCAACTGCGGATTTGGCAAAAATGTTGAAGGACGGACTTAAAGAAGAACCTAAATAAAAAAGGGAGATAAATCCCGAAGTATAAAAGTACTAATAAAATGTCGAACAAGGATTTACCTTCGATTGATGAGTTTGCTGAAGATTTAAGTAACCTCCCATCAATTGATGAATTTATTACAGAGGAAATGCAAGAGGATTTACCCTCTGTAGAAAATTTTATTGAAAAAGAACAAGAAATAATTACAGAACAAACTCAAACTATTGAAGATGTAAATGGAGATACATTTGCAGAGATTCAAGATATAGTTCCACCATGGCCAGAATTGGTCAAAATGGTAAATGATATCAGGGCAGATATTCCTGATATTCCAGAGATAAAATATTATGATAAAGAACTTGAGCAGTTAGCTGAACAAATTTCTCAAGTAAGAAATGAGATTCCAGAGGTTCCTGAAGTAAGATATTATGAGAGTGAAGTTGAAGCAATCTGTGGGCAGATTGATTTAGTAAGAGAAGAGATAAAAACTAAAATACAAAATCTTCCTGAAGTAAAATACTACGACGAACAAGTAGATGTTATTGAAGATAGAATAGATTGCCTTCAAACTGAAATAACAAATCTTCCTGAAGTTAAATATTACGATGAAGAAATCAAGGCAATATGTGATGCTATTGATACTGTAAAAACATCTATCCCAGTATTTCCAAAGTGGGTTAATGAAATAAACGAAGTACCTGATTTTTCATGGATTGGTAAAACATTCAGTGTAATCGATGATGACTTTATTAAAGTAAATGATACGATTGATACTTTAAAAGAAACTGTTCAAATTGATATTAAGAACTTAGTTGAAGAAAATGAAGTAAAACATTTTGAAAATAGAATTCAGTTTGGCACCGAAGTAAAAGATCTTGATAGTAAATTAGGAGAAGAAAAGGATAAAATTTGGAAGGAACTTCGTAGTTCCTCAATGAAAATTTGGGAATATCATAAGGAGTTTAAAGATGATGATAAGAAGTTAAAAAAGCAAGTAAAGAATGAATATAACTCGTTAAAAGATCAACTTGAGCAGAACCTTTCAAAGTATAATCTCGAAAGCGTTAAAACTGACGAACTACTTCTTAACTACTTTAATGTATTAAAAGAGGAAGTAAGTAATCTTCCTGAAGTAAAATATTATGACAATGATATTAGTAATATTAAAGGTGACATATCAAGTCTTCGTTCTTTAGTTCAATCAATCAAAATTGAACAAAAGGAAATAAAAGATCTTCAGGAGGGTTTATTAAATGAACCACCTAGTGAAAAAGAAAACGTAGGAAGCGGTGCTGACCCATTAACACCAATAGATCAAAAGTTCGCGACACTTGATGATCTTGCTGGTCACTACAGATTATTCATAAATCGTGTTCAACGGCAGATTTCCACTATTGGCGGCGGCGGCGCTGGATTTATAAAAGATCTTGATGATGTAAGTTTTGATCAAACTACTGGAACTAATAAACTACTCATTTACAATGGTGCAAAGTGGGTAGGTATAGCAAGTACAGCATTATCACCAACTATTACTTTAGATGATGCGTTAACTAACGGCAATTCTTCTACAAAAGGAATGTCAGTTGGTGTATTAACTGCAACAAATGCATTCATTACTGGAGATTTGAATGTAACTGGTGACCTTGTATATGATGAGGTAACTGGTAGAAACCTAAACATTGCAGGTATCGCAACAGCAGCAACAATAAATGTTGGCACTGCCACGACGATAGATGGAAGCGGTATCAATGTAACTGGTATTATAACTGCTACTACTTTTAGTGGTAACATAACGGGTAATGTAACTGGAAATGCTACAGGATTATCTGGGTCGCCTGATATCGCTGTTACTAACATAACAGCGGGAATTGCTACAGTATCTTCTGCACTTTATATTCCACAATATACAACTACAGCAAGGGATGCAGCAACCTTTGCTGAAGGAGCGATTATTTACAATACAACTACTAAAAAAATAAACTTCTATGATGGAACAAACTTCGTAGAACTACCAGGCGTAACACTTGGACTTGGTATGGGAGTCTTCTAATTAAATCATTTAAACAATATCAAGAGTCTTGGTCTAATAAATATAAAAAGAGCATTGACTGTAAAAATGAACAAAGGTTATGATGCCAACAATTTTAATAAGTTGAAGAACAAAATTGGTTCTGCTAAAAAGCATCGTAAACCTGCAGTGGAAGAGTCGAGAATGAACGAAGAAAAAAAGAACGGTCGCTGTCCTGAGGGACAATATTATTGTTACACTGATGAAAAGTGTAAACCTATCCCTAAAGGATTTAAAATGGTTGGCCGCTCTGGATATCTTCGTAAAGAAAATGGTCACTCGGTTGACGATACTAAGAAAAATGGTAACGGCAACGGAAATGGTAATGGTAATGGTAACGGCAATGGTAATGGATCCAATGGTAATGGTGGAGGAGTAAGTGAATCGAAAAGTGGTGATTCTTCTCTGCGTGACTGGTTTGGCAAGAGTAAGTCTAGTGATGGCAAGCCTGGTTGGGTTCAACTGGGTGGGAAATACGCT
>Ga0181379_1001699_pt1 | contig 10325 bp, 10 predicted proteins | sample 2SPOviralmetaG_FD_130115 | JGI IMG/M metagenome (GOLD analysis project Ga0181379, IMG submission 130115) | Marine viral communities from the oligotrophic San Pedro Time Series (SPOT) site, San Pedro Channel, CA, USA - 2 SPOT_SRF_2009-07-10 | ecosystem: Environmental > Aquatic > Marine > Strait... | reverse complement strand
TGAGTTGTTAGCTATAGCGGCTGCAAAGCTGTCTGCTCCAGAGGCGTAGGAGCCACCGAGAGCCATTGCGCCAAACCCCGTAGCCGTGACCGAACCGTTGAAACCGCTGTTTAAGCCTATTGCTGTACTGTAAGATGACCCAGCTGTAGCTTTTCCACCTAAAGCCAAAGAGTTGCTTCCCGAAGCCGTAGAGTTTCTACCTAACGCAGCCGCCAAAGTACCCGTAGAACTTGCACTAAAACCCAACGCAACGCCGCTAGAGGCCGAGGCAGATTTGCCAATCGCAACTGAGTTTCCCCCACTAGATACAGCACTGTCGCCTATGGCTATTGCATTGTCACCAGTGGCTGAAGGCTGTGCAGTAGGGCTAACTTCATTGGCAGCATACAGATCAGCACCACCACCACCACCAGCATCTGCAAACGTAACAGCACCAGAGCCATCAGTGGTAAGTACCTGCCCGTTAGTACCGTCTGTGGTAGGGAGGGTGTAGGTCTCTGAAATGCGAACTGTGTCGGCTGTACCACCTAAGTTGATTTGATTTGTAGCTGTAGACTGTACGCTGTCACCAATGCTAACAGAATTTGCATGAGATGCTGTGCTGCCATCACCCATAGCAATAGAATGATTACCAGAGGCTGTATTGCCTTGACCCCCAATAACCGTTGAATACTCACCGCTAGAAGCATTGCCACGACCTCCAATCACAGCGGCAGAACGACTTGAAGTGGCGCTATTTTGCCACCCAATACTAATGCTACTATCAAAACCACTCGCCAAAGTTTCTGCCCCGATAGCAATACTGTTCGATGTGGTTGCTTTAGCACGGAAACCAATGGCAATGCTGCCAGTGTTCTGTGCGCCGTAAGTGTTTGTGTTGTTGGCTATAGCTGCTGCAAGGCTGTCTGCACCAGAGGCGTAAGACTTGCCAATGGCAACAGGAAAGTTATTTGATCCTGCGGTCACAGAATATGGCCCTAACGCCGCACTATATGGCGCTGCTGCGTCTGCATTATAACCAAACGAGGCAGCCCCCTCACCTGCAGAATGATCACTTGAATGGTAACCAACAACTACACTTTGATCTCCTGTGGCTTTGGCAAAATTACCAGCGGCGAAAGAAGTAGCTCCTGAAGCAGTTGCCAAACGCCCAATAGCTACAGCATTCGTGCCAGTAGCGGAGGGTAAAGTAGACGTGCCATCATAGTTTTCTGCAAAGAGATCAGGGTCACCGCTCCCACCAGCAGCAGCCCAACTTAAATTTCCTGAGCCATCTGTCTGCAAAAACTCTGATGCAGCCCCATCATCGTCTGGCAATGTAAGTGTGTATGAAGCAGCAGCAGAATGAGGCGGTGACTTAATCTTTACACCATGAGAATTAGCTGAACAGTTTAGCTGCAACGCACCATCATTGCCGCCAGCGCCCTTGACTTCAACAACGCCCGTACCGTTTGGCGTAAGCTTTACATTTCCGTTGGTGGTGCTGGTCGTAATCTCACGAGTTTGAACGTCTAAGTTGCCGCCAAGTTGTGGGCTGGTGTCTCCTACAACATTGCTACTGCCATCAGCCCCATCAGCCCCATCAGCACCCGCTGGGCCTTGAGGACCCGTAGCACCCTGGGGGCCTGTGGCACCCTGGGGTCCAGTAGCACCTTGTGGACCAGCTACGGTACTATCGGCACCAGCTGGTCCTTGTGGACCCTGTGGTCCAGTAGCACCCTGAGGACCGGTGGCCCCATCGCTACCATCAGCCCCATCATTCCCTGCAGGCCCTTGAGGACCTGTGGCACCTTGGGGACCTGTGGCTCCAGCGGGGCCTTGGGGTCCAGCTACAGTACTATCCGCACCGGCTGGTCCTTGAGGCCCAGTGGCACCAGCGGGTCCTTGTGGACCAGTGGGGCCAGCCACTGTGCTATCAGCACCCTGGGGTCCAGCTGGTCCTTGAGGCCCAGTGGCACCAGCGGGTCCAGCCACCGTAGAATCCGCACCCTGAGGACCAGCGGGTCCAGTAGCACCTTGGGGGCCCGTGGCACCAGTTGCGCCAGCTACACCATCAGCCCCCCGTGGAACTGTAAGTACGCCAGTTGAACTATCGTAGCTTACGTTAGACCCAGCTGCACCAGTTGCTGTAGTTAGACCAGTAATTGCATTCTTGTGGCCTTCTGCAGTAGCAGCACTGGTTGCAGCACTAGACGCAGCTGTTTCTGCAGATGTTTGGGCGGTTTCAGCTGCAGTCTGTGCGTTTTCTGCAGCTGTCTTGAGTGAATCTATCGCGGATACTTCGGTACTATTTGTGCCTGTACCAGAGTAGAAGCTTGTCTTAGCCATTTATCAGTCCTCATAGGCATAGGTTGGGCGTATCGCCTGGACAGTCCCTGATTGTTCAGCCGTGTTTGCTTGCTCTTGTATTTCGCGCATGAACATTTGATACTTTTGTTCAAACAATGGCCCCCGTTCATCTAGGAAGTGATCAGAGGCGTAACCAAGTGCTCCATAGATGATTAGGTCACTTGAGCTTAGTGCCAGTGCATTCTCATCTGTATCTGAGGTCATCTCTGCGAACTGAGCGTAGTAGTTTAACTTAACCGACCCAGACGTAGGGTTAGGGTAAATTAGTAGGGTCTCATCTTCTCTAGCAAAGTGTCTAGGTGTTCCAGATTCACCACCAGAGGTAAAATCCAAAAGCTCGTTGATGGGGACGCGGGTAAGAGATGTGGTTCCACTGTAGATGTCGATGATTTCCAAGAAGTCGTTAGGAATAACTAATAGTGAGGTAGAAGCACTGATGTTATAGACATGCTGCTTCTCCATGCTTGGGACACGTAAAGTTCTTTCGGTGCGAGAGATAGCCTGGTCAATAAAGGTGTCAGCCAAGGTGTCAGTGATGTCGCTGCGATTAAGCAAGTCCTTGAAGTGGACCCTGAGTTCACCTTTGTTCATTTAGGCATACCTTTTCTTCTTGGTTGGGGCCTTCGCTTTTGGTTTTCTGGGTTTGGCTGTCTTGGCAGCTGCCCGGAAGGCCGCGTCAGTGGGGGCACCTTTGGCACCTTTGCGCCGAGGCTTCTCACCGCGATTACGTTTGGCGTGGATATTCGCATAGAGGCCCATCCTACATGCCTCCCTTGAGGCACTTGCCAGCTAGTTCACAGGTCTTGGGGGTCTTGCATGTTTTGCATGTACCTTTTCCATATGCCATCTTTATGTCCTTCTTGATTTCGAGCCAGAGCATTTCCAGCGTTTTCTTGAGAGATTAAGTGGGCTGTTGGGGTCTGCAGCCGCCTGAGGATGCTTGCGCTTCTGGGCCGCTGAACGGGCGCAGTAGGCGTCACCTTTCTTGGTGCCTGCCTTGACCCTAGAGCCGCCACCTTTGGCTGGCCCAGCTTGCCCATATGAGACCCTACGACCGCTTGAGGTTACCTTTACTTTGGCCTTACCTTTGGCTGGTCTAGACATGCCTTAGATCCTCTTGTTGGTTGCCATGAAGCCATCGAGGGCTTGGTCTTTGAGGCGTTTGACAATCTCTTGTCCTGTGGCTTCCCAAATGTTGAAGCCTTCGCGCATCCACTGTTCAACGACAGCTGTGGGGATGCTTGCAACACGCATGAAGTCACCCTCTCTGGAGTTGTCTGAGGCATTACGACTGTCCTTCAGATCGTCCATGAAGTCTTGGGTGATGTTCTGTGTGTTCTTTTGAATGACGTTGCCTAGGTTCTCTAGGTATTCTGTCTGAACACCGAGTAGGCTGGGGGTCTTCTTATCTGACATTAAGCTTTCCTTTTAGACAAAGAAAAAGGGCCACCAAAGGAAGCCCAGGGAAGGAGAGCAAACAAAAACCCTGGGACCGCCTAAGGTGGCCCTTTCATAGGTCGAGACCTATTCGTTTAGACTTATGACAAGCCTGTGATCATCCCAGAATCTGAGAAGTTAGAGTGCTTACAAGAGTACTCTCCGACCACAAAATGCTTCTCGCTGTCACCGGCCGAGGCCAACAATGTGCGTGAAAATGGACGTAGCACACATGTCTTGAACATCGATGGGTCGATCAAGAAGGCATGTGTAGTCAACTGGTGGCGGTTCAAGACCACTTTGTATTCTCCGTATGGAGACACATAGAGATCAATCACGTTCACCAAGGATTTACCCTGCGCGAACTCACGGTTACGACCAGAAGAGGCCGCAAAGCCAGCAACGATTTGGGCGTCAGCTGGTTTAATCATGAGTACACTTGGGTCAGACCCGTTGTTGAAGCAGTCTTCGCCTAGCTCAAGCAGTTTAGCTTCAGTCAACGCATCGGTTGCGTTAGCACCCGCGTCCACTGTAGTTGAGATCTGTTGAGAGATCGAAGCCATCTCACGTGCTGTAGAGGCATTACCAGCTACTGCAGCGTTGTCCACGCCAATCAAAGCCCGTTCCAAATCGCGCTTGATTTCCTTAAGTGCACGGCCAAGTTGATATGCGGTTTCCTTAGCACGGCCATAGGTTTTAATCGCGTCAGCTGTTGCTGATACTTGGAATGCCTTATGTAGGATTTGGCAGTGGTTGGTACGTGAAGTAGCTGCAGTCAATGTTGCCATTGAAGCATCTGCCCCTTCGACCTGGGCGTTGTTAGCCGCGGCGGCCAGTGAATCCTCAAGCCACTCAAAGTTACGTGCTGAAACCTTCTCAGTTTTCAACATGCTGAACATTGGAGTGTCTGTGGGGGTAATATCTGTGATGATATCACTGACGTCTTCGGCGCGGCCGACTTGATTATATGTAGTATAGGTAGCCATTGGGCTACTCCTTTCGATAAGTGATTATTGCTCCCAACGCCTTAGCAATGCATCTGCGATATCATCGAGATCACCAGAGCGACTTGGGTTATCCCTTAGACGCTTTGAGGCTTCGCGTGACTTGCGAACCCGTACTTCCTGGTCGGAAGCTGGTGCTTTCTTTGAACGTAAGACCTTGCCCTTGGATGTCTTGGATTTGATCACTTTGGCCTTCGCTTTCTTTTCAGAGGCAGCGGCTTTTGTTTGATCATAAAGACGGGCCTTGTTCAGTATCATGATCACTTGAGGATCCACATACTGATCAACTTGTTCCGAGGGTAATCCCTGAGACACCGCATATGTGCGTATGTCGTTATACAGTTCATTGCCCCAGTCAGGCATCTGTTCTTGGAGAACCTTCACACACTCTTGGGCAGCTGCTTGTTGCTGTTGCCGGGATTGTGCTTGGGCCTCTTGGTAGAACTGATCCGCTTCCTGTTTTAGGAACTTGAGGTCATCTTCTGCTTCCTTGGCTTCCTTGCGTAGAGCAGAGAAGTCTTCCTGTGTCATCTGGCGACTAGCGACCAGCATGTCCACTTCGGAATAAGGCTTGTACCGGGCTTCGGCACGTTGCAGAAGTGTTTGATATCGTAGGTCTGCTTTGCTTAAGGCCTCTTCGGCCTCTTTGCGTTTGGCAGCTGTTTCTTGAGACTTTCTGGTTAAAGACGCCTCTTGACCATAGAGCCGCTTCAGATCCTTTACGGATACCTGTTTGTTCTCTCCATCGACTTGGATTTCGACCAGAGTATCTTCTGACAGAGATGCTTCTTGAGCCTCTTCATCGTCATCTTGATCCTCTTCTTGGTCATCCTCTTCGTCTTCATCGGAACTATCAGGGTCCTCATCAGTTTCTTCTTCGATTTCTTGGTAGTCTTCGTCTTCGTCAGTTTCAGACAGATCATCCTCATTAGTCTCGTCTTCGAGGGTATCGTCTGTCGCCTCTAGTTCATCACTTTCTTCAGATAGGTCTTCACCGTCTGTCCAGCGGTCTAGGATGGCATCTGCGGCATCGTCTAAATCTAATGCTCGCATCTGAGGGGCGGTATCTTGGACGTTACTCATATGGTCCTATGCTTCCTCTTGGCTGTTGTCGCCTTTGGCAAGGATCTCGTCACGAACGGACACTTGCTGCTTCAAGGTGTTCACTACATCGACTAATGCTCTGTAGTGGGAGAACGTGCGCTCACGCTGGTCGCCATCTTCGGGCTTTGAGTTAACAAAAGCTTGGAAGGTGGACTCGACAAGTCCGTTGATTACACGGTCGAATGCATCAGCTGACAGTAACGCCTCAGCGTCATCACCAGCCTGCACTAGTTGCTCTTCTTGGTTAGTCATTTGCTCTCCTAAGGGGGATGGGCGTTAGCCCGTTGGTGATGCTATTGCACGTACATCATCGGCAGTCTTCGCTATCTCTAGCTCTTCACCGTCAACGTATTGTTTGTGCTCTAGCTGTGCTTCTTTGAGATCCATGCTGTCGCTCTGGATTGCAAAGCTGCGCTCTGCCTTAATCTGTTCCAGCTGTAGTTTCATCTGGGCGATTTGGGCATCCATCTGAGCCTTCATCTCAGCCACGGCTGTCTGACGCTCTTGGATTTCTAGTTGTTTCATTGCCGCCTGTTGCTGCATCTCTTGTGCTGGGTCAGGCTGTTGTTCTGGTAGCTGATCTGGTGGTGTCAGGTAGTCATTGACGTTCTTGATGCCATTGTTCTCCATGACATGAGACATCAGCTTGTACTGGTTCTGTGGTGTGTACATAGCAGACAGGTTTGGATCACCTACCATCAGCGTATGCAGCGCCAGGTACTTCTGAGCCTCTTGCTCTTGCTCCCCGTAACCAAGGTGCATCTCAACGACCACATCACGCTTGCTGCTCCACTGTCCGGGGCTCACTGGTACAAACTGACCAGCAATCTCAACGACCTTATCTTCAGACTCATTCTCCACGACCAGCTGGTAGATGCGCTGGTACAGAGGTTTTAAGAAGTTGTTTGCAAAGTTACGTGCAATGATCTTCTGGCGTTGCTGGGACATGGTTGCCAGCTGTTCCACCATAGCCGCACTGTTTTGCTTACTGATGGCATCCTTGTTGAGGCCCTGAGATAACCGGGAGACGCCTGTGGTGTCCTCCTTGTCATCATCGAGCATCTGGATGGTCTGGAAGATAAACGGGTTCAAAGGTGCCTGGGGCATCGCATTGATTGCATCAGGGCGTGATACATTGACCACCCCGCCTACCCGGTTGTCTATCAACTCGCGTGGGTTCGTAAGACCACCTTTGACCACTGTGTAGCGTGGGTTGTTAGTGATCATGGCGTGATCGAGGATCGACCGGGTCAGTACCGTCCGAGCATTCTGGATAGGGACAACCTTGGAGCCAAAGTTATTACCAAAGAAGGCATGGGGGATGGGCAGTGGGATAAACGGGATGAATGGCTTACGGTCTGCCAGTTCACACTCCAGAACCACATTGCCAGCCTTGATAACCCGGTAGAGCTCGGCGGTTCCTGTCGCTTCCTTGTCCAGCATTATGTATGCTTCGTAGACAGTCACAGAGCGCACCTGATCTTGGTAGCCTTTGGTGTTAAAACCACGGTCACTACCGATCTCTTCGTGTCGGCTGAGGACCTCTGGGTCTGTCTCCATGTCTACGTCTTCGTGGTCACCAATCTTACTTATGATGTCCTCGTCGTAGCCCATCTCACGTAGCTCTGAGATCGTCTTGGTGGTTCTGTGGGCACAGAAGCTTACCGACTCCAGATCCTTGCTCTGAGGCTCGATTAGGAACTCCTCAGGGGCTACAGCCTCGATGATGACTTGGCTGGTATCTTCAAAGACACGCAGTTCACCTGAGTATAGGCCCAACGCATCCTCTTCGATCTCCTCGATCTCGACGTTATCCTGTGCAAGCAGTGTATCAAGCTCTTCCTCAGTAAGGTCTGAGACGGTCTCTAGGTGGCTGTCTTCCTGTGTGGCCCAGAATACCTTGGCAATACCTACGCGAGCCACAAGACCATCGTGGATGACGGTGTTCATCGTGTTGTAAAGGTTGTTCTGGCGGTTAGCCACGTAGTCGCAATAGCTGGTACTAATCTCTGCCAGGGGGACGTCTTCTTGAGACTGGGCTGCAAAGCGAACCGTACGGAATCCCGTACTGAATGTTTCTAGCAAAGCTGCCTTCATGCTCTCTACAGCATCATAGACATCCATAGAGACATACTTGCTGTTGCCGTCATGTGCTGGCCTAGGGAGTGAGGCGTTGTAGAAGTCTACGACACGCTTACGCTCTCTAGAGATCTGTGAATCATAATAGCCTACGCTGCGTCTGATGTTGTCATCAAGTATCGTGACAATCTTATCGTCATCCAGCTTAGTGTATTCATCTTTATTCATGATTAGACCATTTCAATGTAAAATTCATCGCCACTCTCTATTGGTTCCCAGGCTCCCTGGTGTACGTGGTTGGCTAGGGCGAGAGACATGACACAGTCATCAAAACATCCGGGTTCAGCTTCCATAGAACCGCTTTCTGTGACGATGTATGTCAGCATCTCTCTTATCGTTACTTTGTCGTTGAGCTCGATCTTTCCTTCACGCACTTCCGCACGCAGCTGATCGATGACTAGGGGCTTGGTTTTGGCTGTCGTAGTGAACCCAAGCTTGATCGTCTCTCGATCTGTAAGCTTGTCCACTTGGACCTCGGTGTAGAAGTTTGGATAGGCCATATCTTTGCCCAACCTGGTACACGTTAGAATGCCGTGGCTGTTATTCTCGACAACAATGTGAGCCTCGTTGTAGTACTCACCTAAGTGATAGAGGACCGTAGCAAAGTGGTCTGGGTGGACATGAGCACGCCATGTTGCAACCTGTCTCTTCTTACTATCGAGGACCTGAGCGACACTGTAGTCACCACCCCGGACGCCCATAGCAACATCGGCACCTATGACATAGAGCTCGCCTGGGTCATGGGGTCGGTAAGTCGTTAGCTCACCTCTGCCATTCTCCAGCCACTCTTCGGCCTCTAATGCTAGACGCTGCTTGACGTCCTCAGCCTCAGGTAGACGCTTCTGTAGGAGCTCTGGGTTAAACACAGGGCGACCAGTTGTCAGGAAGGCCTCTTCAGGCTCTGCAGGGTACTCCTGTCTAAAGAGATCCAAGCCGTTCTGTGCAATCTTCCTACGTCTGAACATCAGCTGCTCATCGTCTAGGGTATACTGCTCGGCCAAGTCTTCTTCTTCTGGGGTGCGCTCAAAGTTCTCTGGGACTTTCTCCCGATACTCTGGGTCCGCAAACCAAGGTATAAACACTGGCACGTAGCCATTAGATCCATCAACAGCACCCTTCCAGAGGTCATAGAAGATACCCGTGACACCGTTTGCTGTACTTTCGACAAAGACAGCTGTTCCGGGGGCGTTAGGGACAGCCTGTGTTAGGCCGTTCCAGTTCTCTTGGGCTGTACTCTTGGGCCAGAAGGCAATCTCTGATGCGTGAACGTGTGTCAGGGTTTCCCCTCGACCAACAGCCTCACCACCAGCCGTAGCAACCACATAAGAACTGTCCAAGACATCGAATGAAAGCTCTCGCCTAGAAGAATACTTTGTGTGGGGCTTCAAGATGTCTGGACAGTTCTCATGGTAACGCTTGGTCATATCAAAGAGCGCACGGGTGGAGTCTGCGTGGTGGGTAATCACCAGAGACTTACATGCTGCCCTCTGAGACACAGCGAAATACAAGTAGCCGCCAACGTAGGTACTTAGGCCTTGCTGGCGAGCCTTAAGGATAATCACGCGCACCTTGCCTTCGTCAGCCATCTGTTTGCAGACAGCATCGTCTAGGATCTCTTGGGCTGGCTTGAGTTTGAGGGGGGCTATGTCCCCTTGCTTGGTGCGGATCTTAAGTGCTGAGTTGGCGTAAAAGCTAAAGTCTTCATACAGACGTTTGCGTATCGCCTTCACTTGCTTCTGGGTTGGCATCGGTTTGCTCTTCCTCTTCTTCGCTATCTAAGAGCGAACTTAAGAAGGCTTCTGCCTTACCGATTGTTACTTCACTCTTGGCAGCTGGTTTGGACCGTGTGAAGTCCAAGATCAGACGCGCAGCCGTAAGGCGATCTCTTGCTGATGCAGGGGCGGTACGCATGATTTCGACAGATGTTTCCAGCGCTTCTTTGGAATACTTGTCATCAATGTTGTACTCTGGATTCTCAGACATGATCTTTACTACCTTCTTGGCTTCTTGTTTTGCTTTATCCCTTATTACCTTCATACCCTCAGCCGTGTGGCCGTCATGGGTCCCCCAAGGTCTACCGACATTCGGTCCCTTAGGTTTCTTCATCCAAGACCTATGAAGGGCTCTGCCCTCTGGCGTCTTCTGGAGGCGGGTAAAGTAGTGGGAGTCACCCGACCTTGAGTTGTAGTGAGTCCCCTTTGGTGCTTTTGCGACCTTTTTTCGGGGCTGGTTTGGCTTTGGCATCTCTCGTCTCCACTAATGAGTTTATGATAGAGAGTGTCTCAGGACACT
>Ga0181379_1001698_pt1 | contig 10326 bp, 6 predicted proteins | sample 2SPOviralmetaG_FD_130115 | JGI IMG/M metagenome (GOLD analysis project Ga0181379, IMG submission 130115) | Marine viral communities from the oligotrophic San Pedro Time Series (SPOT) site, San Pedro Channel, CA, USA - 2 SPOT_SRF_2009-07-10 | ecosystem: Environmental > Aquatic > Marine > Strait... | reverse complement strand
TAACAACCATTTTATTTTCATTAACTATACTACTATCTATACTATTTATTATTTTAATAGAACGTAGATAACCTGCACTAGCACATTCTGACCAAGAATTAAATACAAAACTATCGTTCATAGGGGGTAAACAATCCATGTGTACAGCAGAACATACCTTTAATATTAACATAAATTTCATGCTAATTTATTAACAGATATGAATTATAATTTATATAATTTATTAAATATTAATATTATAAAAATGAGAAATAGTGTATTTTCCTGGTAAATTATTATTTTTATTTGTTAATTTTATTTTATTAGATGAGTGCAAATAAAAAGATGGAAACATAACTAATCTATTATTTATACAATCTATTTTAACATCATTGTCTTTAAAACATAAATCACCACCTGTAAAACCTTTTGGCTCTTTATAGGTCCACCATAAAGCTGTCATAGTTGCTCGATCTGAGTGATATTTATATTCTTCATTATTTTTGTAATAACTAATCATAGTGTGATCAACATTAACATCATAAATATTTCTATTACAAGGTTGTATTTCTTTATAAATATCTAAAATTTCTTTACTCATAATTTTTAAATAATTTTTAAATATGAAAGACGTATTTCTTAAATTATCAGGATAAAGTTTATCTAAATATATTCTTGAATTTTTTGCTAAAGGATTATTTTTTTTATCAGTTGCTCTATTAATATCATTTAAGTTTGATTGCCAAACATCTTTATAATTGTCTAAATTAAATTTATTTAAATCAATCCAAATTTCTTTTAATTCTTTCTTATTGTAAAAATTATCTATTAAAAGAATTGGATAATTATTTTTACTGATTATATCAATATCCACGTTTTTGTCTGTTCGTGCCAATAATATTTATCAGGTATTGTTTCCCCATCTGAATTAGTTAAACTTTTTGTAAATGTATCTGGATAAGGAGTAGGTGCTTCCCATTGACAAGTTGTTGTATTTAATATCCACGATATGTAAGGTTTAGGTGCTATGAAAGCATCTTTAGTTTGGTCATAAGTATATCCAATACCAGCATAGTTTTTTCTTATATTGTTATTGTAAGAAGTTTGTTTCCAAACACCATTGGGTTCATTGTATAATTGTTTTAAAAAATCTATACCAGTTTGTTCAGTTGTTGCAATATCGTTTGATACTACTTCAATTCTTTCAACTATATTTCCTGTTCCTAATTTTGCAAAATGTGCCATAATATTATCCTGTGTAACTTCCTGATGAATTAAAAACTAAAATTGTATCTGAACCTGATGTAGAAACACTTGGACTTCCACTTGTAGTTCCTGAATAACTAGCAGTTGGTACACGTAGAATAACTACACCCGAACCACCATTAGCTGATGTTCCAGTTGTTCGTGTTCCACCACCACCACCTCCAGTATTTGCAGTTCCATTAGTTGCAGTTCCACCAGTACTTCCAGCACCTCCACCACCAGAACCACCAGCTGCAGCACTACTATTAGCACCAGCACCCCCACCACCAGCACGAGTTACTGCAGAACCTGTAATACTACTTGCAACTCCAGTACCACCAACTCCAGTACCGCCGCCGCCTCCTGCTCCATCTGCTCCAACAGCACCAGCACCACCGCCACCGCCACCCATATCGTTAGATACATCACCTGAACCATCTCCACCAGCAAAACCTTGATTAGATGTTCCAGCAGAACCATTATCTCCAGTATTTGGAACTCCGCCACCGCCTGAGCCACCTGTTGCACTAACATCTGATGAACCACCAAAAACTCCACCACCTCTACCACCACCAACAGAAGTAGCTGTTGTAATATCTGATCCTGCGATTGAACTAGCAACACCACTTGTTGGAGCGGTTGCATCGTTTGTTCCAGCTCCACCAGCACCTACTGTAACTGTGTAAGTAGTTCCAACACTTAAAGTTAAAGCAGTTTCGGAAGAACCTCCTCCGCCTGAAGTTTCACTATTAAAAGAATTTCTATATCCTCCAGCTCCGCCACCGCCACCGCCATATTCTGTACTTGATCCATCTTGTCCTAAACCACCAGCACCTCCACCAGCAATAACTAAAAAGTCTGCACTATAAGGTGGTGGTGTACCTTCATTAGCAACATCATCATCTGAAATAGGAATCCAACCATTCGTTGCACCTGAATAAACTATATTAACTGATTGACCATTTGTATCATAAACAGGATTTGTAGTACCACCTTGATATTTTAAACCATTTAAACTTAATGTAACTGCATTTGTTCCCCAGTTTCTAGCATAGTCTACAAAAATAAGTTGATCTCCAACTGAACCAGAACCAGGTAGTGTAATTGTACAGGCATTTGAAGTTGTATTAATCCAATAACCTCTACCTGCAACAGCTGTTAAAGTTGATGCAGTAACAATACTTGATTGCCATGCCAAACCACTTGATACTTCAGCAAAAGATAATTGACCAACACCCGTTGTGCCAGATCCTGTAACTGATGCAACTTTTAAAAATCTATCTGCTGTTACGTTACCTGTTGGGAATTTTAATGTGTAAGATTGTGAGTTTGTATGCGCGGGACTTTGAAGTTTAATCCCGTGGGAATTATTTTCGCAGTTAAGTTGTAGAGTTCCTGGGTTTGTTGCACCCATAATTTCAATATTACCAGTTCCTTTAGGACTAACTTTTACACTTACATTAGAATCACCACCACTTGCAGATAAAATAGGGTTATTTCCTGTTGAAGCATTTGCTAAAGTTAATTCATTAACAGCTGAGCCAGTTGCGGTAAGATTTAATAATTCATTACCATTTGTATCTAAAATATTTGTACCAATTTTTGGTGAAGTTAATGTTTTATTTGTTAAAGTTTGTGTGCCATCTGTTGATACATTTCCAGAACCATCAGCACCAGAGTAATTAAAATTAACTTCTATACCATCCGTATTTGAAAAAGTACCACTTGAAACTATATGAGTTACTGGAACTTTTGTATAACCACTTGCATCAGTAACAGCTCCTGTCACTTTAAAATTTGCATAAGTAGTTGGTGTTCCTTCTTTGGTTATTTGAATAATACCTCTAGCAACTGCATTTGATACATCATCCCAAGATTGTACAAAACTAGATATGTCTGATCCAGCATCATCAGCATCATCTATAAATAAAATAGATACTGAACTTAATGTGCCATTATTAAAAGCTACTTTACCTGAACCTGGATCAGCATCAGATGTTGAATTACTAAAAGTCATTGCAAGACCAGAACCACCTGTATCTCCTTGAGGACCTTGCGAACCAGTATCTCCTGTATTGCCAGACCTTGAAAAATGTACTGATAGTTCGTCAGCAGCTGAAAAAGTATTATTACTTGCTACATGAGTAACTGCTAGTTTGACATAACCTGAAGCATCTGTAGAAGCACCTGTAATATTAAACCTAGCATAAGTTGATCTATCGTTAATGTCATAGATCATTAAGTTACCTCTAATTGTAGAGGTTGAATCATCCCACGTTAAAATATCTGTTGAAACTGTAACACCATTTTGATCAGCATCATCTATAAATATAACAGTAGCCGATGCGTATGTACCATTATTAAATGCTATCTCTCCAGCACCAGGATCTGTATCAGATGTGCCTGTGTCAAACTTATAGAAATATCCTGGTATTGCACCATCTTCTCCACTTGCTACAAATGCAACAAAAAATTTATCATCATTTGTAAATGTTCCTGCACTATCAATATAAACTAATGAAACTTTACTATAACCAGTAGCATTTGTTATCCCACCAGTTACTTTAAAAACCATCCAAGTATCTAATGAATTAGCTTTTGAAATTCTTATTCTTCCTCTGTTCGTGTCGTTACCTGTAACGTCATCCCAAGATTGAATCCATGCTTCTACATTTGTTCCATTAAATTCTAAATCATCAATGTACATTTCAGTTGCACTAGCAATCGTTGCGTTATTTAATCTAAATTTTCCTGCTCCAGGATCAGCATCTGCTGTTGTTGTTGAATATTGAAATAAAGCTGAATCACCACCTGCAGGTAGGAAGTCAGCTACTGTTGTTAAATTACCATCGCTATCAAACCCTAAAGTTTTACTAGCTCTTGTTGTGGCATCATCTGTAAATTCTGAAGATGCAATAGTGTTTGTTCTTGAAACTTTAAATGATCTGTCCAACTCTTCTTGCATTTGCTGAGTTGTCATAGTTGCACGATCCAAACCCTCTTCGTGTGTCTCCGCAGGGAATGGATCATTAGCGATATAATCTATCGCTTGAGTTTGCGGGACATTCCTAATTAAAACAACTGTTTCTGTAGCGGTTGGTATATCACTAGATTCAAATACTACGTTACCTCCAGTAGCATTTCCTACACCTGTTATAGTGTAGTCAGTTGTTAATGTTTTAGTTGTCTCTGTTCCTGTGGATGATCTTATAATAACTTGTAGATCAGATGCTGCAAATATTTTAAAACCATAAACAAAGGTGTCATTACTACCATTGCCTGAATATGAATTTTTTACTGTTGTTGATGATATTGTCATATTAGTTCTCTATATTATTATTCTCCTAATTCATCAACAATTATATTGTTAATGTTTTTTATTATCAGAGCATTTTGTAGTGCTATCAAAGATAGACCTTTTTGTACATCTCTTTTTGATGCTTGATATGTTGGGTCAAAAGCTATTTTTTTTAATGCTCTAGTTGTGTCTAATGTGCTTTGAATTAAATTGATAGTAGGTATACCACTTAAAAATTGAGAAGATAGCTCTGTATTTCTACCATAACTAAAAGGTAATGTTTCTAAAAATGGAGTTAAAGCTGTATCAACTGCACCAGGAATAAGTGATGACCAAGATGATCTTAAAAAACCTATCTTTGCTAAATTTTCTGGAGATAATCTTTTGTCTAAATATTGTTTTTGATCACTTCTGCCAAAAGAATTTATATAACTTTGTACTGCGTAGAATTGTACAGCTCCTATCATTGAAGCCATAAAAGCAGAGTAAGTATGAAAGTCTTTACCTCTTGTTTCTGCAAGAACATATAACCTATTCATTAATTGTTTTGTATATGAGCCTAATGTAAATGTTCTAAATTGTGTAAGTATTCTAGCATAATCTGAAGTAAACCATCTATTCATTACACCAACATCATTTCGTTGCACGACACGATCTATAAATCTTTGCATACCAATACTATAATGAGACCTTGCATCAGGTGTCCAATCATCTAAACCAATACCTTGATATTTACCATCTTTATAAACTGAATGTTTACTAATTTGGTCTGCTATAGAGTTAAATTCTTTTTCATTCCAACCAAAATATCTATATCTAATTTGATCTCCTTTAGATAATTTATTAAATATTTTAGTTGTCTTATGTGTTTTAATTAATTCATTTACATTGTTTGATATTTTTAAAGCTAATCCTCTACCTGCAATAATTTGCGTATACATAGTCATAGGATTTAAAAAAGAAATATCAGATACAAATCTTTTAGCTTTAGCTGAAGCTAGTTCTACAGAATCCAATCTACTACCTGTAGAATCTAAAGGTATATCTAATTCATTATCTAATCTTCCTACTGGAGAGTGCATAAATTTATCTAGTCCTACTGGTACTCCTTGTGATCTTAACTCTTCTAAAATCTCATCGTCAAATTTAACCTCTCCTGCTCTTAATTTACCCATTATATTTTTAAATGCTGGGTTAGCTTGAAAAAATGTTTTTAAACCTACTTCAGATACCGCTTGATAAAGTTCTGCACCTTGAGCAAAACCAACCTGACCAAACAATCTTAAAAAATTATAGTCTTGTGCAAGTCTTGCCATTCTTCTACCAAAGCCATTAGGATCACCATTTCTCTCTAATGGAGATTGTTTACCAGTAAGAGATGAAACAACCACTTCTATATTTTCTACATCTCTATAAATATTTTTATATTTAGGATTAGCTTCTCCTCTTTCTTTGACATCTTTTAAAAAATCTAAATACTCTTTATTGTTTTTAAAATTACCAAAACGAGCCATAGCTGCTGCTCCTAATACTTGTTGGTTATATCTTTTTAACAATCTTGTTAGACTTCTGTCTGTTAAATCTTTTACTGATAGTGAATCTATTGTTCCTGTTTTATTATTTTTTAAATCTATTCTTTCATTAAGTTGAATAGGTAATCTGTTTTTAGCATTAGGGTCTAAAGTATTACCTGATCCCTTTTGAATTTTATTTAAAATAGCTTGTACCTGTTCTTCAGTTAAATCTAAACCTTCTAAAAATTCTCTTATGACAGCAGTATTTGAACCTTGAAATGCTCTACCTAAATCAGATTCTTGACCATAATATCTTGAGTTACTTATTTTAGCCACAATCCTTTTAATCATTCTTGTAAATAATTTATTACCTAAATCACCCTTCATATCTCTTAAAGCATTAGCAAAAACTTGTTCTACTCCATCTTGACCATACTCATCTATAGCTCTCATAACTTTACTAGGTGAATGAACATGAGGAATATAATTAGGAACTCTTCTTCCAGCAATATCACTCCAACCTTCTCTTCCTGTTTGAGCAACAACATCTAAAGTATCGTCAAATGCTTTTGTAGCTAACGATGAAAGTTTTGTCATTTCAGGAGTTATTTCTTTTGAACCTGCAAATCTTTCTGGAAATTCTTTTAGGTCTGACATAACAGATTCAAATTTTTCCTCTATATCAAATTGACTTTTAAAAGATACTTCTCTATTTGCATTTTTAAAAGATCGTAAAGCTATTTCTCTGTAGTTTAAATAATCATACATTGTTTGATATTGAGTTCTTTTTTTCCAATCTATAGCTGTATCTCCTCTAGTGTTACCAACCACAGGATCATTAACAAATGTTTCTCTAAATCTTTTAATTAAAGGATCTGGCGATCTATTAAGTTGTGATGCAATATCAAATCTAAAATGTGTTTTCTTAAATGTCTCCTCCCAATAACTTCCTTCTCCTGGAGCATTTCTTGGATCATCTACCACCTTAGGATTCATAGAATTAGTTTCTTTATTTAAAATCATTCTTTTGTTTTTAATAAATTCAGGGTTTAAATCTAAATTATGTTTTGTAGCAAACTCTTGTATTTCTTGTAATTCTAAAGTTTGTTTATATTTTTCTGCAGCACTATCTAGTTTTTTATAAGACTTAACTATTTCTTTTGGTGTTGCATTTGTTTTAGCATTTACTCTACCAAGCCAACCAGCAGGAGTACCTAAAGCAAATCCAGCAAGAGCAGCATATTGTATGTCAATAGGGTTTTTATATTTATCCATACCAACTAAACCTGCTTCAATAACTGCATTTTCACCAGCTACAATAGCTCCAAATTTAAATGCTCTTTTTAATCTCATAACCTTACTAGGTATTGTAGCAAAAGCTCCATAACCACCTAAAGGTATTGTGGCTACTGATAGAAGTATTGCTGGAAGATCAGCAGTAGCAGCTAACATTCTTGCTCCAAAACCTTTCCAACCTAATTTAGATATTTCATTTTCTGTTTCTAATCTTTCTTGTACTTGTTTTTCTATATCATAAAAATGCGACTCACTTTTAGCATCATAAAAAGCATCTTTCATGTATTCAGGATATTTATCGATACGATCAACTAATTCTTTTGTCGGTACAAAATCAAAATCTATGTCATATCCATCTTCTTTTCCAAAGTTGGAAATAAAAGATCCTGTTAAATTATCTATTTCAAATGATTTAGAAAGAGCTTCACTCCAAGTAAATTTAGATTCTAGTTCACCTCTTTGTTTTCTTGCAAAGTAATCAACATCTGTCGGTATAGTTTGAGCAGGGTTAGATAAACCCATTTTGTCTACAGTAAATTCAATTTTATCTGATTTTTCTTTTAAAGGATCAACATTTATATTTAAGTTTTCGCTAGACATTATGGAGTCTCTGTTGAAATTGAATCAAATGTTTGTTTTTCTAATTGTATTCTATTGTAATCAGTAACAAATTGTTTATACCTTTGATCTTTCATTAAAGGATATATTTTTTCTACAATATCCTTATAAGTAAATCTTGCTTTATCATAATTGCCTTCATCAAAATCTGCAGCAGGATCAACAACATCTATTGTTAAAGGAACTCCTGTATTTTTATCTCTTAAAATAAAACCTTGATTACTGTTTAAAGAACCTTCTGTAAAATAAACAGGTATAATATCTTCTTCTTTATGTTGTTCTTTATTTATTCTACCACTTTCATATAAATCTTTTATGTAAAGTTTTATAGCTGCATCGTGATACGAAGGATAAGCATTATTAATAGGTACAAGTTGTTTAAAATCATCTACTCTATAATTTTCTTGTACATATTTTTTAGCAAATTCTAATGCAGTTGCTTGTGATCCAGTTGCAATCATTGCATTGTTGGCAACATTTTTTATAATAATATTTGCATATTGTTCGTTTTCAAATTCAAGTCCAAATTCAAATGGTGTAACACCAGGAAAATCTAATTCAGCTACTTTTGCAGTAACAGCTTTTCCGTCAGCTTTTAATAATTTATATTTATCAGGATTGTTTTTATATTGCAGTTCATTATTAAATGCTTGTTCAAATGTTTGCTTCATAGTATTCATACCAAAATCTAATCTTTGATATGTTGCTAAATCATCTTTACCTAATTTATAAATAGATGTTAATGACTGCAAAGCATTTTGATTTTTAAATGTTTTGTATAATTGTAAACCTCTTAAGGTAGCATTTTGATTAGATGTATCTGTAACATTTCCACCAGCATCTAATGTTTCAAAATAAAATGGAACTTTAGTATTATTTTTTACAGATTTTTCTATTACTTGAGCTGTTTCATATTTTAAACTACCATCTAAATTGGTAGCTAAAGCAAATCGATTAGCAGTTTTTTCTAAATCTTTTTGTGTTATTTCTTTACCATCCACATTCTTAACACCAGCTCCTACAACAGTTGATCCTTGATCTAGTAAAAAAATATTATCTAAATTTTTATTACCAAGTGCTTCACTAAATTGTTTATTAATTAATAAAAGTTTTTTATTAAACTCATCTGAATCAACATTATTTTTATTTTTAATAAGTAACTGTTTTGCACCATTATAATTATTTAATCCTAGTTGTTGGTCTACATCAAAAATAACACTATCAGATTTTAATTTAAATGTTTCTTTATCTAACCATGCTTTACCTTTTAGATGTATATCTCCATGTTCTTTAGCTAATTCAATTCTTTGATTAAGTTTTTTTTCTTTTTCTTTTTCAGAAGTTTCTAAAGCATATTCATTAGCAAGAATATTTTGACCATCGTTATAGGATTGAGCTTCATTTATTTCAAAAGCCTTAAATGAATTTTTTTTAATTTTATAAACTGCTTCCGATTGATCAATAGATAGTAAATCTTCTAATCTTTTTTTAACTCTTTTATTTTTTACTTGTGATAATTTTTCATTTTTATAAAAACCAAACTCTTCATTATAAGTATTAACGGAAACTTCATCATCTGGATTATTTTCATATTTGTTAATAATTTTATCTGATTCTGCTTTCATTTCATAAAAAGTTTTTCTTGCTTCTAACTTTTCATTATTATCTCTTTGTTTAATATAATAATTTTCTGCAGCTTGACCTAAAGGTCTTAATGCTGCTGCCATACTAGCTGTTGGAGAAACTTTAATATTAGTTCTAACTGCACCAGCTTCTGCTGTTATTCTTCCTTTAGCTTCAAATGTTGGTATTTTTGGCATTATTTTCCATATCCACTTATTGTTAATAAACTTTGACCAGCTTTTGCATAGTAACCAAGTTGTGCTTGTCTTGCTTCCATACGAGCTAAATTACCTTGCATTCTTGAAAAGTTCGCTTGTTCAAATGCTCTTGATTGTCCTATCTTTGCATTGTAATCAATAATATCTTTTTCAATTTCTGCTTGTTCAGCATTTTGTCTTAATATTTTTAAACCTGTTCCTTCTAAAGTAGCACCTGATTTTAATATAGAAGTTTTAGTTGAACCTTGTAATTGAACAAACTGTTGATCGAATCTTTGTATATCTAAATTTTTTTGTTGTTCAATAGCTTGAGCTTCTTGTTCAGCAACTTGTGCATTACGATTTTGTACAGCTTGATTATATTTACCAAGTGCTGATGCTTGTTGTGCTGCTGCTATATCAAATACAAAACTCATTAAAAAATCCTCGCATATCTGAAGTGATCTGAACCATCAAAACCATAATGTTTCATCAATCCTTCGTTTTGTAAACCAAGCCATGAAGCAAACTTTAAACCTATTTTAAAGTCAGCTCT
>Ga0181379_1001694_pt1 | contig 10340 bp, 9 predicted proteins | sample 2SPOviralmetaG_FD_130115 | JGI IMG/M metagenome (GOLD analysis project Ga0181379, IMG submission 130115) | Marine viral communities from the oligotrophic San Pedro Time Series (SPOT) site, San Pedro Channel, CA, USA - 2 SPOT_SRF_2009-07-10 | ecosystem: Environmental > Aquatic > Marine > Strait... | reverse complement strand
TGTAGATATGCTCAAGGGTAAAACAATACAAGAAGCAAAGCTTATTAAAGATAAAGATATTGCAGAAGCATTAGAGTTACCACCGATAAAGTTACATTGTTCTGTTCTTGCAGAAGATAGTATCTCTAAAGCTATTGAAGACTGGGAAAATAAATTAGCACGTAGACAACACAATCAGTTATGAAAGAAGGATATATAAAAAGAAAAACATCAACAGTTCCTTTTGGTTACGAAGCAAGTGAAATCGATGGTTATTTCAAACCAGTACCTGATCAAATAGAAGCATTAGAAGTAGCAGAAGACTTAGTAGCAGGAGAGTCTATAAGCCTTCGTGACGCATGTGACTGGATAGAATTTAAAACTCATCGTAGCATTACACCTGCAGGATTAAAGAAACACATAGATAAAAAGTATGGAAAACGACAACAACGACTTGAGAGATTGGGAGGAGAATCCACATCTTTACTTGACAGATTCTGACGGGGGCTTTATACTAAAGAAAGATGGTACACCTCGTAAAAAAGGAGGTAGACCTATTGGAGCAACATCAAACTATCAATATTCTAATGAACAAAAAGCGAAAAATGCAGCCAAACGATCCGTCACAAAAAAGCGGAAAGCAATTGAAAAGATCGAAAGACAACTTAAGTCAAAGAGAAAAGCTCTTAGACAAACGACTGACGTACTCGGTAAACTCGAAAATGAATCGTCAAAGCCGACAGAATCGGGGCAGATAGTAACCGAAGATAAACTTAGTTCTCTTCCTAAAGCAGTACAGCTTGAAATAGATAAAGGCAGTCATGTTATCTTTCATCCAAATGAAGGACCACAGACTGAGTTCTTAGCTGCGGATGAAAAGGATGTATTGTATGGAGGAGCTGCAGGTGGCGGTAAAAGTTATGCGATGCTTATTGATCCGTTAAGATACTGCCATAAAAAAGCACACAGAGCATTAATACTTAGAAGGTCTATGCCAGAGTTACGAGAACTCATCGATAAGTCTCGTGAACTTTATCCTCAAGCATTTCCCGGATGTAAGTTTAAAGAAGTAGAAAAGGTATGGAACTTTCCGAGTGGAGCTAAAGTAGAATTTGGTTTCTTAGAAAGAGATGCAGATGTTTATCGTTATCAAGGACAAGCATATAGTTGGATAGGCTTTGATGAGATAACTCACTTACCAACTGAATTTGGTTGGAACTATTTAGCTTCTAGACTTAGAACAACCGACCCTGAAATAAAAACCTATCTACGATGTACAGCAAACCCCGGAGGTATAGGAGCTACTTGGGTAAAGAAAAGATATGTAGATTCAGGAACTCCAAATGAATCAAGAGTTGGAGAAGATGGACTAACACGAAAGTTTATTCCTGCTAGGTTAGTAGATAATCCTTACTTAGCAAATGATGGAGTCTATGAGCAGATGCTTATGTCTCTACCGCCTGTACAACGTAAACAATTACTAGAAGGTAATTGGGATGTTAATGAGGGAGCAGCCTTTGTAGAGTTTGATCCTGAAGTTCATATTGTTAGCCCTTTTCAGATTCCTATTACATGGGAACGTATAAAAGGCATTGACTATGGGTACGCTTCAGAGAGTGCTTGTGTTTGGGGAGCAGTAGATAGATCAGATGGTACGTTAATAATATATAGAGAATTATACAGAAAAGGCTTGACAGGTGAAGATTTAGGACGTATAATAACAGAAATGGAAATGCAAGACCCTTTTTCCGTTTCAGGTGTACTAGATACATCTGCTTGGTCAAGAACAGGAACAACTGGACCAACTGTAGGGGAAACGCTCGTTAAGCAAGGACATAAACTTAGACGAGCTGATAAAAATAGAATACAAGGAAAGATTCAGATTCACGAATATTTAAAAGTACAGCCGAATGGTAGACCAAAGCTACAGATATTTAATACATGTCCTAGTTTAATTAAAGAACTACAAAGCATACCATTAGATAGTCGTAACCCTGAAGATGTAGACACTCATGCTGCAGATCATGCTTATGATGCTCTGCGGTATTTGATTATGAGTAGACCAAGGATAAATAATCCAATGGATAATTTACGTCAATATCATAGAGAGTCAGTCTATAAACCTGTTGATGAAACATTTGGATACTAAGTATGGAAGAAGATAATAAACCTTTACAACCTACAGGCTTACTAGATGCTGATGCAATCTATGTTGAAGAGGTAGAAGGAGAGCAAGGTTTAGAACTTTCTTTAGAAGAAGATCAAAAGTTAAACTTAGTAGGTCTTGTTAAGAGTCGTTTTCAAATGGCAGAAGATTCTCGAAAGCCACACGAAGAAAGATGGATAGCAGGATATCAAAACTTTAGAGGGCTATATGGAAAACGTGTTAAGTTTAGGGAATCAGAAAAGTCTAGAGTATTTGTTAAAGTAACAAAGACTAAAGTACTTGCAGCATTTGGACAACTTATAGATGTTATTTTTGGTACAGGTAAGTTTCCTATTGGAGTTTCAGAAACTAAAATGCCAGAAGGTGAAGTTTCTATAGCACATTTAGATTCTCAAAATCCTTCGCCAAGTATTGAAACAACTTCTCCTGAATCAACTCCTCAAGAAGTTGAAAGCCCTTATGACGTAGGTTATGATGGAGATGGTAAGGTTTTAAAACCGGGTGCTACTTTTTCAGATGGTAAGTTTCAAGAAAGATTTTTAGAAGAGTTAGCAAAAGAAGAAGGTAATTATACAGTAGGAGCAAGTCCTTTACCTACAGATTTAGAAGTTAGTCCTGCACAAAAAGCTGCAAGACGAATGGAAAAATTAATTCATGATCAAATAGATGAATCTAATGGTTCTTCGGAACTTCGTAGTTCTATGTTTGAAGCAGCTATGTTAGGCACAGGAATTATTAAAGGACCATTTAATTTTAATAAGACATTAAATAAATGGGATGAAGACGAAGAAGGAAATAGAACTTACAATCCTTTACAAGTCAGAGTACCTAGAATTGAATTTGTTAGCTTATGGGATTTTTTTCCAGACCCATCAGCTACAACAATAGAAGAATGTGAATATATAATTCATAGACATAGACTAAACAGAAGTCAATTTAGAGCATTAAGTAAAATGCCTTACTTTGATAAAGATGCTATTAGAGAATGTTTACTTATGGGTGGTGATTACGAAAAACGTAGTTACGAAGATCAAATAAGAGATGAAGAAAACGATGAGTATTCTTTACCACAACACGAAGTATTAGAATATTGGGGCTGTATGGATGCAGCTTATCTAAGAGACATAGGTGTAGACTTAGATGAAAACGTAGATGATCTTGATGAAGTACAAGTAAATGTATGGACTAGCGGTGGTAAAATACTAAGAGTAGTTTTAAATCCTTTCCAACCTTACAGAATACCTTATCATGCTTTCCCATATGAAAAGAACCCTTATAGTTTCTTTGGTGTTGGTGTAGCAGAAAATATGCACGACTCTCAACAAATTATGAATGGTCATGCAAGAATGGCAATAGATAACTTAGCATTATCTGGCTCATTAGTTTTTGATATTGACGAGTCTGCTTTAGTAGGTGGACAAAGTTTTGAAGTGTATCCCGGAAAAATATTTAGAAGACAATCAGGTATGTCAGGACAAGCGATACACGGAGTAAAGTTTCCAAACACATCAACAGAAAATATGATGATGTTTGACAAGTTTAGACAGCTTGCTGATGAACAGACAGGTATACCAAGTTACTCACATGGTCAAACAGGAGTACAGAGTATGACTAGGACTGCATCAGGAATGTCTATGTTATTAGGTGCAGCAAGTCTTAATATTAAAACTGTTATTAAGAACTTAGATGATTTTTTACTTAAACCTTTAGGTGAAGCATACTTCCAATGGAATATGCAATTCTTAGAAGATAAGTTAGGAATCGTAGGAGATTTAGAAGTTAATGCAACTGGAACAAATAGTTTAATGCAGAAAGAAGTAAGGTCACAAAGACTAACCACATTCTTACAAACTGCACAGAATCCTGCTATTGCTCCGTTTGTTAAGATGTCTAAATTAATTAGCGAACTTGCCTACAGTCTTGATCTTGATCCTGATGAAATACTCAATGATCCAGAAGAAGCTGCGATGATGGCACAAATAATAGGAATGCAAAATAATGTTGGACAAGAATCAGGCGCGGAAGCTAGCCCCAATGGTCAAGAACAAGAAGGAATGGGCGGTCTTACTGGAGTACCTCAACCACCTCAAGACCTTGGAGTTACAGGTACTGGCGGTGGCAACATCGGAACTGGAAATATACCGCAGTCAGGGGAAGCTGAATTCTCTGGTACACCTAGAGCAGTTGGAGAGTAGAGTAGACGAAGCTCTAAATAGAAAGGAAAATATATAATGGCAATGACGCAAGAAGAAAAAAGACAAGCTAATCAAGATAAACTTATGCTATCTATTATTGCTCAAGTAGATAGAGAAGAAAGTGATTACCCTCAAAAAGAACTTGATAAATTTAAAACAGAATTAAAAAGAAATGCAAGTAGTCTTTATACAGGAGCGGAAATAGAAACTGAATTAAAAAAAGAGCGTGATAGAAGATTTGAAGAAAGACGTGCAGAAGTATTAGCTAAAAGACCTGAACAAGAAGCAGCTAATCCTTTAGGTGCAAGAACAGGTAGAGCTACAATGTTAGTTGGAGGACAGGCTAAACTTGACAAGAATAATAGTGGTTCAATAGATGCTAACGATTTTAAAATGTTAAGATCATCTAAAGCAGAAGGTGGAGAAATGGGTCAACAAATGGACATGTTGATGGGAATGGAACAAGAACAAACAATGCTTCCTGATGAGAAAATGGAAGAAGATTATGTAGACTATGTTGTTGAGGAAACATTGTCAAATGAAGATAGAAATTATTTAATAGATGCTCTCGAAAAAGATGATAGATTAAGCGTAATCTTTGATCAAGTTATCGAGACAGCACACGAATTTTCAGGTTCAGGAACTATTGAAGGACCGGGAACTGGAAAATCTGATTCGATACCCGCAAGGTTATCGGACGGAGAATTTGTCATAACTGCAAAAGCAACTGAAGAAATCGGAGCAGACAATTTAATGTCTATGATGAAAGATGCAGAAGCTGCTGCAGATGAAAGACAAATGGCTTATGATGGTGGAATGATAAGAGAAGAGAAAGAAGTAATGGCTGCTCCTAAAGAGCCACTACAACAAAACATTAATGTAACTAAAAGCACAGTTGATAATGGAGCAGCAATGCCTCAAGCTCAACAAAGCCCTATAAAGGCTGCTATAAAAGAAGACATGATGCTTGACCCTTATCAAAGACACGTCAGAAGCTAACAACCGGTAGGCTACTTACGTCAGTAACCCCTACCAAATTTATAACCTTTAGCTACCTTGTAAGACAAGCCCCTAATAAAAAAGACGTTTTTAGAATAGGCTACCTTGGAAATAGCACAAGCCCTTAAGGAGAAAAGAAATGGCAGAAGTTGAACAAATACAGGAAGAAACTGTAGAACCAACTCCCAATCCGTATAACCAGAAAAAAACATGGCACACAGATAATGTAATGCCTAAACATGGAGATACGGCAGAAGGATTGTTTTTTGAACGTCCACAAGCTGAGTCTGTAGAAACAGAAGTAGAAGCGGAAGCTAATACTAAAACAGAAGATCAAGCTTACAAACGTCCAGATTACAAAAAAAGATATGATGACTTGAAAAAGCATTATGATACTAGGCTCTCTGAATTTAAAAACAGAGAACAAGAATTGCTTCAAGAAGCTGTAGCAAATAGACCGGAGTATACTGCTCCTAAGTCTGCTGAAGAACTAGAACAATTTAAAGCTGAGTATCCTGATGTTTATGAAGTAGTAGAAACTGTAGCACACCTACAAGGTGAAAGTAAAGTAGCTGCTCTTCAAGAAAGGTTAGACCTTATGCAAAGTCGTGAAACAGAAATACTTAAACGTGAAGCTGAAAAAGATTTAGTGACTAAACATCCTGACTTTGAAGAGTTACGAAATAGTGATCAATTTCATGATTGGGCAGAAGCTCAACCTGATCAGATAAAAGATTGGATTTATAATAATCCTAATAATGCATCTCTAGCAAGTAAAGCCATCGATCTATTTAAATTGGAAAATGGAATTACACCTGTACAACCAAACCGAGATAAATCTAGGCAAACCTCTGCTGCTGATATGGTGTCTACTAAGACAACAACAGTAGATGAGAAACAGCCGAAGATTTGGACACAACAAGAAATTGCTGCCCTCTCAATGGACGAATACGATAGACTTGAAAAAGAAATCGACAAAGCCCAAGAAGAAGGCAGAATTAGATAATAACCAAATATATAATATTCAAGGAGAATAATTATGGCATATAATCAATCTGACGCTCTATTTGAGCAATCGACTGATACTAATGGTAACTTTGGTAATTCTGTAAGTGGACAAACTAACTCCTTCTTTTTACCTGAAGTCTATTCTAAAAAGGTTTTAAACTTTTTCAGAAAAGCTTCGGTAGCAGAAGCAATCACTAATACTGATTACTCAGGAGAAATATCTGCTTATGGAGATACTGTAAGAATCATTAAAGAACCTGAAATTACTGTTTATCAGTATGAAAGGGGAGCAAACGTAACTAAAACAGCTTTGACAGACCAAGAACTGTCTCTAGTTGTTGATATAGCTAACGCTTTTAAATTCATCGTTGATGATATTGAAACTTCAATGTCTCACGTGAACTTCAAAGAAGTAGCTAGTTCATCTGCTGCATACGCATTAAAAGATGCGTTTGACGAAGGTGTAATCGCAGAAATGTTTGCAGGAATATCTACTTCATCACCTGATCACTTGATCGGTTCTGACAGCGCGACTGCTGATGCAACACTTGCACACGCAACGAACTCTGTTGACCTATTAGGTTCTGATGGAACTGGTGTAGATGCTTTAGACCTAATGGCTAGATTAGCCAGAAAACTAGATGATCAGAACATCCCTGAAGAAGGAAGATGGTTCTTAGCACCACCTTCGTTCTACGAAGAGTTGTCACAATCTGGTTCTAAAATGTTATCCGTTGACTTCAATGCAGGTCAAGGATCATTGAGAAATGGTTTAGTATCAAGTGGTAAATTACGTGGATTTGATATGTACAAGTCTAACAATGTCGCAGCAACATCTAATGCTACTGGCAAAGTTATGGCAGGTCACATTTCATCTACAGCAACTGCCCAAGCTATAACATCAACAGAAGTCATTCGTGACCCTGATTCATTTGGTGATATAGTAAGAGGTCTTCACGTTTATGGTGCGCAAGTACTTAGACCTGAAGCTCTTGCAGGTGCTTTCTATGTAGTAGACTAGTATCGACTCGTAAGCGGGGGAGGAATCATGTGTTCGCTTCCCCCTTACACCTTTAAGATAAAAAACATAATATGAAAGTAACAGCACCAAAAGGATACCATTGGATGAAAGATGGTAAAGAACATAAATTAATGAAGCACACCGGTAAGTTTGTTAAACATAAAGGTGCAAGTCTTACTGCTAATTTTGCAGTTCAAAAGAAACATAAAAAATAATGGCAACAACATTTCTTACACTAACTAACGATGTTCTTAGAGAACTTAACGAAATTGAATTAACTTCTGCAACTTTTGCAAGTGCGAAAGGTATTCAAAGCTTTGTTAAAAATTCTATTAATAAATCTATTAATGATATTGCAAACGAAGAACCACAACTTCCTTTCTTTGCAGTTGCGGCTAGTGGAGAAACAGACCCTTTTTATGGTAATGTAACTGTACCAAGTGTAGCAGGAACTAGATGGTACTTGCTAAAGTCTGGTAGTTCTAGTATTACAACTGACTATGCTTCTATAGATTGGGATGATTTTTATTTAACAACAATTGGAGTAAGTGGTGAAACTGCTCCGTATACATCAAGAGGATTAACATTTATTACATTAGACGATTGGACTAGATACTTAAGAGATTCTGAAAATGATGATGATGCAGACACGCAACAATATGGAGAACCTAAATATATTATCCGTAGTCCTGATCATCGTAAGTTTGGATTAAGTCCTATACCTGATAAAGTTTATAATGTGCATTTTTATGCATATGCTGCACCTACAGCCTTATCAGCTTATAGTGATGAAATAGTATTACCTGACCAGTACTCTAATGTAATAACTGCTAAAGCTCGTTATTATGTATGGCAATTTAAAGAAAGCCCGCAACAAGCAGCTTTTGCTATGGATGATTATAAAAAAAGCATGAAACAAATGAAGTCTAATTTAATTAATCCTGCTCCTAAATATGTAGGTGATGATAGGATGTACTTCTAAATATGCCTGCATCTCAACCATATACAGTTGCAGTTAATGGAGGACTAGTAAGTTCATCTAATGTTATAGATTTACTTAAGACTCCCGGAGTTGCAAAAGATTTAAGAAACTTTGAAGTATCTACAGAGGGTGGATACAGACGTATAAATGGTTATCAAAAGTTTGGTACGACTAATGCAACAAGACCTACAGGTAGTGCAACAAATATACTAGGCACGTTTACTTATGCTGATGGTGTAATTGTTACAGCAAGTACTGGAATCTTTTTTAGTAATGATGGAGCAACTTGGCTAAACATAGGAAGAAGCTCTGTAGATGCAAGCGGAGATAACTTCTCAACCTTTGGAGGACGTAGTACTCTAACTAGAACTGGACAAGGACAATGTCAGTTTACTTTATTTGATGGTGCAACATTTGATTATGGTCAAGTTATTATTGCAGACGGAGCAAACAAGCCTTACATTTTTAGAATGGAAGGTACTGGTGCTTTAGCTAGTAGAACTTTCTTTGCAGAAGAGATTACTGTAACAGGAACTAAGCATGCTAAATATGTCACGACACACGATAAACATTTAATTGTTGCAGGTGTTGAAGATAATTTAAGTACAATATTTTATAGTTCGTTATTAGACCCTACAAGCTTTAGTGGAAGTGGTGCAGGTTCTATAGTCGTTGAAGACCAAATAGAAGGCATCAAAGGTTTCCGTAATGAGTTATTTATATTCTGTACTAACAGTATATTTAAACTTATAAATATAAATGATTCTACTAACATTGCAATTGTACCAGTTACAAAGAATGTAGGTTGTTTAAGTGGATATAGCATTCAAGAGATTGGTGGTGACTTAATATTTTTAGCACCTGATGGTTTAAGAACAGTTGCAGGTACAGCAAGAATTGGTGACGTTGAGTTAGGTACAGTTAGTAAAGCTATACAACCTTTAGTAACAGACTTGACAGAAAGCATAAATAGCTATATAATAAGTAGTGTTGTTTTAAGAGATAAGTCTCAATATAGATTGTTTTATACTGATTCTAGTTTAGAACAAACACAACAAAAAGGAATAATAGGAACATTAAGACCTGATGGGTTTCAATGGTCTGAAACAAGAAGTTTAGAAGTAACTGCAATTGGTTCAGGATTTGATAGCAGTAATGTAGAACAATATTATCATGGAGATACAGAAGGATATGTGTATAAACATGATACAGGAAATAGTTTTGATGGAACAAACATACTTGCACGTTACGAAACACCCAACTATGATTACGGAGATTTAGGAACTTTAAAAACTTTACATTATGTTAGAGTCTCTGCAAGTGCAGAAGGCATTGTAGAACCAGATGTACAAGTTAGATTTGATTACGGAAATACAGATATACCTCAACCCCCAGACTTATTTGATATAGGAGTTATAAATCCTCCTTCAAAGTTTGGTGATGCATTGTTTAATACAAATGTATTTGGTGGTGGGGATAACCCTTTAATAAGAATTCCATTACAAGGGAGTGGAACAAGTAATAATTTTACCATTATAAGTGATGATACAAAAGCACCATATACTATAAATGGTTTTTACGTAGACTATATACCTTCAGGCAGGAGATAATAAATGGCACAAACATATACACGACAGAGTTCGTTTGCAGATGGAGATACAGTTACTGCTGCATTGTTCAATAATGAATACAATCAATTAGTAAATGCATTTGCATACAGTTCAAGTAGTGCTAGTTCTACAGGACACAGACACGATGGTACAGCAGGACAGGGTGGTAACATACACACTATCGGTGACTTAGACTTTTTAAACAAAATTGTCGTAGACAGTACAAACAACAGATGGGGAGTCTTTGTAGAGGTTTCTTCAGCAGCAGTAGAACAAATAAGACTGCAAGACGGAGCTTTATTACCCGTAACAGATAGTGATGTAGATTTAGGAACATCTTCACTATACTTCAAAGATGCATACATAGATTCAATAACCA
>Ga0181379_1001692_pt1 | contig 10345 bp, 4 predicted proteins | sample 2SPOviralmetaG_FD_130115 | JGI IMG/M metagenome (GOLD analysis project Ga0181379, IMG submission 130115) | Marine viral communities from the oligotrophic San Pedro Time Series (SPOT) site, San Pedro Channel, CA, USA - 2 SPOT_SRF_2009-07-10 | ecosystem: Environmental > Aquatic > Marine > Strait... | reverse complement strand
TGAAGTTATTTGTACTATATCAAAATTATCTGGACCAGCATCTAAAGATACTATAGCATAATCACCACTTTGGTAAGATAAACCAGTATCTACTGTTACCGAACCTAATGTTACATTACCTGGGTTTCTATCATCACCAAGAGAGTGTGGACCATTAAATGATGTTGAATAATCTACATCTTCTCCTTTAGCACCAGTATCACCCTTACCGCCTTTTTCACCTTTAGTACCAGTTGTACCTTTTTGACCAGTTTCACCTTTTAAACCAGATTCACCTTTACCGCCAGTTTCACCTTTTAAACCAGGTTCACCTTTACCGCCAGTTTCACCTTTTAAACCAGGGGCACCTTTTGGACCAGCTACTTCAGATGGTTCACCTTTTGGACCAGCTACGTCAGATGGCTCACCTTTACCACCAGTTTCACCTTTTAAACCAGGGGCACCTTTAATACCTTCTTCACCTTTACCGCCAGTTTGACCTTTTAAACCAGGTTCACCTTTAATACCTTCTTCACCTTTACCGCCAGTTTGACCTTTTGGACCTAGTTGACCTTTTATACCCTGTTCACCTTTACCGCCAGTTTCACCTTTACCACCTTTTTGACCTAGTTGGCCTTTTTGACCAGTTTCACCTTTACCACCAGTTTGACCTTTTTGACCTAGTTGACCTTTTTGACCAGTTTCACCTTTACCACCAGTTTCACCTTTTAAACCAGGTTCACCTTTAATACCAGTTTCACCTTTACCGCCAGTTTGACCTAGTTGACCTTTAATACCTTCTTCACCTTTACCGCCAGTTTCACCTTTTAAACCAGGTTCACCTTTAATACCTTCTTCACCTTTTAAACCAGATTCACCTTTAGCACCTTCTGCACCTTCTACTTTGATTACACCATTCATTGAACCATGTAATTGACAATAATAGTAATATTCATCTGGAGCATCATGTGGAATAATCCAGTAAACAAAATCATCTTGATTTAAAGGAAATACTGGAGAACCTAAACCTGCAGGATTATCTATAGTACCCTGTGTTTTAGTAATTATTAATGGGTGTCCACTTGCTAAGTTTTTAATTTTATAGCTTGCACCTCTTTGTACATATATAGTAGGATTGTTATTGTAAATGTTACTGCCCTCATAACTAGCATCTTCATTTACAGTATAAAATCCACCCGTAGAATTAAATTCAAAAAGTCTTAAAGTATCAACTACTGTTTCGTATGTAGTAACACCATCAGACATAGTAATAGTCTGTACACCATCTTCTAATCCAACTGATTGGATAGTAAGACCTCCTTCTGTTTCTAACTTAGTCCAATCTGCATGTGAATCTGCTTGAGCCTTTGACGCAGACGCTGTAAATAAGTAAAGACCGTTATTATCGGCACTTCCACTCGGTCTATCTTCATCATTAGTTACTGCAACAATCATTCCAGGATATGGATATGGTATTGAGCTATCTGCTAATTGTGGATATTCCGGAGTTGTTAATCTCGCATCAAAAGGAGCTGCAATTTCTGCTTCAAAATTAGTACTCCATGGTGTAATTCCACCTGTTATTCTATTTGCCATGAGTTATGAGTTCTTTTTATATTTTCTTTTAATTATATTTACCAATTTATTATCCATGTAGCTTGACCACCTTGGTTAGGCTGTTTAGTATATAAGAAGTATGGTATACCTTGAGCATCATTATGTACATTAAATGATGTAGTAGTTTTTATCCATGCAGAACCAGGATATGAAGGTTGATAACCTAATTGACCTGCATCTAATTGTATTGTAATATCTCCACCTTGCACCATAGCTTGTGGAATGGCAATTCTATGCCATAAATTATTAGCTGCATTTTCACCGTAATTTTGTACACATGAAATATTATTAGCACTTTGGCTAACTAAACCTCTTTTTTCAAAACCATAGTTATTTCCACCTAAATCTTGAGCTGTTCCAATATAAATTGGCCATACGGCTTCAAATTGAGTTGTAGCTGTTAAATCCTGAGCGTTAAATCTGGCGTTTGGAAAAGCTGCACCAGTAGAATCTTCTGGCATCACACCTTGATCAAAGCTACCAGTTAATCTGAATTTATTTACACCTAATTTAGTTATGTAATCTATTTGTGGGTTTTCAATATCTGTAGAGGCTGGGCCAACATTTAAAACCTGTTGTGCCATGTTACCAACTCCTATATCATCTATAACAGCAGCGTTCACAGGACCGGCCCAATCACCTGCTGGATTTGTCAATGTACCTAAATCAGCAGATGTTGTTAATACCATAGCTATGGTTGTTTCAGGTTCTATTAAATTATACACATCAGTTAATGTTACACCTGCGCCAGAACCTGTTGGATTAACTGTTGGGAATAATAACTTATCCCACATTTGATTCATTGATAAACCTGCTAAATCTCCAGCAGTTGTATTAGCATCAATACCACCAACATCTGCTGGCACCACTGTCGCATCATCTACTATAGGGTCATATATTCCATCATATCCAGTTGGAAGTGTTACAGTAAACTCTATTGGCGTTCCTGCACCACTACCATCATGAGTTAGGGTTATTGTTAGGTCTCCACTATTAGCGTCATAAGTTACCGCAGAAATTGGATTACCATCTATACCTAGCTTTAATTCAACCCAACAAGAGTTAGGATCGTTAGTAGCTAAATAAACATCATTAACTGCTTCAGCAGTCGTAGTTGTAAAACCATTCTCAAAAGAAGGACCATCTTTAACACGTACATTTATTGGGTCTATTCTAATAGCTCTTTCCCACTCAGGCATACCAATCCAATCTGATACTCCTAAAGCACCAGTTGTATTAACTGTGTCATTATCACCATTACCGAAAAAACCGTTAGGTATTAATTGATATAGTTTTTGTGTTTCCAACACAAAAACCATCATACCTACTTTTCTTCTACCACATGACCATGGGTCATCATTCTTAAGAGTAAAACCATCATACGGTGCATTAGCTACAGAATTAGGTATAAGAGGGATGTCGTTTCTATCTGATATAGTTGCGAATTCTTGAAAACCTCCTATATTATTAATCGAGTGAGTTACCCCCATGTATAAATCATTGGGCGAAAAGAAATTCGTTACGTAACTATTAATTCCTACTGGATTTGGCATTTTATTAGTTTTTTATTTTTATTATGCGTTATATTGTACTGTTATTGGTGATTCTGACTGACTTTCAATTTCATACATTGTATAAGCAACACCGTTTAAAGTTATTGCCTGTTTAGCAACTGCAGTATTATCTGGCCCACCATTTGTACTTAATTTAGCGTTAGTTGTTAAATCAGGTATACCAAAACTATCTGGGATTATCAGATAATATCTACCACCTCCAACTGTAGGTCCTACACCACCATTAACACCAGCAACACCTGGGAATGCAAATGTATCACCATCATTCATAGTAAGTGAATTAGACGTCCCGTCCCATTGGGTCCATTGATTTGGATTAGCTATCATATCTTCAAATAGTGGAGCAAAGGTAGTTTCGTATGTTGCACCTCCAGTTGATTCATAGTAGAAATACGGTGGCGAAGTAGGTGTGCTCATAAAATTAGTTTGGTATGGGAAAGTACCATTACCTATATGAGTCCAATACATAGGATCTTGCGGAGCGTTACCGTCTGCAGTATCTGTACATGCAATATTTTGACCAGCATTACCATAAGCAACTCCATTACCATCTGTTGGCGGAGCTGTTATTTGTGCTGTATATGTTATACCTGTTCCTGATTGATATATTTGAGGGTTAATTGATGCAATTGCACCATTAACCACTATAGCATTTACAGGATCTCCTACCGTACCATTAATTACACTTAATTGTGCATCTGCACAATCAAATTGTGGAGCCTGTGATGTATCGTTAATTGTACCTGTTCCTGTTATCGAATCAGTTCCAAAACCGTTACTATCTGTTGCGTTAAGAGTCATAATTACTGTTTCAGGACCGGATTCTGTTATTTGATCTGCAACTGTTGCAATAGTATATGTTGCAGAGTTGTTGTTAATTGTCATCTGTGCCGCTCCTGGCAATGTATAATCAGTACCCGATGCAGCTGTTCCAGTAAATGTGAAACCAACTGTTGTACCATTAGCTACATTTGCAGTACTCAATGTGAATGTCATATTTTGACCTTCATTTACTGTTTGTGCCGTTATAGTATTATATGTTGGAGTTTGTGATGTATCATTAATATTAGCAGTCGAAGAAATACCACCAGTTGCGTTACCAGCACTATCATTAGCTGCTAGAGTAACTATTACTGTTTCCGGATTACTAATATCTGTTAAATTATCCGCAAATGTTGCTACTGTATATGTTGCCGTGTTATTCTGAACATCAAATTCAAATGGTTGTATATTAGAATAATCTTGTGGAGATGACGCAGTACCAGAAAGTGTGAATGGAACTATTGTATCATTAGCTACATTGGTTGTTGTCAACGTCCAAGTAATATTTTGACCTTCATTCACCGGACCGTTGTTAGTTAATGCAAATGTTGGATTAGTTCCAGCTGCATTAGCTGAACATGGAATATCTACACCAGCATTAGAATATGCATTTCCATTTGAGTCTACTGCTGGAACTGTTATATCTATTGAATAACTTTGGTTACCAGATTGATACGTTGGAGGGTTAAATGAACCTACTAGTGTACCATTAGCTACAGAACCAGTTACAGTTTGACCTGTAATACCGGCATTAATTGTCAATCCAGCGTCTCCACAATCAAATGTTGGAGATAGTGATGTATCATTAATTTTCACATTAATTAAATTATTTGGTATAGTAAATAAATCTACTTCTTGTGTAAAAGCAGCATCATAATAAATCTTCATTGAATAATATTCATCTCCTTCTGTACTAAGATCTGCTGCAATTGTTACAGGCCATATAGCTCTAGATATTGATGTACTAAATCCATAACCTGTAATTGAACCTGCAGATTGCGTTGTAACAGTACCGCTTGGGAATGAACCGCCTTGGAAGTCTGCTCCCGAAGCAGGAGTACCTATCGTTCCTGGTTCAGCTCTCCAATACAATTGAACTCCATTTGCGAATTCAGTTCCACCGTTTCCAGTATTAAAGAGGTGCCAGTGATATGTTACACCCTCATCGTTAGAAACCCATCCACCTATTCCACCGTTTTCATTCTGTGGATTTCCGACAGGACTCATATATATTTGTTTATCGTTAATAGTAATTTCTTTACTAGCAACTAAATTATTACCAGCATCGTATAACTCTATTGTATAAGTTTCGTAAGTTTCTTCTAATACGTCAATTACCACTTCAGTAGTATGTGTACCATCTGTAGTTAATGATGTGTGATTTGCAGATACTGCACCGCTACCACTTGGGAATACACCTCCTACAAAATCATTCGCTGATGCAGGACTAGACCCACTCGCAACTATTTGATATGTATAAGCTTGTGCCGGCACATTTTGAGTTTTAACTTCAAAGGTAAGTGTAGATCCTTCGTTTTGTGAAGCCGGACCTGATATTTGCCATACTTGAGCAGCTGAGTCATTAATTGTACCTGTTGCAGATACTCCGCCAGTTACATTACCAGCACTATCGTTAGCATCTACTGTAACTGTTACATCTTCACCGTTTTCAACTAGTTGATCGTATGTTCCATAAACTCTAATAGCTGCTTGTCCATTTGTATCTAATTTAAAAACCTCTGTATATGGATTAGCAGGACCACTTACTATAACTGGGAATGGTTCTGATGCATGATTACCTGCACCTACAACTCCTATAACTTCTATATCGTTAACATCCCAATCACCATCAATTGTATAACCTATTGTTGTTCCAGCTGGAGGAATGTTACCATTTGCTTGAGTAGCAGTTAATGTAAATTCCATATATTGTGCATTCGTATCTTCTACAATACTTAATGGACTTACTTGTATATCGTATACTATAGGTGGTGGAGTTTGTGAATTATCAGTTATATTGATAATTTTACTTGCAACTACACCATTTGCATCAGAAAGTTCTAAAATATATTGTTCTGGATCGTTTTCAGTAGTATTATCTGCAATTACCGAAGTTGTAAATTGAGAATCTAATGCAACTATATTATTAAATGTAGATACTGTACCTGAGCCTGTTGGCCAATTGCCTCCATCGAAATCTGCAGCTGCCGCTGGATTCGCTCCATAAGCTTTTGCTTCCCATGTAAATGGAGTACCTACTGGTACATATCTAGTTAAAATATTAAATGTAAGTACTTCTGGTTCAGCTTGGTTATTAGAAACTGTCGTTAATTGCCACTCTGGTGCAAGATCTACTACTGTTATATTTTTTGTTGCTAATGCACCGCTCACTGCAGTATCAAAGTTTGGAGTAGCTATATCATAGTTAGCAGCATCGTCCCAAACAACTATTTTTAGATATTCATCACCTTCTGCACTTGTATAATCATTAGATACTTCAATATCAAAAGTTAAATGAACTTCATTACCAACTGTTACTACTTGACCATTACCTGTTCTAGGCGATACAATATCTGTAGCAAAATCTACATAGTCACCTGCAGCATAGTTTCTTAATTCCCAGTAAACTGTTGTTCCTGGGGTCATATTTGTTGCTTTAAATGTATAAGTTTTAGTTTCACCCTCAACTATTTGAGCATCACCATCAATTGTATAAGTTGAAGCAGCATCACTAATAGAAGTTGTCTTACTCATTGGTAATCCAGTTGAATTACCAGCAGAATCTATTCCGTTTAATGTAATTGTATATTCTTCTCCGTTTTCTACTATAAAATCTTCTGGAATATTAAAAGATAACGTTCCTGAGCCATTATTCATAGTAATATTACCTGATAAATTTAATAAATCTGTATCATTTATATCAAAACCATTAATTCCTGCAATTGTATAGCCTACTTGTGTGCCATTTGGTACATTTGTTCCAGAAAGTATATAAGTTACACTATTGCCTTCTACTACAGAATTAGGTCCAGTAAATGATGTATAAGTTGGGAATACAACGTCAGTAATAGTAACTGTTTTACTAATACCATTAGTTGGTACCCCATTCGAGTCACTACCTACTAATTTAACTATAAAAGTTTCTCCAGCATCAACTACTAAATCAGATGCTGTTGTAACAGTAAATATACCTAATCCAGAACTAGTCATATTAATTACACCAGACGTAGCTCCTGTAAAATCAGCAGCAGTTGCAGTTGAACTTGCGAAGTCAATCTCCCAGTTTACTGTAGCAGCTTGGAAAAAGTTGGCAGTTGTAATACCAAATCCGATTTGCTGACCTTCAGCTACTGAATTATTTCCATCTATAGAAATATATTGAGGAGTTAAAGATGTATCTGTAATGGTCACATCCGCGCTTAGAGGATTGCCACCGTTAAATGTTGTTGTATCATTAAGAGCACTATCTGTCGCTGCTAGAGTTAGTGTAAATACCTCAGGACCCTCTGTAATAGCATCTGCAGACGCTTGAACAGTCCATGTGGCTGTATCTCCAATTATAGTTGCTTGTCCGGTCAAACCGCCGATAAAATCTCCAGCAGTTATTGAACCGTTAGTTGCAATTGACCAATCTACTACAGTATTATCTGTTACATTAATAGTAGTAAGAGTAAATGTTGTTGTATTATTGTTAGTTTCGTTGATTACAGAAGGAGTTGCCGTAAGAGATACGTAAGTTACTACCGGAGGAGCTGCTAATTCTTCTGGAATCCAAATCCATTGACCTGTTACATATCCAGCTGTAGTGTAATCAATATAATTGTCATCAGCAGGATCGATCTTATGAAACTTTAAAACTTTATCAGTATCGTCATCATTAAGTCTTAAGTTTGCCCCTGAACCAAAAATCCTAAAGCCATTCATAGTCTGCTTTTGATATAGGAAGTTGTAGTCCATTTCTTCATGTGTTAATGGTCTACCAAGATCATGCGGCATAAGTAAATCATATTGCCCTGTTGCAGGGTCAAAATGCTTGCCATGTTCGAAGTTATACTCTTCTATTGCGTCATATAAATGCATCTATTCTTTATCTTTTTTTTATATATCTTAAATTTATCGAACACTAACTACCAGTTGCGGTTGTTGTGCATTGTATTAATCCTCCTCCATTTCTAAAGCCCCAACCATCCGGTGCTTTAAACTCTATTATGTAATTTCTGAGTCCTAATACATATTCTGTTCCTAGGTTTGAGCCAGGTCCTGTAATTGCTTCTACTGATAGATTTTCATGAGCTCCATCACCTAAAATACCACTTGGATAATAAAGTGCAGTACCTTGTAAGGGCTGTCCAACTAAACCATCTGCAACTTCTATAAATAAACCAGGTGTATTACAATCAAAAACAATATCATCTATTATTAAAGTTCCCATAGCTTCTTGAGTTTGATTACCAGCTTCATCTAAAGCGTCTAGTGTTATATTTAGTACTTCTGGTCTATCTGATATTTTATCATCAACTAAATCAATAGTCCAAGTCGCTGAATTATTAAATACTACAAATTCATAAGCAGTTTCATTTGTTGTCCAATCATTATTATCAGAAGTACCACTAATTGTAAATGGTACAGTCACATCATCAGTTACTCCAGTTGTAGTTAATGTAAATACTACAGTATCTCCTTCTACAGCTGGATTTGGACTAGCTGTTATTGTGTATGTTGGAGGGTCTAGTACTAGAGGTGGAATTGCTGGAGATGTTGGATCTTCATCAAAAGTTTCTATTAAAAGCTGAAATTCTGGAAGATCTGGATGTGTTGCAACAGGATAAAGTACATTAACTAGCCTTCTGTATGCCTCATTTGTAATTAACTCAACATATTCACATGGATTTACATATTGTTGTTGATTCATTACATACCCAAAACAAGAATATTCACTTTTTAAGCGCATTAATTCAAGATTTGTCTTAAAAATCTCGCTACAAGCCTTTACAGATGTTGGATTTAGCCTTTTTTCTTGCGCAGATTCGAATTCTTGACGTAAATTATTGACAAAACTAGCATATCTGTTGTTTTCAAGTGTTAAATTAAATGAAAGTGGAGTCCAAATCGCGTCTTTTTTAGTCACTGCACATTGACAATTAGGGTCAAAATACTGAAAAGGATAATTTTTATTAATAAAATCTGCTAAATCTTTTAAAGTTTTAAACCTTATGATAGTTTTTGTACCATAAAACGCGGTTTTATTAAAGAGAATATCTTTAACTGCACCATCATTTAACTCTACTATTTTTAGAGCGGTATAAGATCTTACTAAACTAATTCTATCAAATACCATTTATTGTGCATTTATGATTGATTCGCCTATTAGGAATGTAAGTATACCTAAAGCAGCAGTAAATAGTGCCCAAAATACCTTTAAATAGGTACCTTTCCACTTAATTAAATGTTGAACATCAACTTCAAGCTGATCTCTCTCGTCCTGTAACTTCTCATATTCCTTTCTAAATTCAGTATTCTTGTTAGTATTAACAATTACACCATCAAATGGATTAAGTAGTCGCTTTTTTAGATCTTTTACGTCAGCTTTCATGTCTTTTTGATTTTCTAACATGTTTCTCATCTGACTATCTAATGCAGCATAGTTCGGGTCCTCCATCTTTTGTTTTAAAGATGAAAAGGCCTGAATCAGGTCTTTTAGTATTTGCTCATTTGTTTTTTCTTGTTCGCTAGACATTTATTATCTCATATTTTTTTGCTTTTCCATGTCCATCCACTGTTTACCGATAGGATTCGACACTGGTTGTTTCAAGAACTTTCTAATCTCCTTACTAACTAGGTCAATAGGAGTAGAGTCCCCATATTTAGAGTTATCTACAATCTCAAAGCGTTTTGCCTTAAATAGCCTCTGGAATTTACCTAAGTTCTGTTGCACCTCATCCCACATCTTAGTTACCATATCTTGAGGTAATTTTCGCGGTCTAGCATTATTTCTTTCTAGTGCAACTTCTAATGATGTATTAACGAAGACCATATAACAGTCATAACCAAGTCCTCTTAGTCTTTCAACCTGACCTTCAATCTTTTTATAGTTCTTACCAGTACCATCAATAATCATACCTAGTTTACCAGCAATATACATCTCTTGAGTGCCTTTAGTTAACTTCTTAGCCTTGTCTCTAATAGTCATAGCATCTTGCCATGCTGTAGGGTCTTGGTCTTTAATATCCATTAACTCAGCCATATCGATACCTGCCTTCTTCAGTAATAACTCGAAAGCGGCGTCTGAGTTGACCAGTTTAAGGCCATTATCATAACTGACTGAACCAAAATCATCAGATTTGGGCAGGGCG
>Ga0181379_1001687_pt1 | contig 10371 bp, 12 predicted proteins | sample 2SPOviralmetaG_FD_130115 | JGI IMG/M metagenome (GOLD analysis project Ga0181379, IMG submission 130115) | Marine viral communities from the oligotrophic San Pedro Time Series (SPOT) site, San Pedro Channel, CA, USA - 2 SPOT_SRF_2009-07-10 | ecosystem: Environmental > Aquatic > Marine > Strait... | reverse complement strand
TGGATATGACAAACCCTAATCACAGAGCCCAATATGCGGAAATCATGAAAGGCAAAGGGATTAGGATATAACATAAATGCTATCAATCTAAAGGAGATATAACATGGCAGATGAAGCAACAGGTGCAGTATTATCAGAACTGTACGCAAATATTGTACAATCAGCATTGTACACAATGAACGAGAAGACTATCATTAGACCTCTTGTTCGTAATTACGACATGAGCGGAACTCCAGGCTTAACAGCACAGGTTCCAATTTACCCAACAGTAGCGGCGGCGGCTGTAGCAGACGGCACAGACTTAGCCAACACAGCGTTCAACACTACTTCTAAAACTATCACAGCAAGTGAAATTGGTGTAATGGTTGAACTAACTGACTTAGCGGCTGAAGGTGCAACTGACGATGTAGCGGCGGCAATTGGTCGTCAATTAGGTTCAGCAATGGCTGAAAAAGTTGACACTGACTTAGCAGGATTATTTTCTGGATTTTCAACATCACTTGGAACAGGTGACTCAGAAATCACAGCAGATATGATCTTCCAAGCGGCGGCAACACTAAGATCTAACAATGCAGACCAAAATGGTGGTTATGTGTGTTTACTACACCCATTCCAAGCATACCAACTTAAAAAGCAATTAACTAACGTTGGAGCGACTATGAGTCACTCACTATCAGACGTTGGTAACAATGCTTTGAGAGATGGCTTCTTAGGTAAAATTGCTGGTGTAGACATTTTTGAATCTAACGTAGTATCAGGCGCAAGTGCTGGTGCATACGTTGGTGCAGTAATGTCAACTGACGCATTAGGTTACATGGTTAAGCGTTCAATGAGAATTGAAACAGAGCGTAACGCTTCTAAACGTAGTTTAGAAATCGTTGGTTCTATGGCTTACGGTGTTAGCGAACTATTTGACCAATACGGTGTTGGATTAGTAGCAGACGCACAGATTGCCTAATCAATCTTAACTGACTTAGAATAGGGCGTTTTGGCGCCCTATTCTTTTATACGAATAAATACAAATGGATGAAGAAGGACTTCACCAATAATGTTAGGAGCAGGACCCTATGGCTATATTAGCAACAATCACAGATGTCGCGGCGTTTGAGCCAGACATTGAAAATTACGGTATTTCAGACTTTGACGGCGAAATCGTAAAAGCACAATCTGATGTTTTTAGAGATTTACGCATTCGTTGGTGGCCCACACAGCAAATTGGACTTTATGATGTAAAGCACGTGGCTGGTGGTAATCAAGAGCCAGACGAAGATCTATATACAGCAAGTCAACTGACCCGTGCCTGTGTCTATCAAGCATTGGGGTATCACATTTATCCAAAACTATCACGATTTGAACCAGACGTAGACGTCTTTGAAAGAAAGATGGAACACTACAGAGCAGAGTATGAACGTGAAATGGATTTAGTACTAAGAGACGGTGTAGAGTATGACTTGAATAATGATAATACAATATCAGACAATGAAAAAGTAGCAACTCATCATCTTCGCCTAAAAAGGTAGATAGCAAATGAGTTTACGCAACGACATTGCAAACAACATAGTAGAAGTTCTTAAAGACATTGCTGACCCACGTCCTGTGTTGGTCACAAGAGAACCATTTGATGTTGAAAAATTAGCAATAACACAATTCCCCGCAATACTAATTCAATCAGGCTCAGAAGAGCGTGACACAGAAACTATGGGTGCTGGCGTTCGTCGCGGCACAATATCATTTCAAATTAGAGGATTTCAAAGAGGCACAGAACTTGATGCTAAACGTAATGCTCTTATTGAAGCCATTGAAGAAACACTTGACTCAGATAGATACAGAAATAAGACATCAAGTCAAGTACAGAATTCAATGATAACATCAATAGAAGTAGTAGAAAGACTGGCTCCATTAGCAGAAATACTAATTGAGTTTGAAGTAGTTTACTATTTCCAAAGAGGATCAGCATAAGGAGAAAACTATGATCAAAATGAAAAAAGGTTCTCGTACAAAAGAAGTGGTGGATCACTCTTTGGTGCCAGAATTAGAAAAACAAGGTTGGGACAAGTTCTTAGACGCAACACTAGAAGTCAAAGCAACTGTGAAACCACCTAAAAAAGAATTTACTGATATCAAAACTGATGGCAGTGAACAAGTGGAACAGGCGCCCACAGAAAAAAAAGCGTCTTTTAACGTAACCAGCAACAAAGGAGAAAAATAATGGCTTTAGCAAGTATTATTACTGGAAACAATGGTGTGGTTAAAATGGATGATGCAAGCGGATCACTAACCTCTGTGGCAAGTGTTCGTTCATTTTCACTTGAAATTACATCAGATACAATTGAAACTACAACTATGGGTAATGACAGCAGAACGTATGTAAAAGGACTAAGTTCTTTTTCAGGTACCGCTGAAATTTACTATGATGGCGATGAGTTCCCAATAGCAGACAGTGGAACTGATATGTCACCATTTAACCCAACACTACAACCAGTTGGACACACACCTTACACAATTGAGTTATTCCCAGATGAAACTAACCACGCGGCAACTAAGTTCAGTGGTGAGATCATCGTTACAGGATTTACTCTAAACGCATCAATGGACGGCATGGTAGAAGCATCTATCAGTTTCCAAGGTAGCGGTGGTGTAACTTACGAGAACACGTAAGAGTAAACTTATGTTGAGCATTAAAGTCATTGGCATAGATTCCGCCTTAAGTGAAATTGACGAGGAGTTAGAGGCTGTAGTAGAAAGAGTTGCTACAATCGTTGAAGAGTCAGTTAAGAAATTTACTCCAATCAAAAGCGGTAGAGCCCGCAGAGGTTGGAATAAAAAGGAAACTAGCCAAGGCTTTAATGTAAACAACAAAGTCCCTTATATAGGGCGATTAGAAGAGGGCTATAGTAAACAAGCACCTAAAGGCATAATCAAACCTACGGTGCGTGAAATCAAACGGAGAATAAGATGAGTAACCCAATAGATAAAGCGACCGCCCACTTCCGCAGTAAAATTAGTGGTGACATGATGTCAATCAAAGTACCTGAATGGGGTGATTGTGAAATCTGGTTTAAGAACAGCAATACACTTGCAGAAGAATCAAGATTGATTGAATTAGCACAACAGAATAAAACAGTGGAAGCACTGGTTGAGACATTGATTACCAAAGGCAGAAACGCAGATGGTACGAAGATGTTTAAGAAAGCAGACAAGATGACATTTATGAATGAGGTAGATCCTTCAGTGGTGATCCGCGTTGTAGGTGACATGAATAGTGCTGTGGCAGATAGTAACTTGGAAATAGTTGAAAAAAACTAAAGGAGGACCCAGACCTAATGTTCATGTACAGATTAGGTAAAGATTTGGGTCTAACGATTACACAAGTTATGAAAATGACAACCGCTGAATTCCATGGCTGGGCGGCCTTCTACAAGTTAGAACAAGATGAACAACGCCAAGCAATGAATAAAGCAAAAGCAAGGAGATAGCCCAATGGCTCAAGATGTTACTATACAGTTCAAAGGCAATACAAGAAACCTAGATCGTGCTACGGCGAGAGTTCAAAAAAACTTAAAGCGTGTAGAAAAATCTATGTTCAGTGTTACCAAAGTGGCTGGTATAGCGGCGGCGGCATTGGCTACAATTGGTGGTGCTAAAATAATCCAAAGCACAATCCAGACAATTCGTACATTTGAAGATCTTAAAAATACTTTAATTACAATTGAAGGTGATGCTGTAAGAGCCGCTGAATCAATGAAGTTGATTGAGGACTTTACAGCAGGCACTACCTTCCAACTTGCAGAAGTAACAAATGCGTTTATTACATTTAAGAACGCAGGACTAAAACCAACAACTGAATTTATGACCAACGTGGGTAACATTGCCGCGGGTATGGGTAAAAGAATAGATGATGTTGCCAAAGCAGTATTCAACGCCACAACAGGCGAATTTGAAATGCTTAAACAATTAGGTATCAAAGTTAAAACAGAAGGTGATAAACTTACTGTAAACTTTAGAGGTGTTGCTACACAAATTGACAATGATGGACAATCAATAATTGACTTTATTGAACAAATTGGTCAAACTGAATTTAGTGGAGCATTAGAAAGATCAGCAAACACACTCACAGGAGCATTGAGTAATTTACAAGACAACGTAGGCCTTGTACAAAAAGCATTTGGTGATGGCGGATTTAGAGATGCTTCAACAGACTTTGTTAAATTTTTACAAGACGCAGTAATAGGATCAAAAGGTCTTGCCAAAGAACTAGGTAAAGAAGTTGGTTTTGCTATTTTCCAAACTACAAAATTCCTAAAAGAAATAAACTTTGATATGGCTAATTTTATCCAAGCAGGTAAAATCTTAACAGCAGTATTAGGAGGCGCAGGCCTAATAGCAGTACTTAAAGGTGTAGCAGGCGGTATCAAAGCAATTACACTGGCAATGGCAAGAAATCCAATTGGACTGTTAGCAGTAGCGGCCGCAAGTGCCATCACATATCTAAGTATGGAGAATGGACTTGGTAGAACTATTAGTCAAGTAATGGCTGTGGTAAACAAAATGGGCGAAGTGTTTAGCGGTGTTGCTGATTTCTTAGTAGGAGCATTTAAGAAAGCAATTGGCGTTGTAACAGATACATTTGATTTTTTAGTAGACAGCGTAGCAGGTGGCATCAATGCTGTTAGCGAATTTTTTGGATTTGAAAAATTAGTAACAAGAAGTAGTGCTGAAATGCGTGGCGCTCTTAAAGATGTTGCCATTGAAGGATATGAAAAATTAAGTATTGCTGTTGAAGAAACTACAACAAAAGTTAAAGATGCTGTATTATCAAATGAACTTATTCAACAAGCGACAGAAGAAAGTAAAAAAGTTATTGCAGAACTTACTCAAACTTGGGTAGATCAAGGTCTAAGTTATGATCAAGCAACAGCGGCGGCAAGAGCACAGTATGAAGCACAGTATGAATTAAATCAGCAAACTGACGAAACTAAAACAGCACAAAATGAAATTCAAAACAGTATGAAAGATACTGAAAAAGCCGTAGAAAAAGTTACACAAAAATTCAAAGACATGAAGAAAGCACTTATGGAAGGCGGAGCACAGTTTGATCCAAGTGCCTTACAAGCAGATTTAGATGAATTAGCAAAAGTGTATGAGTCAGCAAAAGCAGACATCCTATCACAAGATTTCAAATCAGAAAAAGACCAACGCAACGCACTTAAGGGACTTGAAATACAGTACCTAAATGAAAAGCACAGACTAAACGAAGATTTCAATAGACGTAAAGAACAAAACTTTATGAAATCATTAGAACGTCAAGTGTTGTTTGAAAAGAAAGCAATCAACGAAGTAATGACAGCAACTAACACAGCAGAATTACAGCGTATTGGTCAACAAGAAAAACAACAAGCAATCTTCAAAAAGAGAGTTGAGTTTGAGAAAAAATCAGAAGCAGAAAAGTATCAGTTCTTTATTGGTCAGGCAGGGGACGCATTTGAACAATTAGGCAGATACAACAAACAAGCATTTGAGGCAAGTAAGGCTCTACGTATTGCTGAAGCAATTATGGCCACTTACCAAGCGGCAACATTAGCACTTGCAACATATCCACCACCATTTGGTTTCATTGGTGCGGCAATTGCCGTAGCGGCTGGTTTGGCAAACGTTGCTACAATTAGAAGTCAAACATACAGTGGTAGACAACTAGGTGGACCTGTACAAGAAGGTAAATCATTCCTAGTTGGAGAAACAGGTCCTGAAATCTTTACACCAAACATCAGTGGTAGAATAGATAGAATGGACGATATGGGTGGCAAAGAAGTAAACGTTAATTTTCAAATACAAGCCGTAGACACACAAGGCTTTGATGAACTATTGGTTAGCAGAAGAGGTGTTATCCAACAAGTGATATCAGATGCTATGTTAGAGAGCGGACAAAGGAGTAGGTTCTAATGGCTGATATAGCAAGTCAATATCCAACATCACCAAGTTTTAATAAAGTAACAATTTCAACCAATACACCAACATTGGCAACTGAAACATTTTCAGGCAAAACAAGACGTGTTGGTCAAGGACATACATTTTACAATTGGCAAATAAAATATCCAACACTAACGGATAGAGAAGCAGGACTTGTAGAAGGTTTCCTAGCACAAACATATGGAAGTCTTTTTAGTTTTGAAATTGTATTGCCAGAAGTAAGTTATTCAAAGTCAACTAATCCACCTAGCACAACACCAGCAACAACCACAAGTTATGCGGCTGGGGCAAAAAGTGTAGCACTAGACAACTGTGGAGCAAACAAAGAAGTTCTTTACTCAGGTGATTTTTTTAAGTTTGACAATCATTCAAAAGTATATCAGGCAGTGGCAACTTGCACAAGTGATGGCAGTGGTGTTGCTACATTATATTTCGCAGGTAGTTTGGTAGCAAGTGTACCTAATGACACTGACCTTACACTAACAGCAGTACCATTCACAGCAATTAGTGAAAATGATGTACAAAAATTTGATGTAGGCATTGGCGGATTAACAAGTATAACAGTAGACATGAGAGAGACTTGGTAGATGAAAAGTTTTGCTGGAGAAGAATATCTAAAGGATGAATATTACAGAGATCATACTATTGCGTGTGACCTTATTGAAATACATCTAAAAGATAGCAATAACAATGATGCGCCATTGTATCTAGCAAGTGGTGGTATCAACATTGACTTTGATTCAGACACGGCTCCAACAGCAGGAACAAACACATATTCAGCACAAGGCGAATTCTTAGGCCATAGTGCAATCAACGAAGACTTTGATGTAAAAGTAGGCAAGTTTTCAATCAACTTGTCAGGCTTACCAAGTGGTTATGTTGATAGATTTGTAGGCAAAGAACCAGAAGGCAAAAGGGTTGTTGTTTACAAATGTTTCTTAGATCTAAACACTCTACAAATTATTGGCACAGATAGTGCTGGTGGTGTAGCGGCTATCAATATGTTTGATGGTGAAGTGTACAATGTAAGCATTCAAGAAACAGCAAACTCTTGTTCAATATCAATTGAAGCAAGTAGTCATTTTGCTGACTTTGAAAGACAAGCAGGGCGTAAAACAAATGATTGGAGCAATTGGTTATTCCAAGGTGTACAATATGATTCATCATTTGAAAAAGCAGGTTTTGTGGGCAACCAAGAATTTTTATGGGGACGTACAGAATGATCGTAAGAAAAATAAGACCAGAAGAAATAGATGAAACAATCAACCTATGCAAATATTATGCCAATGAAGCAAGTGAACTAAATCCAGAAATTGGAGAACAGTTTGACAGTGATAGTGTTATAAATTTGATTAGAGGTAGAACAGCACAAGACAGTTTCTTTTGGTTTAACGCATATGAAGGACAAAGACCAGTAGGCTTTGTAAGTGGTACAATGACAACTCCGCAATGGAATGAAAATATTGTATACGCACATATTGATTTAATTTTTGTACTCAAAGAACATCGCAACATTTCAACATTCAAACAACTTATTGGATCTGTTGAAGAGTGGGGTGCAATATTTGATTGTAAAAAAATTACAGCAGGAGACATTGGCATTGATGTTGAACGCAGTCGTAAATTATATGAAAGTCAAGGGTTCAAAGAAGCCCTATGGATGTACAAGGATATTGAATCATGAGTGGTGTAGTAAAAACAATAAAGAAAGTCGTTAAAGGGATTGTCAAAGCCGTAGTAGGTGTTGTCAAAGCCGTTGTAAACGTTGTTTCAAGTGTTGTTAGTTTTATTACACAACCATTTATGGGATTGTTTGGAGGAATGCCAGGAGCACCAGATGCCGCAGGAGAGGCGGATCGTCAACAAGGTGTACTTGTAACAAGAAACGGTAGTACTATAAACATACCTGTGGTATATGGCCTTAGACGTGTTGGTGGAGCAATTACATTCGCAGAAACAGGTGCTGATGATAACAAATATCTTTGGGTAGCATACGCACTAGCAGAAGGACCAATTGAAGGATTGTTTGATCTATCAATTGACGACAACCAATTAGCGGCCAAATACATACCTCTACTAAACAATGGACAAACAGTAACAGTTGATGAAGGCAGATACAAAGACAGAATTGTTATGCGTTTCTCACATGGCATATATTATTCAGATCCAACTTCAAGTGTTGTAGGTGGCAGTTGGAATCCTTGTAGTGACGCACCAAGTTGGAAAAGTTCAATGGTCTACAACGGTGTGGCAACATTATTTGTTAGATATGAATGGAAACAAATTGAAACACAAGACGATGCAGATGCAAATCCATTTAGTGGATCAATACCTGCTATCAAAACAACAATGCTGGGACGCAGGGTAGCAGATATAACAAGTTCAAGTGGATCAACAGCATATGACAGTGAATCAGAAGCATATTCAACAAACCCCGCAAGAATTATAGCAGACTATCTACGTAATCCACGTTATGGTAAAGGTCTTAAAAACACAGACATTGATTGGGACAGTTTCTTAATTGCTAAGAACAAATACAACACGGTTGTCACTTACACAGATGGTGGACAAACAGGACCAATTATAACCAACAACACAGTATTAGACACAGGACAAAGTTTATTCAACAATGTTAAAACATTGCTTATGGGCTGTAGAAGTTATCTACCATACAGTCAAGGCAAGTACAAATTAAAAGTTGAAGACGCAGGTAATGCCACAGACATAACAAGTGGTGTTGCAACTATTGTTCAAACATTTAACGCAGACAACATACAAGGCAACATCACATATCAAGCAATTGAAAGAAGTTCAAAATACAACGTTGTAGAAGTTAATTTTGTAAATCCAGACAAAGCATACTCAGTAGAAAGTGTTATCTTTCCAGAAACACTTGCTGAAAGACAAACATACATTGACAAAGACGGTGGTAGAGAAAATAAACTAACAGCAACATTTCCTACACTTACAAATTATGCTATTGCCAAAGACATGGCAAGACTATTGTTTAACAAAAGTAGATTCCAAGAGTCAGTTTCATTTACAGCAAGTTCACAAGCACTTGAATTAGAAGTAGGCGATAATATACGCATACAATCAACAATGTTGAATTTTACAACAACACCATTCCGTGTTATCACAATGAAAATCAACAATGACATGACTGTAGATTTAGGATGTGTAAGAAATGATGACAGTTTATATCCACACACAAGAGTTGGTGAAGAAGATGTTGTTCTTCCGCCATACATACCAAAAGGTGGAGAAGTTTATTATCCAGAGATTATAGGCGGAGACCCAATTGGACTTGTGCCACCATTAGTATCACCTGTTCCTATTACACACCGTCCACCACAAATATTTTCAACATCACCTACCACTGTATCAGGCGCTGGTACACATGATATTACAATACTAGGACAAAATTTTTACGCAGGTCTTACAGCAATATTCATTAAAGATAATGGTACAGAAATTACACCAGGTGTAACAACAAGAATCAGTGACAACAGCATTGTGATACAAACAGTAGCAACAATGACAGATGCTGATCAACCATATGATATAAAAATTACAAACAATGCTGACAATGGTAGTTTGAGTACAAGACAAAACAACGTTCTAACCATAGACGCTGTTGAACCAACACCTGAACCTCCTACTGTTGAACCACCTATAGTAGTACCACCAGAAGAGCCACCAACATTACCACCAACTGAACCACCTGAAGTTGATCCACCAATTGAACCACCAGTACCTGAGCCACCAAAGCCAGTGGTAAATTTTGATGATATTGTAGACTTTACAACAGTAAATTATTCTGTAGAAAGCAATATGGTTTACGCAACTATCACAGGTATACAACCAGAAAACGCCACATATAAAGAGTTGAGTATCTATTACAAACGAAATATATCAAGCGAAACAGTTTTTCAACAGATGACTGTTACAACAAAACCTGGTGCTAATAAATCATTTACATTCCGTGTAGGACCGTTGTTGCCAAATCAACCTTACACACTTATATCAAGAGTCAAATACACAGGCGGTGAATTAAGTACCAATGTCAACAAACTACAACTTACAACAAAACCAGGTAGTGAAGAAGCAAGAGATACAATAGAATTAGCAAACACAGGTTGGCCTAGTGATCCAGGAGAGCCTACTATAATTAGAGATACACCATTTGATACTATTGTTGGTCAAACTGTTCTAACAGGTAGTCAGCCTAAAAACCCTAAAGAATTAACATTTACATTCAAACAAGAAATAAACAATGCGCCAGCAAACTTTGACGTTACAGGTGTTGCTTACTATATCAAAACAAGTGCCGCAACTACTTGGACACGCTATGAAACAGCGTTAGATAGTTCTTATGCACCAGGAAGTGCAACAACTTTTACC
>Ga0181379_1001686_pt1 | contig 10371 bp, 8 predicted proteins | sample 2SPOviralmetaG_FD_130115 | JGI IMG/M metagenome (GOLD analysis project Ga0181379, IMG submission 130115) | Marine viral communities from the oligotrophic San Pedro Time Series (SPOT) site, San Pedro Channel, CA, USA - 2 SPOT_SRF_2009-07-10 | ecosystem: Environmental > Aquatic > Marine > Strait... | reverse complement strand
GTCGTCGCCAGCGAGTAAGCCGCCAATGATGTTGAGCAGCGTGGATTTTCCAGATCCTGAGGGACCCATCAAGGCGACCATTTCGCCTTGCTTGATGTTCATGTCCACGCCCTTGAGGACCTGTAGTTTATTGGAGCCCGACCCGAAGGCCTTCGTAAGGTTGGTTACTTCTAGCATGTTATGTGTCCCCCGTGGTGTTCTATTTTTCGAGTTGAATATTTCAAGACCTGTTTCTCAATCGTCCTTTTTTGCATCTGAAGGTGCTTCTAGCAGGCCACGCAACGTTGGTCCGAGAATCGTGTGCATGACTTGAACTTCGGTTGGCGTTGGCGAGACGCCGGACGCTCCTAGCATGATGCCATAGAATGAATCAGAGACATCGCTGAGCAATTTGAGGAGGATTTCAACAGAGAGGTCTGTACGGATAAGTCCCCATTCCTGCCCTTGATTGAGTTGATCTAGCCAATAACGATCCAGTGGTGCTGCTTTCGCTGCCAATCCTTCGGCCAATGGGTGGTTTGGCAGCATTTGTTCGCCAATCATAACTCCAATCTCAATGCAGTCGAGTTCCTTCCAGCCCTGTTCCTGAATGAGGCGCCCTTGCCTGAGGTGAACCCAGTAGTCTTCTTTTGAAGGCGCAGCGCCGTGTTCTTCCAACTTCATGGCAATGAAATTGCAGTATTGGCCAATGATGCTCAAAAACAAATCTGCTTTGTCTTCGAACCAGTAATAGAATTGGCCTTTCGAGATGTCAAGCTCCTTGAGCAAGAGGTTCAACGACATGGCGTCATAGCCATGAACAGCAAACTGTTTCTTGGCGACGCCCAGCACCCTTTCCTGTTCCTCCCAAGGAAGTTTGAGAAAGCGCTTCAAGGGCATGGGAACCAACTTTAGACCGCCGGTCTGACCAGCGGTATAAGTATGTTTGCTCAAGAACCCCGCAAAGAATCATCACTCCAAAAGACGGAAGGAAATGGAAAAGCCCCCTGTGAACAGAGAAGTTCTTTGCCCTTCCACTGCAGAGTTTCGGGGAAAGTATCAATTGACTCCTTCTTGAGTACACGTTGGAATGAACCCCATGAATCAAGAAGAAATTCAAAAATTGGTCGCACTCGGCTATGACCGGCCTACAGCCGAGGCCATGGCTCTTGTCGCTGCAGGCACCGAAGACCAAACTAAACCAGTCAAAGTCGATGCTGGGCAACGAATCATGGGTGTCTTGTTTGGAATTTTCCTCATGTGTTTTGGCCTCCCTTTCATTTTGCTCCCCTTATCGCTCTGGATGGAAGTAGGGGGAAGTTTCGATTTTAATGACATCATGTTGATTGTCTTCCCGCTTCCTTTCATCATGGCTGGTGGTTTTGTTATGTTCATGGGAATCAACCTCATGCGGCTTGCGATCAAAGGCGAGGCTACGATGAGTACTGGAACGCATGCGATGAACAGAGCACCTTCGTATCAACAACACTCGTACACTTCGAGAGAAGAATTGCTTGCTCAAATTCATCAAGGTGACACGCCAACGGAGACGGCATCCCCTTCTTCCTCGCAGACAGAAAAGAACGCAGACAAGACCCCCCCGGAGACCTTTTGGGGCGTGAACGAAGATTGATTCATGCGTTGGCGATGTTTTTGCCATGCTGCCGCCTCATGAGACGTGAAAACAACGGTGGAATAAGCGCCACCCAAAACATGCCGTAGTACCCTAACGGAAGTTGTGGTGCTTCATCGTGGACGTCCAATTGATGGTAAGGTGTGCTTGATTTGAGATGATGAGATGGGTGGAGTGGAAGCTCCATGAGGGTCCAACGAGAGAGTCGGTGACGGCTCTCCCAAGCATGCGTTGCATTGGGACGTTCATCGTCGCCGCGTCGCAATCCATGGTGCTGAAGGTAGTTGACAAACTCAAGCAAGTAGATGGCAACCGCTGCTTGACCGAGATAGGACACCAAAAAGGTCCAGCCGAACAAACCGAGGGACAAGAGCAACATGGCCTCTGCGAACAAAGCTCGACGTGTGTCGATCGGACGAGCCCGAAAAGCCCCTTTGACCTGACGGGGAATGGTTTGCAAGACGTGAAAGTAAACACTGCGCCCCCAAGGCGAGGACGTGGGGTCAACATCTCGAGCCCAATGGCGGTGATGTGTATGGTTGTGTTCGGTGGTAAAGTGAAGATACAAGACGGAAAAAAGCGTGAGCCGTGCAGTCCACCAACTCATGGACTTTGGTCGACGATGGCCCAATTCGTGTGCAGCCACGATGCCGGAAGCCCCGTTGCTAAGGCCTGCAGAAAGAATCCCAAAGGTGGTCATCAGGTTGAGCCCGTCGAGTGAAAGGCGCCAAAAGAGGAAACCAACAACCACAGGTACGGACAGTGCATGAAGATGAACGATCACGCTGTGGGCTCGACCTTCCTGTAGCGGTTGGGTGTCCGATGACGATCCTAAGAGGACCTCAAGCACAGGGTAAACGAGCAGCAACAACGCAAGCGTTGAAGCCATCCACCACCCACCAAACGCGAGCCCTAAAAGGGTGACAAGCGGCGTTGCGAGCCCCCAAAGATGAGGCACCCATCGGTACTTCATGGGCCGTTGTAAATGCCCATGTCATGTAAAGGGTAGCCTCACTTCATGCCGAACCAGCGTCGAACACGAGCGCCGATCGAATCACGGGCAAAGATCCCGTTTCGGGTCACCTGGGCGTTCATTGTTTCATCCACGTAGCGTTCTAAGTATGCATCCATTCAAATCATCCTCCTTTTGGCCGTTATCGCACCTCGAGCATCCACACCAGCACGGTAGAATGCCACAGCGGTCATCCAGCGATCCCAAAGACCTCTGAATATACCGTTGCGGTACGAAAATGATTCAACAGCAAGCTCTGTGTAGGTTTCCAATTCTCGGTCCATGTGTATCCCTGAAAGATGTGTTTCTTTCATGTAACTATGTGTAGCCCGACCTATATGAATCACCGGTAAAATTGCCAACACAAGGATGTTATTATAACATCAAGTGTTTGAAATTACACTACTTGCGGACATCCCGTGTCTCGGCTGAAATCTTCATATTGAGGAGACTCTCACCGAAATCTCGAGAATAGGCGCACAAGCGTCGAACCGATTCCGACATGCGCATGGACTGAGCGGCCCATTGGTTTGGTTGTGTTCGATCAACGACGGCTTGTTCATACGCAGCCAATTCGATTTGAAGATCCTTCAATTCATGCCTCGCCACCTCAATTCGAACCGAATCCCGGGTTCGAATATTGATCATCAATTCCTTCAGGGAGGCTTGCCATCGTGGCAACTTCGATGCTGGGATAAATTCCTGATTGCCACTCACGAAATCAGGGTTTCCGTGTACGAATTTAGCCATCGTGTACACATGGTCCATCATGCGTTCAAGACTTCGTGCAAGATTCGCATATTCAATGGCCTGTGAGCGTGTCAAGTTGAGTTTTGTAGCGACAAGATGGGAGTCCAACAAGATTCGCACTTGCCGTTCAATGAGGTACAACAGGGCGTCAACCTCCGATTCACGCTCTTCGCTATCATCAAGGAAATCGGGTTCGCCGCCTTCAAAGGCGCCGATGATGTCTCTCGAAAGCGAAGAGACTTGCAAGTACATCCGATTGAGACTGGCATGCAGCGGCATGTCGCCTGCGTTGAGAAGGCAGCGCAAACTCCAGTACGTTTCTTCCTCATCAACGATCTCAAAACCACGGGTTGAGCGAAGGAAACGACGAACAATTTTCCCAACATTGCCGCGGCTCTCCGAGGCAAACGAAATGCGAATCACATCAGCTCCCGAAATGTAGGCGCCCATCAAGTGGTCGTGCAAACTGTCCATCGGGAGTTTTTCGTAATTGAACGACGTGTGCTTCTCCAATGTTTGTAAAATATCAAGGGGAGTGATGCGAAGTGCTCCACTCGGACGCCAATCCACCCTAAGTGAATCCCGAGGAGCCAGGTTGTTGTCCAGCACCCATGGTTTCGGCAAACTGAGTGTGAATGTGCTCCCTCCGGTGGCTTGCAATTTTCGAACATCATGCTCGCCCGGTCCAAGTGCCATGGCACTCGCCCTACATAGAAATATATAGATTATACATGCTCCAGTATATGTATTGAGATTCTGTGGCACTGTCATGGAAATGATTCACCTCCTGATTGCTCTCGCCTTGATCGTGTGTGCTTACATGGCATGGAACATCGGTGCGAACGATGTTGCCAACGCTATGGGAACCTCTGTAGGATCTCGGGCTCTCACCCTCAAACAAGCCGTCGTGATCGCAGCCATCTTCGAATTCGCAGGGGCGTTCTTTGCAGGAGATGCGGTCACTAAAACAGTCCGCAAAGGCATTCTTACGGTGCCGTTCAACGACGACGGTTTCGTCACCGACACCATCCTGTCCCAGGACATCGCCATGGGTTTCATCGCTGCCATGATGGCTGCAGCAACATGGCTCACCATCGCCACTCGGATGGGACTTCCAGTCTCAACCACCCACTCCATCATTGGAGGTATTATTGGCGTTGGCCTGGTTCTTGAAGTCAAGCATGAGCAGACCCTCATCGACTGGGAAGTCGTGCAAAAAGTGGTCATGTCTTGGGTAGCCAGTCCGCTTATGGGAGCCCTCATAGCGTTCTTTTCATACATGATCATCAAGAAAACCATTCTGGACAACGACGACCCCATTTCCCGATCGAAGTGGCTGGCTCCAATCCTTGCCTTCCCAACCTTCTTTGTGCTCGGGCTTGCCTTGCAATTCAAAGCCCTCAAGGGATTCATTTCCCGTGCCGATAGCAACGGATGGATCAAGAAGGAGAATTGGCTTCCTGCCAAAGAAGACGGTGTGTTTAATCCCTTTGCGGACAACGCTTGGTTGCCATTGAACTCCCTGTTTCTAGCCGCCGTCATCGGTGCGATCGCGAGCGTAGCCCTCTACTTTGTCCTGCGCAGAGTGGACATCGAAGAGGAGGTTCGAGGCTTCCGTGGCGTCGAGCGTATTTTCGTCTGGCTCCAAATCATCACTGCAGCATACGTGGCCTTTGCCCACGGTGCCAACGACCGCTCCAATGCCATCGGCCCGATGGCTGCGGTGTGGGATGTGTTTTCCAACCCAGACTTGGTTCTTGCAGAACAAGCCCCTATCCCTCTGTGGCTGGTTCTCCTCGGCTCGGCCGGTATTGCCATCGGTGTCATGACTTGGGGATGGCGTGTCATGGAGACCATTGGAAAGAAGATCACCGACATCACGCCCACACGCGGGTTTGCTGCTGAGTTTGGTGCGGCAACAACCATCTTGGTCTTCTCCATGCCGTTTCTGGCTGTTCCCGTTTCCACTACCCACACCCTCGTCGGGGCAGTGGTTGGCGTTGGACTCGCCGGCGGTGCCAAAGGGGTTGACTTCAGAGTCTTTGCTAAGATTGCAGCCTCCTGGGTCGCCAGCGTGCCCGTGGCCGCATTCGGTGCCATCGTGCTCTTCGTCGCATCTGGCGGAGACATGCTGAACATGATCGTGCTCCTGCCCATTTCCTTCATTGCCGTGGGCGTCGCCATCTGGAAGAGCGGTGGCGAAGTTCACATCGAGGATGCCCTTTCGGATGCGAGCCAAGAGCGACTTCAGGACTCGCCGTTCAAGAAGTTCCACGAGCATGCGCAAGCCGTCGAAATCACCGTCAATCACATGCTTGAGGCCGTGAACACTGCGTGCGATGGCGAAGACGCCAGCGAAGCCATCGAAGCCACCATCAAGGCAGAACTTGATGCGGACAACATCAAGTCAGAATTGCGCAAGATGGTGAATGAAGATATGCGGTTTGGCATACAGGTGAGCCTTGACGACTTCCTCTACATGGTCACTCGTCAGGATCGCATCGCTGATTATGCCCAAAATGTGGCCGAGCAGTTGACATTCAGAGAGCTCTATGACAACGAGGAAGCCAAAGCCAACCTGAAGAACATGGCCGAAGCGGTTGCGGCGACAGTAGCCACCTACGAGGACACCGTCAACGCTCTTCGAGAATTCACCATCAGCGGAGAAACGAAGGCAGCCCGAGACGTATTGGCTGAACACATCCGTGAAGTGAACCTCAAGGAACATGAAGCCGATATCGTCGAAGCGGAAGCAGCGAAGTTTGTGTTTACCCACGGTGATGAAGAAGCCCTTGCAGCCATGCACATGTATCGGGTCCTCCAGCGACTTGACGATGTAGCCAACGCGTGTGAGAAGGCAGCCAATGCGTTCTTGCCAATCCTGAAGTGAGAACCGTCTCATTTGGCGTGGCCTTCATATCGTGCAAGCCGGACGGGGAATCATTCGAGCCGCTCCCAACCGGGCATCGCCCGACCGTGGAACCCGGCTGCAGGAGCGATCCCAATGGCCGGCATGGACCCTCAATTGAAAGCCAAATTGCAGAAGCAACGCTACCACATCGTTGGAGAGCACGGGGGCGTCAAAACCTGTCACTGGACGAAAGAATCGCTCTTGCGAGACCGTCAGTGCTACAAAGGAAAGTTCTACGGTGTTGAGAGCCATAACTGCATGCAAATGTCCCCTGTGGTCGATCAGTGCAACCTCGCCTGCACCTACTGTTGGCGGGAACCTCACATGGACACGTTGGAACTGACCGATCAGGAGCCGCTTGACCTGCTCTATGAATCCGTCCGGGCCCAACGCCGCTTGCTTTCGGGCTTCGGGGGCAATCCAAAAGTGCCAAGAGAAAAGTGGCTTGATGCTCAAAACCCGAAACACGTCGCTATTTCACTCAACGGTGAACCAACCCTTTACACGCGTCTTGGAGAATACATGGACCTGTGCCATAAGCACGGCATGACCACCATGCTGGTTACCAACGGAACACTGCCAAAGGTCCTCGAAAACCTCGACACGTTGCCCACCCAACTCTATGTCTCCGTGGATGCACCCAACAAGCACGTCTTTGACGAAGTCTGTCGTCCAAAATGGAACAGCGGGGCTTGGGATCAATTCGAGAAGACGATCGATTTGCTCCCGTCCCTCGACACCCGCATTGTGTGCCGCCACACCCTCATGAAAGGCGTGAACATGAACGATCAGCACATCAGTGAATTTGCTGCATTAGACAACCGTGCTGACCCGGATTTCATCGAAAACAAAGGCTACGTGTTCGTTGGGCACAGCAGAGAGAACCTTGCGATGGAAAACATGCCAACCCATGATGACATCATGGACTTCTCCAACAAAATTTCGCCCCTTGTGAACCGTACCGTTCTTTCGGATTCGCGACCAAGTCGCGTGGCTTTGGTTGGCCGCGAGATCACACCCATACCCGTTCCTAAAGCGACGATGTTCTTCCCAGAAGATTTGGGAATTGCACCCTCAGTGAAGCACCTGCCTGTCCTATCGTGAAGGCCACAGCCTTCTGAACAGCATCATTGTTCCCAAGGCTTCCAGGCTTCGCCCTTGGACGACCTGGTGAACCATTTCTCGCTTCCCTCTGGATATTCCAACCACTCATAGCCGTCATCAGGATTGATTTCACCCTGTTGAGTCATCGGAGGGGTCAATTCCGAGAAGATATCGGAGACCTCCTCTGTCGACCGCATCGCTGCTTTTTCCTGAAGCAAGGCTGTTCGCTCTTCGGTGTTGAGTGTATGCGCTAGGCCAAAGTAGGCATCATTGTGAGCGATATGAAGAAGGTCTTCGTGGTCGCTTTTCATCAAATCTTCAATGAGTGTGAAGATTTTTGCTCGAGTCTCTTTCTTGATCTCGTTGTTGGTGTACCGGGCCGTCAAATCAGCCTTCAAATCCCGAAGTTCTTGAACCAAATTCTCTGGTTCTGAAAAGTATGTTTGAACCAAGGATTGCAGGTAGGTGAGTTCGTTTTCCTCTTCCTTGGTGAGTTTGGTGTTTTGTCGGAAGACCTGAACCCAACGGAACGCATCGGGCAAAACTCCGGCAACGAGGTTGGTTTGCAGGAGAGAGAAGATCGCCAGGAGGATAGCACCCCAACCAACTGTTTGAGCCAATTCACCGGAGAAGAAGGAGTCTTCAGGCAGGTCAACCGTGCCGTCGTCGTTGACGGTCAATTCACAGCCTTTGATGTCGGTCAGCGTTCCGAGAGGCGTATTGGGACACTCATCAAATTCGTCAAGAATGCCGTCGCCGTCGCTGTCAAGGACAACCTCCTCAACTTCGAACATGTTTGGAATGCCGTCGCCGTCGTCATCAGCGCAGCCGAAGAATCCAGACGAGGTGGAGTTGCCGTTCACTTGCGGGCAATAATCGGCCATCACGGCACCTTGGATGTACTCGCCGATTCCTGAAGCCATCCGTGATGTGTTCCACGAACCGTTGCCCCAGTTATCGCCGTAGCCGTCGCCGTCCAGGTCCGACCACTGTGAGGCGACGTTTGGGAAGGCATCTGGGCTGTTCCCCGTCGCATTATCGCCATAGCCGTCGCCGTCAGCGTCCACCCACTGCGTCATGTCGGTGGGGAACGCATCTTGCAGGTCAACAACGGTGTCTCCATCGCTGTCGAGGAAGTTGTTGATCAACGGATACAGGTCGGCGTTGTCGCCAATGCCGTCTCCGTCGGAATCCACCGTTTCACTTGGGTCGTTGGGAAAGGCATCAGCGTTATCGCCTACGCCATCGCCATCGGAATCCATGGTTTCGTTCACATCGAAGGGGAACATGTCGCTGTTGTCCCCAGCGCCATCTCCATCGCTGTCGAGGTACTCAAAGGAATTGTAGGGGAACATGTCGGCGTTGTTGCCTACGCCATCGTTGTCCGAATCCATCGTTTCGTTGGCATCGTAGGGGAAGGCGTCGCCGTTGTCACCCACGCCATCGCCGTCCGAATCGAGCCATTCTCCGGTATCGCTGGGGAAGACGTCCGAGTTGTCGCCCACGCCGTCGTTATCGGTGTCCAACCATTCCGAGGGGTTGTTGGGGAAGTCGTCGTTCTCATCGCTGTATCCGTCGCCGTCGGCGTCGGGGCACCCGTCTCTGTCAATGGTTGATTCCCCAGCAGTGTTCGGGCAGTCATCGTCGTCGTTGGGTACGCCGTCCATGTCAACGTCGTCAGGCGAGATGAAGAGGAAACTGATGCCGAGGGCTTGCTGAGCTCCGTTATCACCCGAGAGGCTGATGTTCACGTGTTCCGCCACGCTGCCCGCAGAAGGCGTTTCCACCACGATGGTGGTGTCGTTGAGCACCTTGCCCGTCACCGAGCCGTAACCTTCGAAGTTGACCGTCACCTCTTGCTTGAGGTACATGCCGCTTGATTTGTTGGCGTACTTCAGCAGTTGATTGGTTTGGTCGTAATAGGCGATGTGGATCATGTTGTTCGTGTCAACGAAAATATCGTTGTACGAGCCGACGTTCCCCGGACTGTCGACCGTCGTGGTGGTCCACGATTGGCCGGAGACCATCATTTTGTGGAGGAGGTCGTAGCTTCCGCTGTCGTAAGCCGATGCGTGGACGATGCCGAGGTCATCGGTTTGCAGACGGAACTCGCCATCTCCACCCGAGGTGGCGGTGCGACTCCATGCAGAGCCCGAATAGCCGGCGGCGTGTTTGTACTCGCCGCCACCAGCGTTGGTGCGGTAAAGCACATGCAACGTGTTGTCGTGGTCAACGGCAATACCGCTGCCATAACCCACACCGCTTCCTCCATCAACGGTGTACTTTTGCCACGAACCACTGACGTTGGAAACCACCATTTGGTCCATGTTGTTTTGATTGCGGTAGGTGACGTGAACATAGCCGTCGTTGTCGATGGCGATGGAGGCATCACAGCCGACGTAGGTGTTTGACGTGTCCAGTGCTCGTGTTTGCCACGCAGAACCGTCATGGTAGGTCAGCATCGCAGCGTTGCACAAGTAGCCTGATCGTGAATACGCAATGTGCGGGCGGTCGTTCGCATCCAAGACAAGTCGAACTTGGTCGTATTGAGCACTGCTGGAGAGGCGTTGTGAAGTCCAATCTGAACCGTTGAAAAACGAATATTCCATGTAACCGTCTGTTCCGTCTCGCTGAACAAAATAGGCCACGTGGAGGTTGTCGTTGCTATCAACGGCCATGTCGGCAGAGCGGCAAGTTGGGCAACTGCGGATTTCATTGTAGCTCCATGAACCGCCGTTGGAATACTGGTGCCAGAGTTTGTTTTCTTTGTAGTTCACATGGACGACGTGAACCGTTCCGTTGCTGTCCACAGCCACCGTTGGAGCCACACCGCTGCCGTCAACGTAGTTGATGGTGTCCGTGGTCCACGTGTAGGCCTCGCCATCGCTCGTGACGTTCTTGAAGGCCATGTCGATGAAACCGGTTCCGGTGATGGTGATCTCTTCGCCGCCCGTGGTCCATCCAGAGGATGGACTGACCGTG
>Ga0181379_1001685_pt1 | contig 10375 bp, 6 predicted proteins | sample 2SPOviralmetaG_FD_130115 | JGI IMG/M metagenome (GOLD analysis project Ga0181379, IMG submission 130115) | Marine viral communities from the oligotrophic San Pedro Time Series (SPOT) site, San Pedro Channel, CA, USA - 2 SPOT_SRF_2009-07-10 | ecosystem: Environmental > Aquatic > Marine > Strait... | reverse complement strand
TTTCCTTTGTATAATAAAGGTAAATTATTTAAAATTCTTTTTAGTATTTCTTGTGTTACTTTTTTCTTTGGTAATGATTTCAATTCTCCAGTTTGTTGATAACTTCCAGACACATTATGCCCATACTCATAATCCCATATATCATCAAATGTTGTACCACTAAATAATTCAGCTCCCATGTTTCTTGCTACATGATAAATTAATTCACCTGCCATTCCTTTATCAACACTATTACTTCTATCTGATATCTTACTTATATGTGATGCGTATTGAAATAGTAAATCAAAGTGCTGTCCATACATATTAAAGAAAGATAGCATTATATTATTTCTTGGGTCTGATTTTATATGTTCTGGTGTATTATTTAAAAACCCACTACCATTAACTGCGTCATATAAACTTGCACTTGAGTATTGTCCAGTTTGGTCATTGGCATTTCCTAACCAATTTACCACTTGTGAAGATGTTACTGAATATGGTATGAATGGTTTTGTACTATTTTGTTTAGGCCAAGAGGCATCAAATATTTGACCAAATGAACTACTTTCATAACTTGAACTTTCAAAGTATAAATACTTTTCATAGTTTGTAAGTTTATTTACTATATTATTTTTCTTATTTCTTAAATTTGAAATGTCTGCTAATACTTCTGTTGAACCAGTCGCACCACCAGATGTTTGTAGAGTTTTAATATCTAAATCATAAGACTCTACCAATTCCATTTTGTAAGTAAAGTTTTCTAACCTCTCATGAGCAGAACTATATTTTACAAAACCATTGTAATCACTATAATCTATATTTAATTCTATACCACTAAAAGAACCACTTAGAACATCTCTTAATACTTTATCAGATGTATCTCCTTGGGTACTTATTAAATCATTAAATGTTTTGAAGTCACCATCGTTTCCAATTTGTTTTCCTAAATCAACATCATAATTTGGTTTTCGTAATTGTTTTGTATTATTTTTTAGTTTAGAGTCTCTTAAGTCAATTGTTGTTGTTTGAGAATTTCTTACTTTTTGATATACATACCCTTGTTCAAGTTCTTGTATACTCTGGTCTAATGGTAATGCTAATTTTACAAAAAATTCTGCTATACCATTTTCGTTTGTTTCACTAAAAAAGTTTACTACTTGAAACCTTCTTCCAAAATCAAAATCTAAAAATAACTCGTCTATAACACCTTCATCAGTTATAATAATTCCATTGTTTACCGATACGGCTCTTTTTTCTGCCGTAGTACCATTTGCAAAAACTTGAAATTGTGATATTTGGTCATTTACTACTTGACCACTACCATCAGATACTTCTCTCGCTGGTCTAAGTACTAATTCATCTCTTGATGTTGAGATTGAGTCTATATATAATGCTCCATGCTCAGATTCTGGATGATTTCCTACTAATAATCTAATGTAGTCTATTTCAACTTCAAATTCTGCAGAAGTAAATCCTATGTTGTTTAGTATTTCTTTTGTTTTTACAGTTACTTCACTACTCTTATTAGTAGATTGTTTAAATAGTTTTGATGGGTGACTACTACCAAGATAGTTTTCTGTTAAATCATATATGTGAACAAGGACATTATCTGATGTTTTATTACCAAAGACACCAGCAGGATACTCCTTTACAGAAGTAATTTTCTGTTGTGACTCTTGTAATTCGTCATTTAAAGTCCCGTCAAGTCTTGAAATTTCAGCCATTATTATGTATCCGTATTAAAAGTAAAATTACCAGTTGTCTGTCTTGAACTAAAAGAAAAATTACCAGTATTATCTCGTGTTATAAAATCAAATTGTATCCCAACAGAAAATGTATGTGCACCATTAACTATTTGATTTCCTGGAAACCCCGTTGGATTTATCATCTTAAATGGTAATGTACTACTATTCATTTTAAGTTTAAAAGAGTCTCCACCATTTAAAGTAAATAAATTACCAAGTCCACCCTCTCCACTATAGTTTCTATAACCAGAAATATCTGCGAGATTTGAATTTCCCTTACCACGAGTATTGTTTTCTACCCAAGACATACTTAAAGGGGGGAAAGAAGTGATACCCTTACCCAAATCAGAAGACTTTACTTCGCTTCCATTTCCGTTGGGTTCACTATTTTGTATTACTTGTAAACTTCCTTCTTTACCAGGTTCTACAAATGGATAATTATACCAGGTTGGATAATCACTATGTTCTTTAAAGGATTTTAAGTTACCTATTGGATACTGAAACATTGATGTGTTTGCTTTACTCTTGGTTTTTAAATCAGATTCTCCAGTTGCTCTTCTAACTAAATATGGGTAAGTTATTCCCCCTTGTAAATATTTTATTCCAACTAATCTAAGTACTACTAAAATTTTGTTTTGTAGAACATCTTCATTTAGTTCAATTGGATTTGGTATTGTATTTATAGCACCATATGTAATAGATGGAATGTTAAAAAAAGGTGTTTGTAAAGTATCTCCAATATTACCATCAATATCAAATAATATGTTATCATTAGAAACATTTGATAAACTATCTCCACCTAACCACGATGGATACTCTTGTGGTGTAAATGTAACATCATTAATAACCTCTTCTTCAAATCCACTAATTTGTGTTACTGGAGAAGTAACTGGTGTATTTGAATTTATAGTTGGAACAAAATCATTAAATGTTTCAATTAATGAGTTTACTTCATCAAGTGTATTGGTTGGTAAAACTACTTCCGCTTGTATTGCTGTTTTTAATGCATTTATCTTAGTTTGAATATCATCAGAAAACCCATCCAATGTATTTACTGCGTTAGTAAGGTTGGTTTGTAGAGTAGTAAGGTCTTGACTATTTTCATTTATCGTAGTTTGTGCTTCGTTTAAATTTTGAGTTAGTCCCTCAACATCAGTTATTAACCCATCTCTTTCAAGTGTAATTGTACCAAGGTTTGCTGATAATTGTGTAATTTGTGAATCATCGGTATCAATGGTTGTGAATATAGCAGACTTAGTTAATGTCTTTGGAGCAGTGTTGTCTTCTACACCAGCATTATTTTCACCAGTAACTTCAAATATGTAAACACTTTCTGGTTCAAATGCTATTGTGATATCCCTATCTGACCCAGCATTACCAATTCGTATACTACCATCGGTTGCAAGAACTTCTCTGTCCAATATTGGTGCACTATTTAAATCATTTTGAACTACACCCGAATTTAAACCAACTCCTTCATTTCCTTCTGGAGTAATTTTATAAACCGTTACCCTTTTTGAAGTAATATTATTCATAGCACAATTTAAAATTATTTGTGTTGGTAACCCATCACTATTTAAATTACCAGTTAATTCAGCAGTTGGTAGTCCCGTATTCTCTACTCCACCAACACCAAATGTTGGTTGTAGTGCTAACGCTGCTTGTAATGCTGCTACTTCACCTGCTAACGCTGCGTTTTGTTCTACTAAATTAGAATTTTGTGTTCCAAGTGATTCCGAACCCGATTGTAGTAATAAATTTGAATCAGTTTTTTCTTGTAGTTGGTCTTGTAAATCCTCTAAACTAAGACCAAGGTCATCAAGTTGGTTTTGTAAAGTGTTTATAAATTCTGGATTAAAAAGAGGTGTACCATCATTAAATGCGTATACATAACTATCCCCAACACTATTTTCTGGAAATTCAAAATTTGTTATTTCACCATATGATGTCTGACCTAAAAGTGTTCCCAAAAAAGATTGTATTTGTTCTGGTGAAAGATTACCATTTTGAAGAAAGTCTAATGCATCTCCAAACTTATCTTTTGTTTCTGGTATTCCAGTATCTTTAGAAAATTCAGAGAAATCAGTATCGTACAATTTCTCAAAACTTTCTTTTGTTAAATATTCTTTTAACTCTGGACTTTTATCAAACAAACGATTTGCGAAGAAACTATTACCATTACCTTTATTTAAATCAAAAGGTATGTTTAGTGTAATTTTAACATTTGAGAAGTCTCTATTGGAAACTTTTCTTCTTTTCTTTTTTGCCATAATAATTTACTTAATTTTTCTTAATTTTGAAAAAGAATCCATCATCACATATGTCTATTAGACCATTTCTTTCAGTTTTTATTAAAAACCTATAATATCTATTTGGTTGTAATCCATCGGTTCTGATGTCAAAGTAACTACCATTAGAATCACATGATATTTTTGTATACGATGTATCATATGGAACTACGAAGTCATCGGTATGAGCATCTTTTATTGCATAGTAAGATGATGTCGGTAAAAATTTTGTATCTAAAGATTGTAATGTTGTTGTATAACTTCGTGTAGGAAATCTTTCTCTACCAACAAGTCTAAACCTAACTCGTTCCCCATCAACATACTCTCTTCTTAGATTTTTAAAATATACAACATTATCTTCTGAAGTTAATTCTTCTAAACTTCCAGTTGAGAAACTTGAGTCATCCCATGCGAACTCTAACTTCGGTGGAAAAATAGTGTTTGTATCCATTGAGAAAAATGATATTCTACCATGTTCTTCATTTGAAGATTCGTGTGCAGTTGACCTTTTTACTATAAATCCACTATTATCATATGAACCACTTAACCAGTCTTTTACTATATTAGTAACATCCATTCGTAAATCAGTTTGAACACCACTAAAACTCTGAGATGCCGCAGAACTTGTGAACCATGTACTACCACCCACATTTTGTGTATATGACCCAGTTGAATTTGCATTAAAACTTCCCGTTGCCCATTGGTCACCACTATTTGTGGTCGGATTAAAATTTCTATATTTCCAACTCACTCCACCATTACTTTTAGGATTTTGTAATTTTCTACCAACTCCATTTGAAAAGGATTGTGAAAGTGGATATGCATAAATCTCATGTTCATAAGGAATCCCATATTCTTCTGCAACATTTAAATTCAAATACGCTTTCCAACCTAAATCAATCGTTCCATCTACTATAGATGCTGAAATTGTGGATATGTCATACTTCTGAACAATACGAGAATTAAATTTATTTGGTGTTGCATCTTTTGTCACAACCTTTTCTAATTCCAATGATTGGTCTATACCAGTATTCATTGAAGATGAGACTTCATATAAAGTTGCGTCTTTTTCTGGAAAAATATGAATAATCATTATGCTACCACCCTACCCTTAATATCTGTGTTTGGAAATTTTAATTCAAATATAGCCGGGTCAAGACTTGGATAAACTATGTTATCTCGTGTCGCTTCTTTTATATTGTAAACATTACCAGAATAATTTAAGTCTGTATCAAATTTATTTACAATTTCTAAAGTTGGTATGTTAGAAACACCTTCTGTTAAAAATAATGCTCTTTGTAAATCTGATATTAAAATAGGTTGATTTATTTGCCATTTGTCAATTAGAAAAAATTGTTTTACCGCTTCAATACATCTTAATAGAACTACATTAGCATTTTGAGTAGGTACTGGTACTACATCAAAATTAACTCCTATATTCACAATAAAAGCATCTTTGATATTAATAGCATCTGTTAACATTCTATACTGACCAATATAATTTTTTAAATTTTGTTTTATTGCGTGATTTACTTTTGTTAATTTCTTATCTGAAGAATATCCCATTGTATACAAATTCATAGCAAGTGGATTTGAAATTCTGTTAATTACTTTTTCTTCATTCTCTTTTTTCTGTTGAACTTCACTTTCATTTAACTGCTCGTCTTGTACTATATATGCCTTTGATATTGAACCTAACCTTGGTGGCATATTATATGTTCTAATTATAAAATCTTCTTTTGTTACAACCCTACCTTGTGCTGAAAAGTTTGCTAAAGTATTTAGTTTAATCTCTTCAAGTGTTTCTGCACTTGCTCCACCAGTGGCTGGAAGTTCATTATTTACTGCTACAGATGCTTTGGAACTTGCCAATTTACTACTATCTTTACCAAACTCTTCTATTTCTGTGACTAATCTTTTTACGGTGGTTATATCACCTTGTGGAACATTACTATCTATACCACCACCAACAAGATATGTATATGTCAAAGTTGTGTTACTTGGAACTTGACCATATGTTCTCGTGTACATAAAGTTTGACGGGTCAACATTTGTATCAACATTGTTCAATCCTTCGGGTAAAGAAGACCCAACATTGTCTGGATTCGGTATAATAAAAGCATCTGGGTTACTTGATATACCACCACCAAATTCTATATTTGTTGTATTATCTGGATTTATTCTTGTAGTAAATCTACGAGATGATTTTTTTAATCTTAAAATATATGGTGCAGTGTCATTATATTGTGCTAATTCTGTATCAAATTTTGCTGTATTTTCTACTTCTTCAAAAATAGTCTCTTGACCAAGAAAAGGTACTTCATACCAAGAGTTATTATCACTATCTTTACAACTTATTATCCTAATAACATTATTATCTGGTAACTTTACCGTACCAAATTTTTCAGGTGTACCAAATGTAAATGTTTGTGTTTTTAAACTTGCTGCAGTAGCTTGAACTGATTTTTTTAATAGGTAAAATAGTGGTTGACTTGAACCCTCTTCAATAGAATAAACACTAACATCTGTCGTATCAATACTACTACTAAATGCAAAGTTTACATCTCTATCTGTAATAAAAGTTACTGCACTATTTGATGTTGATGAAAATTCACTATTCTGTTTTACCTTTAAAGCATATTCATAGTCTGGTTTTGAATTTACTCCAGTCCCCGTTACTGGAACCGTCTGGTAAACATCTAACATCACTTTTGCTGGTGAAGTTACTTTTACTTTATATCCCATTGACTCTGCTATTTCGTATATGTTCTTTCTTTGTTTAGAATGTAATATTAAGTTTTCACGAACTGCATTATCAATGTAGTAGTTTAAAACATCACCTACATATGCTGCCATTTCTATGAACATCATACCTGGTGATGATTCATTAAAATCATTATATGAGTTAGGAAAATATATTCTTGCAAAATCAATAAGATTATTTCTTAATGATGCAAAGTCTTTTCCTAAATATTTTACTTCTTTACTTAAAGGTTGTATATTTTCTGCCATTTAATTTCTCATTCTTGGTTTTCACCATTTGCGTTAACAAGTCCATATGTTTCATTCACAGAAATAAAAACTTCATCAAAATTTTCTATATCATCTCTTAATGAAAAATTTATTTTTATCTTTAATATGTTCCTATCAATATCCTCTGGTGTCTCACTAATAATTATCTGCTTAATTAAAATATACCCCAACCATTGTTCATCTGCTTGAATTATTGCGTCTTCTATATCTTCTCTTAATATTTCTGGTTTATTTGGTTCAAACAATATGTTCCATAAATTAGAACCAAATGTAGGGTGCATCAACCTTTCACCTTTTCTCGTCAATAATAAATTAACAAGATTTGCTTTTGCTTGTTTTATTTGAGAAAAATTTCGTTTGAAATGACCTTGAGCATCTGGTACAAACGGTAAATCAATACCTACGGCAGTAGACTCATCAAACTTAGCTGCTACTGGACCAGGTGTTGCTGGTGGTATGTTTTCGGGTTCAACAAATAAATCGGGTTCGGGTTGATATTGTGCTTCAGCCATTATGGTCTAAACCCCCCTTCACCTTTCTTCTTCTCATCAATTTTTTTCATTAGTCCACTATAGTCTTTAGTTAGAGCCTTTGATACCGCATCTGGTAAGTCATCCATACTAACCCCAACTGACTCTGCCGTTTGTTGTGCTACTTGTTGTCTGCGACCTTCTGGTGTAAAATCACCATATCCCATCATTGATGCTAAGTTAGAACGATTCATTCCTTGAGCATCTTGTGATGTAAAAGAAAGTTCTTGTTCTGTAGTTTCAGTTGGGTTTCCAATTGTTTGGGCAGTTTCATTCAAAATGTCATTTAACATAGGATTATCTTTTACAAACTGCTTTTTTTCTCTTACAGGTTGTACATTCTTCATCCCTTGTTTCATGGTTTTTTCATGATTTATTTTTGGTTTCATAGCTTCTTGAATTGCTTTAGGAACACCCTTTTGTATTTCTTCTCGTACAATTTTACGAATTAGTGTTTCCAATACCTTTACTTGTTTTCCCATATTAACCTCCTATGGTATTAATTTTCCCTTACCGATTTCTATTCCCCATTTACCTTTGTTTGTTCCAGGTATAGGTGGAAATGGTGCCACTATTGTTGCTGGTGACGGAACGGGTGGTGGCCCTAAAACCGTACCTACTCCCGATTGACCTGGCATACTCAGCATTAAAGGGGCAAAGTGATTTCCTTCTATTTCTATACTATTAAATAGTTTCAACACAGCAGATGCTACTCTTTTTGCCATCTTTAATTGAGCAACTTCTATTGGTGTACCTGCTTTTGTCTCTGATTGTTCTTTCATCATATCTTTGTAATCTTCAATAAAATTCTTTAATGGGTCATCTGTTAATTCTGGATTACTTATTTTTCCTACTGCAATACTAAATCCAGTAAGAGGTATTAACCCAAGTGGACTAACAGTGCTTCCATTAAAGTATCCTGCGACAGGAGCAGATGGCCCGAATAACGCTTTATTATGGTCATTGACTCCAATAACAATTGTAGTTTTAAAATAATTTTTTAATGCTTTTGCAAATTCTGTTGCTTGTAATTCTCTTGCTTGTTCTATTGTAAATCCTGGTCTTTTTGATTTTCTATATGTTACTACAAATGCAATACCAAGTAAAACCTCAATAGCAGGTTTTATAAACAATGGTTTACCTATATGTTTCCCTCTTTCAGTTCCCTTTATCACATTCTGTGGTGCCGTTGTTACTCCAGGTGGAACTGATGGCATACCTGGTGGTAATTTTAAATTAGGTAATTCTGAATCTCCTATGGATAGATGTGCTTGTGCAAATTTATGTATTACTTTTGCAAGACACACTCCTTTTAAAAAACATGCTGCTTCTACTGCAATACGAGGTGGTAATTTTGATTGTTGTTTGTAACATTTTAAAAAACCATCAATCATACCTTGTTTTAATGCTTCGTTTGTAACTCCAATTCCTACAGAATTAATTCCTGCTAAAGACTTTGATAGTTGGTCAAATCCACCCACACTCGGTAACTTTCCATCTTTTACTAATCCTTCAATATCATTATATCCATTTAGAACTTCTTCAGCAGTTTCAAGTGGTGTTTTTCTTGCAGTACCTCGTATACCACCATCAGTTTTTACTATAATCCAATTTGAAAAATTCCCTTCTGTTTCGTTATCTACACTTTCTATCTGTATTTCTAATCCGCCACTTTCATAACTTGAAACCTTTCCAAGAAAAAAATCATCTTGACTACCACTAACCTCAACTCTTACACTTTGACTAACTACTAAAGAACTACTAAATGGTTCTGTTAAAGTAAAGTCAACAATAGTTGGATGTTCTATTGGTATATCGGTTGTTGTAAATGAAGACCCACTAATAAGTGACATAAAATCTTCTCCTAATCAAGTGTATGATTTTTAGACAATATAGTTTTTAATTGTGTTTTTAATTGTTTATGTAATATTTCACCAGGATTTCCTGCTTGGTTTGGATGAGGGCCACCACCACCAACAAAAATATATTTTGGAATTGCATCTATTAACTTTGTTAATACATTTACAAGTTTATCTCCCTTCACCATAGGTTCTTTTGATGAACCTTCTCCAAGTGTACTTTTTGTTGCAACAAAGTCTGCTTTTGGTGTAGTCATTTTATATGATGTACCCATTTCTTCATCTTTATTATCAGACACAGTGCTCCAATTATTTGATACATCTATACTCATATTACCAGTAGTTGCGAGTCCGATACCTTCTTTTGCAAATCCAAGTAATTTATTATTTTTAGCATTTAAAAGTATAGTACCACTATTTGCTTGAATCGTAGAGTTCTGTGTATCTCCTACCAAATCAAAGTTTAATGTCTTTAAAATAGCATCTTCATTGTCTAACTCCAAATATGAAACATCCAATGAACTCGGTTGGTTTTCTGTTAATATAATTGTTGATGAGTCTAAGTTAAAATCAGATGAGTACATACCTCTTGGTTTAAGTTCTGATGTTTTTTCTGTACTCTGTCCATTACTTATAATAGTAACTGGTTTTCCAAGAGTTTCATCCGAACCTTCACTCCACCAATTTGGATTCTCTGATTTTACTTTATCACTTGAACCAAGTCTTATATGTTGACCAAACCTTCCTTCAAGTAAGACATCCCCTTCATAAACTTGTGTCCTCTTTATATCATCTCTTTCTGTAAAGAACTCTCCTAAATCTGATAATTCTTCTCCTTCTATAAATGGATTTCCATCTTCTGGTTTTTTTACACCTTCGGGGTCAACATCACCAGAGATGTCTGTTGATATATTTGGTAATGCGTTGTGATGTGAACTATT
>Ga0181379_1001683_pt1 | contig 10379 bp, 9 predicted proteins | sample 2SPOviralmetaG_FD_130115 | JGI IMG/M metagenome (GOLD analysis project Ga0181379, IMG submission 130115) | Marine viral communities from the oligotrophic San Pedro Time Series (SPOT) site, San Pedro Channel, CA, USA - 2 SPOT_SRF_2009-07-10 | ecosystem: Environmental > Aquatic > Marine > Strait... | reverse complement strand
GGTAGATAGTACAGGTCTTGCCCATATATCTTCAGTGCCTCTATGACTAGATCTTCATAGAGATTCATTTCAGATCTTACTTTTTCTGAAAAGTAAAAATTTCTCGCCATAAAATTATCCTAAGAAGAAATCAGGTGGCATTTCAAACTCTAACCTAATTCTTTCTCTTAGTTGTTGAATTTCAGTTGTAGCATCGTCATAAATTTGACGACCATTAAATGTTACTCCACCAGGAAGTTGGACACCTTCAAATTTGATTAAGTTAGCACCCCACTGTTGTTTGATCAGTGCGGTTGTGTATTCCTTTAACCATAAGTCGTTATAAATTGAAGTATGTTCATCTGGATCTATAATCGTATAAATCTCTGCGATGATATATTCACCTGCTTTAACATCACCATCTTTAAAATCACCGAATACATGTAGTCTGTCCTGATGCCGCGAAAACTGAACTTGTGGCGTTCCGTTTAATTTTACGTCTAATAAAGATAAGTATTGTTGCATCTGCTCATAATATGCTAAATCCCCTGCGAAGTTTTGCAGGTCAGCAATATCATTAAGCATCATTTGATATTTTATATCGAAAAAATTAAAAGAAGAATTAAAAGAAGATGATATAGGAAACATCTTAGTTACTGTGAGAACATTACTAGAAAGGGGGATATATTCGTTTGCAACATCTGTAGAAGTAACGAGGTGTTTCAAATATGTGCGGACGGTAGCATCTACATGATACTCTTGATAATATTGTAATGCTTCATCAACGCGATCTTCTATCTGATCATCGTCTACATTTATTTCGATAACAGGATCACCTAATCTTCGCTTACAGTAATCTATTAAATCTTGTCTAGATGATGGAACTGCCATAAAATAGTCTCCAAGTTAAAAAGTCTTTTGACTATTTATATGTTTCTATACTTCAAACTCTGATGTATGATACCAACCAGAACCATCAGATATGTATAAACGATTATTTGAACTTACATATGCTTGCTGACCGACTTGAAGAGAAGTAATCGGCAAAGAATCAAGAGTAGAAAGAAATGATAATGATTGTCCAACAACTCCGTCAACATATGCTGAATCAACACCAACATTTGATGCCTCATTAAGAAGTCTTTTATTTTCAGTATTAGAGATCTCAGTATTACTGAGCATATCTGCTATGTCACGCGATCTTCCCATTGCCTTATCCTAAACTATCTACCATTACACGACCATACCAAACTGAACCGTTTGAAATATAGTATTTATTTGAGTCAGCAACAAATGCTTCATCTCCCGCTGTTAGTGATGATGTTGGTAATGAATCAACTGTTTCAAAAAAAGACAACCCAGAAGCACTTGCCAGTGCCGTTATATAACTCGAATCTTGTATAAATCCATTATCATCAATTGTGAGGATACGATCATTATTCGAGTTGGTAATTTCTGTCTTACCCAATATTGCCGCGATGTCTCTTGTTCTACCCATTATGTTTTCTTCTGTAAAAATTTGCCTGCAGTGAATCCAGTATTATCATCCACTGTAATTTTAGTGCCATTTTTCCAAACGTATGATCCTACAACAGATGTTCCTATATCAACCTCAGTCCCGTCACCTGCTGGACTTGGATCTAATTCTAATTGAGTATAAGCATCAGATGATCGCGTGTATATTGGATAGGTGGCAGCACCGTTTGCAGAACCGCTAGCGTTATTTGTACTTGACCATTCAGAATAACTTGGTCTTAAATCTGTACCATAACCAGAAGTGACAAAATTATGATTGCTGTTAAAGAGGGGATAATCTGGCGATATTATATGAACTTCGTTGCATAGATTTGCATTACGAGTATACATTGGAATATTTTGATTTATTCCGTTTGCGTATGTTGATGTTTGAAGCGTTGTACCCCACATAGTATTTTGGTTATATCCCATGTTCCCAGATATAATAATTCCTGTTTGATAACGATTTGCTCTTACTCCAAAATATAAACTATTATTTGCTCCAGACCACATACTTACAGTGCCTCCACCATATGATGTAGTCATATTAAAAGGCGATGCGTTTCCATAATTACTAAAATAACATACCGCTAAGATTGTAAAGAATTTACCTTCATAAACCTCTTGATTTGTTGGTTGATTATATCCAGAATTTTCTCCAATGTGAAGTACACCGCCAGCTTGGAAATTGCTTGATTGGTTGCCATCCAATACAAAAGATGTTTGCATACTCGTGCCGCCGCCAAAATAGCTTGTGTTATTTGCTCTAATGGTCACATTTCTATAATTCCAGTTAGATTGCCAACTTGGTATTGGCCAATTATAATTTGCTCCCTGATTTCCACTGGTTAATCCATCAACCTTCATTGTAATAAAATGATCTGAACCAGATTTTTTACCATCAGCATATGGAGAAAAGGTTTTAAAACTATTCCCTGAATGATACATAGGGATAGTTCCTTTTCTAGTGGAACCACCATTTGTTGTTAACGTATATTGTGTACAGACCACTCCTGAATAACTTCTGTAATAACTACCTCCTACAGCACCGTGAACACGCATAGCACTTAAATTGTTTGCTCCCGAGTTTGCCGCCCATGTTGCGGGTTGTTCACTCAAGTGCGCTATGGTTTGACCACCAGAAGAATTTCCAGTTCTAAAATAAGATGCAGTTGTTGTTTCACTGCTCGTTCCTGACCATATCCATCCGATATAACTGCTATCGATAGTGCCAGTTGGAATTGCAACTTTTCCTGCACCAACGTCAACACCCGTCGTATTACCAGCAGATGTTCTACTTTGTTGGGTATTATCTAAGAATGTAGCACTTGCAACAGTTGCTTCAATAGAAGATGCAGAGTCAGATAAAGTATCACCACTCCCCAACGAAAAAGTACCGCCAGCAAGATCACTATCTGCATTTATTATAGTAGAACCAGATAAACTGATAATTTGTGATAATGGTTCTAATACAAACCCCTTATCAATCGTAAAACTTTTTACAGATGTAGATAAATTCACTTGATCATTTGCACTAAATGTAATCGTAAATGATGTTGCGTCATTTGTGGAGTCAGGACTCATTGCAATAGCAATAACACTTGAGTCGCGTGAAAAAGTTGCTATAGCACTATCGGTAATATTTGGGGGCGAAAGAACAGCATTAAACGAAATAATATCAGGATTTTCAAAACTATCTGTTACTTGAATAGTCATTGTTAAACTTTGACTATCAGTTAGAACACTGTCGTAGTTTGCAATATTAATTGTTGGAGGAATATTGATAAGAAGAGAATTATGCCAAGAACTATCTGCTACATAAAAACGATTGTTACTTGTCACCCATGCGCGATCACCGTCACTTGGACTTGCAGGTAAAAGACCAACAGAATCATAAACTATTGTCCCACCTGCGCCAGCTAAAGTGCTAACAACTGCTGGAGTAATAGTTGTAACAGCACTGCTATCAAATGCTAAAGTTTTATTTGTTGTGTTTAAACTTTCGGTCTTACCAAGGAATGCTGCGATATCTCTTACTTTGGTCATGGATTAACTCCATGATTCTGGATCAGCAGCAGCACCGCCACCACCACCACCACCGCCGCCACCAGCAGCTATAGCATTTGAGTCAAACCCAATAGGAAAGACTTCAGGGTTGGTTGGAGTTATAGTGACGATATTTCCTGGATATGGACCGTAATCTGACTCATTTTCGTAAAAAGTGGTGAATTTAGTAACATGATTTTTTGGCATCATAGTTTGGACATCAGTGATAAGCAACTTAGACTTAGATCTTTCATTTAAGAACATGTCATATGCTCGACCAGAATCAAAGATACTATTACTGTCCATAGCATGGAGATCTTGAGTGTGAATATAGTCGCTATCTATCGCTTTGCCTTTACCAACAAAACGATATGCTCCGATGCCGTTAGAAACGCCAGATTCAAAAAGATCATTCGTTGCATTGATCAAACCAAAATGTATAGGAAAAGAATTTTGACCAGGAAAATCTATTCCACCGACACTGTCAATCATATATCCAGCAGTAGTATGTGCCCCACCGTCTGGTGATATTCGAACAGCATCACCAATTTGCCAAGAAGAGGCAGCAATTAATTTTAAATCATTTTGTCCTTGACTATCAGATGGTTGCACACTTATAGTATGTTGTCTCTTTAGTTTAGGCACACCTCCAGTATAACCATTATCAACATTTATAGTTAGAGAATTATAATAATGATTTGGTTTAAGTCGGTTGATATAAGACATTATACACCAAAGTTTGCTACGATATTAAACTGACTGCTTCCCGTGATTGTTACTGTTTCTGATACAGTACCACCTGTTGAGGTTGTTACTTCCTTTGATTGAGTGCCATTATCAAACTGACCAGTCGTACCAACTATCTCAAGTTGAACTTTCGTCTTTACCCTTCTGCCTCTGATACCCAATGCTTCGATAGTAAGTGTCTTATCAATGTTAGAACCAGAATGTGTGATTGTATCTGTCATGACATTACCAGCAAGAGCAACAGAGAATGGAGTGTTCATTGTCCACATATGCAAGTTTCCACCATAACCATTTGTACCGCCAAGAGAAGTGATATTTGCAGTAATAGCAAATATCTTACCATGCTTATCGACACCCATCTGCACAACTCTATGAGGTATTGTATTCACATGCACCCAACCCATAAATGATTGTGAATTGTTATATGATGCTCCTGGGTTCATATTAAAAGTGTGAGGATGACCATAATTGTTATATCCAGAAATTAATGACATATTTGCACCATTGGTTCCAGTATCACCAATGTACCAAATGTATCTCATATAGTTATTTGCATCTTCAAACAACTGAGGAACGGTATGACCTCTACATTCATAGATGTAAGTATTATTCTGACAAATTGCTGCGATAAGACTGCGTTTTTCATCTAACCAAGCCCACTGATGGGGAGTTTCTGGAACTTCAGTAAATCCTCTCCAATACATTTCTGTTGCACAAGTACCTGAAGTCCATGCGTTTGGTTCTTTTCTCCAAGACCAAGTCATTATTCTTCTATATTTTGCGTTAGCCGAACCATCTACATGACCTTGCACCCCATACGCTGGGAACCATGAATGTAACTGATTACAGATACCATTCCCTTGAGCATTCGCTGCTCCAGTATGATCTGGACCATAGTATTCACCGTCATTGACATCATATACACCATGCCAATCAGTCATAATAGCAGCAAGTCCTGGTTGTTTGTTGACGGCTTGAGAACCACCTTTATTGCCAGGAACAGGATTTGGACTGTATGCTGGATCCCAATCGTTATATGCTAATACATTACCACCAAAACTATACATTGCAGGTTGATGAGTAGCAGTGGTATACCCACTCCATGCAAATGTATTATCCGAAGTTTTCATACGAAGCATATTGTGTGTTGGATAATCACGAAAAGTGTATGTTGGAATCATCAACCAACGATAAGCACCACCTTCAGAAGTCATCCATTTACTTGGACCTTTCGAGTATCCATCTGTAACACCACTATTATGGTCAAACGCTTGCGAAAAGGAATCGTAGTTCGCACCCCAACTACTTGCGTGTGTTTTGTCGCCATTGAATTCTTCTGTCATAGTATTATTATCAACATCATAACTGTGAACAGAGAAATGGGTTGTGGCAGCAACGCCTCCTTCATATTGACCCTGAGAAACTTCTAGATAATACGGTTGTCCATTAAATGTTCCTAGATATGTAACATTTCGATAGTTCGCCCAAGTTGTATATCTTCCTACTGTAGATGTTCCATTTCTTTTAAAATTGATATACGGTTTCCAAACCATATAGCCAGCAGAATTTGAATAATATGTTAATTCATGAAAACCTCTGTAAGTTGCACTTCCGCCACTTTTGTATGAATGAGCAAATCCACCGCCAAGACCAGTTGTGGCAGAGTTAGAAGTAGAATAATTTGGCAATTGACTAAATAATTCATCACCATCGTTCATTTGATAATTTAAATAATTCCCGTAATATGACTCACCAATTCCATAGAAATTGGATTGAAGATGCACCATTTTAGTTGCACCAGTATCATCGCCAACATTCATATAAAGTGGTTGTTCATCTGCTTCGGCACTAAGCCAGTTATAAGCAAGAACGTTTCCGTACCAGTCCGCTGTGTCTGCAGTGCTGACTCCTGTACCAATCCGTTGAACCGTTGGGAGTTTTTTGTTACCAAGTCTTATCCAAGCACCAATATAGTCTGTTGCATTACCTACTGTCTGATATTCAGGAGACTTGCTTGATCCAGCATAACTTTGCTGACCAGCGCTAGTATTGTAATGATCTGTTGGTTCTGGACCGAATATTGGTGTAAATGTGACAGAATTTAAAGGCATTCTAGAATCACCCAGATATCCGATATTATGCCCTTCACGAACATCTTCATAGTAATATTGATGCCCGTTTTGACTTGATCTGTAACCTTGTGTTAATACAACTGCCATTAGTTTAACCCCAATTTCTTTTCAACGTAGTTAAATGCTTCTCCAGAAGATTCCCAATTTACTCTTGAACCTGTATGCAATATTTCATTACCATCGCCATCTGAATCCCCTATAGAAACAAGAGGAAGAACAGGATTGAATGGAAACGCTTGGGTTGGTAATTCACTTGTGTCTGAATTACTATCCTCTAGACCCTGATGAGATAAAAGTTTGCCATCAGACCATTCTAGTTTAATGATTCTTTGAACAGTTGATGGTTCACCAACGCTATCAAATACTGTATAATCTTGTCCTGTAAAATACTTTTCCATTTTAACCTGCTATCCTAAAATTAATATACAAATCTTCACCAGCAGTTGATGAACCGATTTGTGTAATGTCTACTGTTAAATAATCTCCTGCCGAGAAACTTGTTGGTGACAAACTTTGTCCTAAACCAGATGTTGCTCCATCAGCAATTGTTCCTGTACCTATTGAACTTCCATTTTTCTTCACTGCCACTGTCAAAGCAGCACCTGCTGGTGCAGTCTTAACATACATATCAAAAGTTCCGAACGTACCTGCTCTTGCCATATATAATCTTTTATCACCAGTATTAACTGCAAGAGTTCCGTCATAGTTATATGATTTGTTATCTCGATCTTGAGTACCAGTCACATTTACCGTTGGCGAATGTAATGATACATAGTCAGAATCGATTAACTGAGCAGTCAAGGCAGAATCTAAACCTGTATCTGTTTGCCTGACTTGGATATATGATGAGTCTACCACTTGCTCAATTGCAAGTTGCTCTGTTGTATTTCTAAGTGTACTTAATAAGGTCATATTAGTTCTCTATTAATACCCAACCATTTGATTCATTATAATACACAAGGTTGGTTCCACTCCTATTTATATCAATTATTAGATCAGAATCAGAACCAACTATTTTCTTGGTACTTCTTAATGTAATGTTGTTATTTGCGGCATTTCCATAACCATCAATAATTGTTAACTCGTCACCCATACTTACATTGCTACCAGAATCTTGGATTTCTAGAGTTATTGCAGAAGAACTGACATCGATGAATTTCTTTGAGTTAGGTACAATCTTAGAACTTGCAGTATTTTCTGTCCAATTGTTACTTGTCTGTGTAGTTGTTATCGCACCAAACGACACAACTTTAAATTCATCGTTGAGGTTTGCCCCAGTTGTAAGTACAACCGATGTTCCATTTTGAGCAGTGAAGTCAGAAGAATCGTTGAGGATAATACCATTAAGGAATACTAAACTATTGTCTACTTCATAACTAAAGTTGTTGTTTTTATCATCAGTTCCATTGAACACTGTTTGACCTGAGTCGGCAGTAAATGTAAACGAAGTTGCCTTTGCTGCTGGAGCAGCATATGCTGCAATCGCTACATCATCTCCAACACCTGCAGCAGCGGTCAGTACCACGGTGGTGCCATTTGTTGCAGTGTAGTCTGTTGATGATTTCAACAATATACCATTGATGAATACTTGTACAGCAGCAGGAACATAACTCAGAGTTGTGTTGCTAAGATCTGCACCACTAAATGTATTTTGACCAGCAGTTGCTGTATATTCATAAACCTTCACATTTGGTCTTACAAGTTGACCTCTTCGCCAGACGATATTAAGATCATCAGCACTATCGAGTGCGCTTGTCATTGTCAGTGTTGTATTACTTGTTTGCGTATAATCTGCTGAATCAAAGAGAAGTATCCCATTTAAGAACACATCTATTTGATCTGTACCATAATTTAAACTATTACCATTTTCATCATTGCCTGTGATAACTGTTTGACCAGTGGTTGATATGTAACGATATGAAGTTTGTTGATATGCGCCAAGTGGGGATAGATTTCCACCAGTCTGTCTTGCCTGTACATAAGCAGAATCCACAATAGCAATGATATCATCACTATCTACTGTTCCGCTACCTCCCCCCGCAGCTTCTCTTAATTGTACATATGCACTATCTACTGTAGATTGAATTAAAGAAATGGTAGCAGCTGAATCAGTTCCGGCAGTTTGTCTTGCCTGAACATACGCAGAATCGATTAATTGAGTTGTCAATGAAGAATCAATAAGTGTAGGTGTTCCAGTTAATGAACCATATGCACCATCAAATATTTCACTCTGATTAGCTAATCTTGTCCATGCACCTGCGTGAGCAAAGTAACCTGCACCAGTACCATGAACATGTGCGAACATACCATGATAAGTTGCCGCTGAAGGAAGATCTCCTTCCACAGAATACACATTAGAATAAAGGATCTTATTTGATCCGAAGTCTATATCAGAATCGCCAATGCGAGTGTGAAGTCTTACATAAGCAGAATCAATTAATTGTATTGCGTTTGTTGAGTCAAGAAACGGTGCTTCTGCTACACGAGCAAGAACATAAGCACTATCAACTTGGTCTGTGATAGTATTGGTAATCGTAATATTTACGGTGTTTGTAGAATCGCTGAGAGATGCAGCAATATCTGAATCAGCACGTGCTTTTGTATAATATAGGTTTGTACCTTCACTCAGGTTAGTAGTTGACTTTAAATTGAAGTCAGAATCAAACCCCAGATAGTCACCTTCAAACGGTTTATTGAATACGAACTTATCACCAGTTGCTGCATATTGTAAAGTTGCATTGGCACCATTGATCGTAATACCTGCACCGTCTGCTGCAGCAGCATTAGATGCACTATCTGCTAAAACAATATTTTTATCGTTGATTGAAACGGTCGTAGAGTTGATGGTTGTTTGCGTACCTTCAACTTGCAAATTACCGAGGATTTGAACTGTACCTGTATTATCACCAACTGCCGCTGGATCAATTATAAAGTTTGCTGGACCACGAAGTTGATTAAATGTTACATTATCTGTTGTTCTTAAATCTTGGTCGGTTCTTACTCTTGCTCTTACATATGCAGAATCTATAAGTTGAATTGTTCTTGCTGAATCTATCGTAAACTGATAGACCATATCAGAATCAAAAACAGTTGGTGCTCCGACTAAATTAGAATATTGAGAATAGTACACACCCTCAAATCCATCAAGAGTATCAGCATTAGTTCCAAGTGCATCTACAAATGACTTCGTTACATCTGCAACAATAATTGCACTAGCATCTGCCGAGTCAAGTGCCGTGGCAGCAGTAAGATAACCAGCATCATTGGTAAATGTACTGACAGGCAAACCAGTTACGAATGAACTATCGGCAAAGTCTGAAGTGTTATACTGTATTTGTTTTGATTGAACATAAGCAGTGTCAACAATATTTGTTACAAAAGCAGAATCTCTTTGTAAATCAACTTGACGTGCTTGTACATATGCTGAGTCGATAAGAGCGATAACTGCGGAAGAATCCGTACCTGCTGTCGTTCTAGCAGCAACATATGCTGAGTCTACAATCGCTATTACCTGATCTGAATCTACAAAGTCAGTCCCAAGTGTAGGGATAGTAGGTGCGCCTGTCAGTGAACTATAAGCAAAGTCTTGTGCGGTTTGTCTTGCTTGAACATATGCAGCATCAATAATGGTTGAAAGGTATGTTTCGGGAACACGAACTTGTACATATGCTGAGTCAATTAGGTCTGTGACTTCACTTGAATCTAGTTGAGCATTCGCAACAACTTCAACGGCATTAGCAATCTCTTCAACTCGTGCTGAATCGATAAATGCTTTTATGTTATTAGAAGCATCTTTATAGTAGACTTTTCCGTCTTGATAGTTAATGGCGAGTTCGCCATAATCAAGATCTCCTGCTGTAGGGATTCTTCCTGCGACGGAAGAACGTTTAATCAGTACCTTCGGTGTTGCCATAATAGTGTTGTCCTAATAAAAATTAGTATGTTCCGCAATCAATAGTT
>Ga0181379_1001681_pt1 | contig 10380 bp, 14 predicted proteins | sample 2SPOviralmetaG_FD_130115 | JGI IMG/M metagenome (GOLD analysis project Ga0181379, IMG submission 130115) | Marine viral communities from the oligotrophic San Pedro Time Series (SPOT) site, San Pedro Channel, CA, USA - 2 SPOT_SRF_2009-07-10 | ecosystem: Environmental > Aquatic > Marine > Strait... | reverse complement strand
TGTTACCTTTGACCTAATAGGCAGAGTGCATTTAGATAGTTTGGAATTATATCGTAAATACACATATGAAGAACGACACACATATAGACTTGATGCAATTGGTGAGATTGAAGTTGGAGAGAATAAGGTACCTTATGAAGGAACTTTGGATCAACTGTACAACAATGACTTTAGAAAGTTCATTGAATACAACATTCAAGATACCGCACTACTGGACAAGCTGGACAAAAAACTAAGATTTATTGATCTTAGTAATACAGTTGCTCACGAAAATACTGTGATGCTACAGACCACTATGGGTGCTGTTGCTGTTACAGAACAAGGTATTGTTAACGAAGCACACAATAGAGATTTACGAGTCCCTAACCGTAAAAAACGTGATGATACAGAGAATACACAAGCCGCCGGTGCTTATGTTGCATTTCCGAAAAAAGGTTTACACAAATGGATTGGGTCAATGGATTTGAATTCACTATACCCTAGTGTTATTCGTGCATTAAATATGGATCCTGCAACTATTGTAGGACAAATTCGACCAGAGATTAGTGAAGCTCGAGTTACAGAAGATATGGGATTAAAGAAGAAGAGCTTTGCAGGTAGTTGGGAAGGTCGTTTTTCAACCGAAGAATACGAAGCAGTCATGGACCGACGCAAAGATATTGCATTAACTGTTGACTGGGAAGACGGTCGAAGCGATGTTTTAAGCGGAGCAGAGTTGTATCAAGCAATATTTGATAGCCAGATGCCGTGGATGCTTAGTTCAAATGGCACAATTTTTACTACTGAGCATGAAGGTGTTATTCCTGGGCTACTCAAACGTTGGTATGCTGAACGTAAAGACATGCAGAAGATGTTAAAAAAGGCAAAAGATGCTGGTAACGATGCTGAAATTGAGTATTGGGACAAAAGACAGTTGGTTAAGAAGATTAACTTAAACAGTTTGTACGGTGCAATTCTTAATCCTGGTTGTAGATTCTTTGATAAACGTATTGGACAGTCAACTACACTAACAGGTCGTACTATTGTTAAGCACATGAGTGCAGAAGTAAACAAAGTAATCACAGGAAAATATGATCATGTAGGCGAAGCAATGATCTATGGTGATACTGACTCTTGTTATTTCAGTGGATATCCTGTTCTTAAAGAACAAATTGATTCAGGTCAAATACCTTGGGATAAAGACAATGTAATTACATTGTATGATCAAGTATGCGAAGCTGCAAATGAAACATTTCCGAAGTTTATGTTAGATGCATTTCATTGTCCTAAGAGTAGATCAGATGTTATTGCGGCGGCTAGAGAAATTGTTGCAGAAAGCGGATTATACATTACTAAGAAACGTTATGCGGCATTAGTATATGACGTAGAAGGCTTTAGAAGTGATGTAGATGGCAAGCCTGGCAAGGTAAAAGCAATGGGCTTAGACTTGCGTAGATCAGATACTCCTGTGTTTATGCAACAGTTCCTAAGTGAACTATTACTTATGGTGCTTACAGATGTTCCACAGGCAGATATATTAGAACGCATTACACAGTTCCGTAAAGAATTTAGTGATCGTCCTGGTTGGGAAAAAGGTTCACCTAAACGTGCGAACAAAGTAGGACACTATCAACGCCTAGAAGAAAAGCAAGGTAAAGCAAACATGCCCGGACACGTTCGAGCAAGTATTAATTGGAACACACTCAAGCGTATGAATGGTGACAAGTACTCGCAAGAGATTGTAGATGGTATGAAGGTTATTGTTTGTAAACTTAAACAAAACCCACTAGGCTATACAAGTGTTGCATATCCTACAGATGAATTGCGTATTCCAGATTGGTTCAAAGAACTGCCGTTTGATGATGCGGCAATGGCTGAAACTATTATTGACAACAAACTAGACAACTTGATCGGTGTGCTTAACTATCCGCTAGAGGATACAAAACAAAACACTACATTTGGCAGTTTGTTTGAATTCGGAGATTAGTATGAAATTTAGTACATGGGATATTGGCGGTGATGTTGTAAAGCAAGATGACCGCTACACAGTAAAAGATAACACAACACTAAACAATCTTATTGTTAGTTCAACAGATTTACATCCTCATAAAGCAACTACAGGACATAAACACGAAGGACAAGAGGAAGTTTATATCTTTGTCCGCGGTGGCGGAGTTATGGAACTTGATGATGATAAGTTTGCTGTTTATGAAGGAGATACTGTTTTAATTAAAGATGGTGTCTTCCATCGTGTACATGCAGGTGCAGAAGGTTGTTATTTTATTTGTGTATTTGATGGCAGGAGAAATCATTAATGAAAGTAGGGTTTACTTGTTCAACATTCGATTTATTACACGCAGGACATATTATTATGTTGCGTGAAGCAAAAGAACAGTGTGATTATCTAATATGCGGATTACAAATTGATCCAAGTGTAGATCGAGCAGAAAAAAACAGACCAGTACAAAGTATTGTAGAACGATACACACAATTAAAAGCAGTTGGTTATGTAGATGAAATTATTCCGTACAAGTATGAAGAAGATCTAGAAGACATTCTTAGTATGTACCCAATTGATGTGCGTATACTAGGCGAAGAATATAGAGACAAAACGTTTACAGGTAGAGCAATTTGTAACAAACGAGGAATAGATCTTTATTTTAATAAACGAGAACATCGTTTTAGTTCGAGTGATTTACGTAAAAGGGTTTGTGATGAATAAATTTATATTTGATGTAGACGGAACACTAACACCTAGTAGGCAACAAATTGACGGTGAATTTGCTGTGTTCTTTAGCAATTTTTGTGCTGAAAACGATGTATATCTTGTTACAGGTAGTGACAAGGAAAAAACAATAGAACAAATAGGTGAAGAAATATATAGTCTTGCTAAACGTGTTTACAACTGTTCAGGTAGTGATGTTTGGGAAGGCGAAACACATATTAGATCAGATGAATGGAAATTATCTTTATTTGAAAGATCGTGGTTAGAATCTAAACTTAAGGAAAGTAAATTTCCTTTACGTACAGGACTGCATATAGAAGAACGTCCTGGCATGATTAACTTTAGTGTTGTAGGACGTAATGCAACATTAGGCGAACGAAAGTTATATGTAAAGTATGATACTGAAAATGGAGAACGAAATAATATTGCTGCATTATTTAACAATGAATTCTTTGAACTAATTGCTAGACCAGGAGGTGAAACGGGTATTGATATTTCTCCTAAAGGTGCAGACAAGAGTCAAATAGTAAACGACTTTGATCCTAATGACGTTCTATATTTTTATGGAGATAGAATGGATCTAGCAGGTAACGATTATCCTTTAAAGAAAAGCATAATAGACAATGATTTAGGTTTTGCCATTGAAGTAAAAGGATGGAAAGATACATGGAGTAAGTTAAAATGCATATAATGTTAACTGGGCATAGAGGATTTATTGGTCAAGAATTATTAAAACGTCTTACAAAAGATCATAGTGTAGTTGGATTTGATCTGCTAGACGGACAAGACTTATTTGATATTGAACTAAAAGAAGAATTTAATTTAATTATACATCTAGCGGGTAAAAGTGGTGTACGCGAAAGTATTAACGATCCTGCAGGATACTGGCGTAATAACGTAGAAGTAAGTAAACGCTTGTTTGCCCGCTATCCTAACACAAGAGTGCTTTACGCAAGCTCTAGTAGCGTCTATGAGCCCGATTTAAACCCATATGCGGCGTCAAAGTATTGTGTTGAAGAAGCGGCTGAGCGTTATCCAAATACCCTTGGTATGCGTTTCCATACAGTATATTCTAACAAACCAAGACAGGGTATGTTTTTGCAGAAACTAATTGATAATGAGTTGGAATACACAACAACTCATTTCAGAGATTTTATACACATTGAAGATTTATGCGATGCTATCCAATTATGCATTAAAAGCAAGTATACAGGAACAATTGATATTGGAACTGGTCATCCGTTTAAGGTATCAGACTTTGCTCCAGATCTTCCTGTCCGCCTAAATACACCATACGAACGCAACTGGACATGTGCAAATACAGAAAAAATTAAGACCTTGGGCTTCAAACCTAAATATAGTATAGAAAACTACTTGACAAACACAGATAAAGATAATATAATAAAACTTAACATAGGAGAACATAAATGAAAGATATCTTACAAGACGTAGTAGCAAAAACCCATTCGCTAGGTTTCCTTAATCTAGTAAAAGTAACTGGTGCAGATACTACTACAATTGAATCAATGGCCGAAGATAGATCAGTGATCTTAACAGCAGATACAAATGCCGCTGTTGCTGAAGGAACATTTGGTATGCCTAACTTAGATAAGTTGGCACTACACTTAAAAAATCCAGAGTATCAAAAAGATGCTAAGATTGATGTTGTAAAAGCAGAACGCAACGGTGAAACTATTCCAACACATATTCACTTTGAGAATAGCACAGGTGACTTCCAGAATGATTATCGCTTTATGAATCAGCAAATCATCGAAGAGAAACTAAAAAGTGTAAAGTTTAAAGGTGCTAACTGGGACGTAAAATTTAATCCAAGCATAGCAAGCATTGCACGTATGAAGTTACAAAGTGCGGCACATTCAGAGGAGCCTACGTTTAATGTAAAGACTGTAAAAACAGGTGATGCAACTGATCTAGTGTTTAGTTTTGGTGATGCAAGTACACACGCAGGTGAATTTGTATTCCAACATAATATTGAAGGTTCGTTGCAACATACATGGGCATGGCCTGTAGCACAAACACAAGCAATTCTAAGTCTTGGCGGTGATATTACAATGAGTATAAGTGACCAGGGTGCTATGCAAATTACTGTAGACAGCGGATTAGCAACATACAATTACATTCTTCCAGCACAAAGTAAGTAATACATGAACACTGACCTAACAGAAGCACAAAAAGATTATGCTGTATTCCTTCCAGCACTAAGTGGTTTCTATGCAACTTTTATAGGAAAACAACGTTCTGAAGATTACGTAGACCCAGCACGTATTCCCTATCCAAGTATGGAAAGTATGAATTGGTTAAACAAAAAAGAAGGATTGTTTAACTACCATTGGACACTTTACTCAGCGGGACACGCTGAGTTAGACATCAATAAAGACTCAGCTAAAGAAGATATGGTCAGAAATAGAGATCGTAATAATAGTTGGTTACTTGGTGACTCTGGTGGTTTCCAAATTGGTAAAGGTGTATGGGAAGGCGACTGGAAAGATCCTAATTGTCCTAAAGCACAAAAGAAACGTGAGCAAGTTCTTGCGTGGATGGATGCTTATATGGACTATGGTATGATACTTGATATTCCGGCTTGGGTGGCACGTTCACCTGCTGGTGCAAAAGCAACAGGAATCGACAATTATCAAGATGCTGTTAATGCTACTCGTATCAACAATGATTACTTTATGAAGAACCGTAACGGCAACTGTAAGTTTTTGAATGTTCTCCAGGGTGAAAATCATGCAGATGCTGAAGATTGGTATCAACAAATGAAGGATTACTGTGATCCTAAGGTATACACAGATCACTTCAATGGTTGGTCAATGGGTGGACAGAACATGTGTGATGTACATCTTTTACTTAAACGTTTGGTTGCACTAAGATTTGACGGATTACTTGAAAAAGGTAAACATGACTTCATGCATTTTCTTGGTACCAGCAAACTAGAGTGGGCTACATTACTTACAGATGTACAAAGAGCAGTCCGCAAACATCACAACGAAAATTTTACTATAACATTTGATTGTGCAAGTCCTTTCCTTGCTACAGCAAATGGACAAATCTATATACAAACTGAAACAGAAAACAGAAGTAAATGGGTGTATAGAATGGTTCCTAGTATTGACGAATTAAAGTATGCAACTGATACACGTAACTTTAGAGATGCGGTATTACAAGACGGAATCTTTAAAAACTTTTGTGATAGCCCATTGACAGAGAATATTAAAGTAAATGATGTTTGTATATATGCAGAAGGCGATAAAAATTTAATTGGTACACCTAAAATACTTAAAGGTGATATCGATAGGGATAAAAATGGTAATCCTATACTAGATGATAACGGTAACCAGATTATACGTAACCGAGATTCAACTAGTTGGGATAGTTTTTCTTATGCGATCCAGATGGGTCACAATGTGTGGAGTCACATCAATGCGGTACAAGAAGCAAATAGACAATACGACAATGGAGTCATTCCGAACATGCTTGTCGAAGAGTCCTTTGACAGGTTATTTTTTAGAGATGTTGTGGAAGCAATATTTGCAACATCAAGCAGAGACGAAGCGAATGCGGTAATTGAAGAATTTAGTAGATTTTGGGACACCATTATTGGTACAAGAGGAAATACTGGCAAACGTATTGTCAATGCACAAACCAAATACGGAGAATTATTCGAATGAAACGAGATTACGAAACAGGTACAAAAGAACAAGTTACGTTCTTTACTGGCGTAGAAGTTGAAAAGACTCCTGCACTTGGATTAAAAACATTGTTTGTTACAGGTACACAACCTTGTGATGTTATTCAAAAGCATTATGATGAAGAACTTTGTGAACACATCTTCTTTGGTGCAAATCATTCGTTTGAGCCGCTAAATGAACAAGATTGGACTGCATGGGAAAATATGATTAAGGCTTTCCTTACAGCAGGAAAACTTTGTAGTTTAGATATTCCAATTAGTTACGCAGAAGACTTTCTTGAAAGTGGTCTTACTGAATACGAAAATTTTATCCCACAACTTCGCGTTCCTTTGCCTTACGTGAAACAGTGGAACTACAACACTATGTTGAAGATTGATGATAAAGACTTTAAGGCATCTAACCCTGGCGTTTGGTGTCATAGTTTACACGATCTAATGAATAGAGAAAAATTCACTGATTGGACAAAATATGGCCTTGACAAAGTGATAAAGTGATAGTATAATGAATACAACAAATGAAAGATATTACGATTATATGATTCGTAGATCTAGAGAGGAAGATGCTAAAATGGCTAAAGAAAATGCACTAAATAATGCACAAAGAAGTATATGGGTAACCTTTAAGAAAGAAGGTATTCATATGTATCCAGGAGCAGATAGTGATCCAAAATTGGCAACAGGCGATTGGGACGATGTTTCGTTTCTTGGTGTTCCTCATCGTCATATTTTCCATTTCAGGGTGCGTATCCAAGTGTTTCACAACGACAGAGATATCGAGTTCATCCAGTTCAAAAGGTGGATGGAAAGACTATATAGTGGAGCGAGTGACACCGATGGTGAAGTGCTCGTTCTAAACCACCGTTCATGTGAAATGATTTCAGATGAATTGTATGCAAAGATTTCAGCAAAATACCCAGGCCGATTTGTTGAAATTGAAGTTGCCGAAGACGGCGAAAACGGCTGTACAATCTATTATCCAAAGAATGTGTAAGAAGGAATTACTAAAATGGCTATCGAATTCGATCGACAAGCGTATAATAAAGTATTTAACGACCTCGAATCTTTTCGAGACTACTGTAGGTTTGAAGCTAAACCTTTTAACGAAAAAAGCCTTTACAAGAAAGGCGACAGAGTATGGGAAAGTTATCTTTCCTGGCAGAAGTACCAAGACCGAAAACAACGTCGGAGGAATAGAAGTTGATTTATATTGTAGACATTGAAGCAGTTGATACTAGGTATACTAAGCAATGGAAAGAGTATCTTCCTAAGCAACTGCAACGATCTACAAACGAAAACGTCACTGTTATAAGTGGCGGGGAAACACCTCAGGCGACTACGCCTGGGGCTTTCCTTAACTTCGGAGGTACAAATGTTTACAAATCTAACCAACTTGCTCAAATCAGTGAACTTTTCTGTGAAGGGAAAGTGGAAGACGGTGACTATTTTCTCTATACCGATGCCTGGAATCCTACAGTTATACAACTACGTTACATGGCAGAGTTACTTGGTGTTGACGTTAGCATTGGTGGCCTCTGGCATGCTGGTAGTTATGACCCACAAGATTTCTTGGGCAGACTAATTGGTAATAAACCTTGGGTAAGACATGCTGAAATGTCAATGTTTGAATGTTATGATGATAACTTTTTTGCAAGTGACTTTCATATTGATATGTTTACAGATACTATGATGGATGACTACAGCATTGACTATGATAAAATACACCGTGTAGGTTGGCCTATGGAGTATCTAAAGGATAGTCTACATTCATATGCACAAATGGATAAAAAAGATATTATACTTTTTCCGCATCGTGTTGCTCCTGAAAAACAAGTAGATATTTTTAGAGATCTAAAAGAACGTTTACCACAATATGAATTTATTGTGTGCCAAGAACAAGAATTAAGCAAAAATGAATATCATAATTTGTTAGGTGAAGCAAAACTTGTGTTTAGTGCTAACCTACAGGAAACACTTGGTATTAGTTGGTATGAAGGTGCTCTAGTAGATGCTATTCCTATGGTGCCGGACAGACTCAGCTACAGTGAAATGGCATTGCCTGAATTTAAATATCCAAGTGAATGGACTGAGAACTTTGATGCATATTTACACAACAGAGACAAAGTAGTTGCACAGATTGTAAACTATATGGAAAACTATGTTGATCTACTACCAAGTATTAACAAGCAAGTTACTAAACTTAACAAAGAGTTTTTTAGTGGCAAGGAACTTTATAAGGAGATATCCAATGGGTGACGACCAATTTAAATTTGACTTTGGAAAACCGGAAGATGCGATTACAATTACTTTAGACGAAGATTATGTAACTGATACAGGTAGTGAGTATACTTTTAATGTCGGTGAAGCAATAGACGCAAATGATATAAGTTGGGACTTTGGGAATAAAATAGATCCTGACAGAGTAGTAAAAATGTGTCAAGAATATCCTGCATTAAAAAAAGCATGGGATAACTTTTACTCTATTTACAGAATGGTGGATCAAGATTATAAAGGAAACTTTGAAGATGATGACCAAATTACTTTGTAAAATTATGGACCTCTTAGGTCGACGTAGAGTAATTACAGATAGAACAGGTAAAATTGCATATCTTATTCGTTATTATATTTTTTTAAAGGATAGGAAAAATTTTCCGTTTAACATTACACTACACAAAGTATTAGTAAGCGACGAGCCTACACTACATGATCATCCATGGAACTGGGGAGCATTTATTATTAAAGGTGGCTATTGGGAGCATATTCCTATTGTTTCACGTGAAGGTAATGTAGTTGGTGCTACAAAAGAATGGCGCGGCCCTGGATCAATTCGTTTTAGAAAAGCAGATGACCTACATTGGTTAGAACTTGCTAAAGATCAAGATGGCAATGAGATACCGTGTACAAGTTTATTCTTTATGGGTCGTAAACAAAAAGAATGGGGCTTCGTACGCTTCGTACATGCTACTGCAAATAACTGGAAAGAAGCAGGATACCGTTGGGTACATAATGAAACTTATTTAAATGAAAAATATAATAGTGACAAATAAATAGGAGTTATAGTGCAACATACAATACAACAATTAATGGAAAAAGTAAGTGCAATGCATTCACTAGCAGTGCAAGCACACAGAGAAAAGTATAAAAAAGGAAAAGGCAAGCCTTACGATGTCCACGGAGTAACTGTACTTGTAGAACAAATACAAGCACTAGCAGGTGACATTTACAATGATAAAACTCCCCACCCTAAATTAAAAGAGGACAATAAATGATAAAAAAGCATTATTATAGTTGGACTGATGTAGAACGTATGTGTGTTAGCATTGTAAATCAAATGTACAAGGACAATTGGCGGCCTGATTATATTGTAGGTATTACACGAGGTGGCAATGTGCCTGCTACTATTATTAGCAATATGACTGGTATACGTTGCGAAGCAATTAAAGTAAGTCTACGTGATGATACTAGTGAAAGTGAAAGCAACTGTTGGATGGCCGAAGATGCCTTTGGATATCATCAACAGGGTCAAGGACAAGAAGGCAAAAAGATTCTTATTGTAGACGACATTAACGACACTGGTGCTACATTCAATTGGATTAAACAAGACTGGCCTGCAGGTTGTTTACCAAATAGTCCTGAATGGGAAAAGGTTTGGGGCAATAATGTTCGCTTTGCTACACTAACAGAAAACCTAGCAAGCGACTTTGATAAAGTAAGTTATACTTGTCATGAAATTAATAAAGCAGAAGAGGATGTATGGTTAGTATATCCTTGGGAAAATGTTGCTGAATATGCGTGATGATCTAATGGTACAACAACAAGTAGCAAATGTATGGCAACATATGGTTGGTGTTATTTGTTTAAATTGTACAAACCGTAAACAAGTTAAAGCAGTACTACCTACATTCTTTAGCAAGTGGAGTACACACGATAGTTTTGTACACGCAGGACGTAGAGAAATTGAAGAAGT
>Ga0181379_1001680_pt1 | contig 10386 bp, 10 predicted proteins | sample 2SPOviralmetaG_FD_130115 | JGI IMG/M metagenome (GOLD analysis project Ga0181379, IMG submission 130115) | Marine viral communities from the oligotrophic San Pedro Time Series (SPOT) site, San Pedro Channel, CA, USA - 2 SPOT_SRF_2009-07-10 | ecosystem: Environmental > Aquatic > Marine > Strait... | reverse complement strand
TGTCCTTGACCCTGTCCTTGACCTTGTCCTTGACCTTGTCCTTGACCCTGTCCTTGACCTTGTCCTTGACCTTGTCCTTGACCTTGTCCTTGACCTTGTCCTTGACCTTCGCCTTGTCCACCAGCATCGGATTCGCCACCGCCTTCAGTGCCGCCGTTACCTGAGCCTGCGCCCGACTCCTGGAAGTCGGGGTCGTAAGCATCAGGAATACCGTCACCATCAGAGTCGGAGAATTCACCGTCGTTGGGGTCGTTGGGGAACTGGTCGGTTGCGTCGGACTTGCCATCACCGTCAGTGTCGGAGTTGTTCGGGTTGGTACCCTTTGCGTACTCTTCGGAGTTGGTCAAGCCATCTCCATCAGGGTCCGCATTTCCGTCACCGCCGTTGGTGGGATTCAAGCCGTTGGAAACCTCCCATCCGTCAGGGAGACCATCACCATCGCTGTCTGCATTGTTCATGTTGGTGCCTTGGGATTGCTCCTCTGCGTTGGTCAGACCATCGCCATCCCAGTCGGCGCCGCCGTCTGAGGGGTCGAGGGGGTCGGATCCGTCGCCTGAGGCTGCCGAAACAGCCGAAAGGGCGAGGAACAAAGCCAATAGCACGCTCATCATTTTCGTTTTCATGTTTTTTTCACTTCCTTTTGTTTTTGGTTGTTTTTACACAGAGAACCCGCTGTTCTCTCTTTCCATCATCAAACCGCACGTCTTTGAATTCAAATCCAAGCATGGGGGGTTCAATGTATGGGATGGAGGCAATGCTACGCGAGTGGATGAGTTGCTTGTCAAGCTGCACACAAGGAAGCGAGGCGGGTAGCCTACACGAGACGACAAGGACAAATCGTTGTCCTGCTCTCCATGATCCTTGTATGATTGCTTGTTCAAATCCTCCGTTTGCATCGTTTTCCACGGGTTGTTCATAGGGAACCCAGTGTTCCCTCTGCTCTAAAGAACTGGACCACCCTATATGAAGACCGCGATGGGATGCATCTGTTTTTGGGACCCGATTAGTTCGAATACTCAGCAACTGCAGTGCTTGGAAGGAGAATGGCGGCTTCGTGATTGAGAATGTAGCGAGCAATAATGTCGGAGAGTTCCTCATCTGCAAAAGCGTGAATGCGCTCGGCTCCATGGCCTACCGCTGGAGAGAAGAGCTTGATCCCAAGAGGATTGGCAAGTCTGCTAAGTGCAATCTTAGCCGCTCGAACCACGTTTGATCCTCGAACGCTTCCTGGCTCGGCACCCATCCCGAGGTGATGGATGATCTTTCCTTGTCGAACGCCGTACCCGCCTTCGGTGGCTAGCATTCCGAGGACAATGAATTGATCGCGACGGGAAGCATCCCATCGGTGTGGATCGCCGTAAAAACGCTCTTGGAGGGCTTCGATAAGTGAATGGTGCACCTCATCAAGATGCGCTGGATTGAGTTGGGGGACCTCGGGGAGTTGCTTGAACGCTTCTTCCTTAGGGAGAATGTCGTCAAAGGGTGTCCATTGATAATCGGCAATTAACCAGTTATTGAATTTCTTTGAAAGCAAGGGGTCGGCGCCACGCCACGACCAAATGCTGCGCTGTAGCATCTCTGGGGCAATGGAATCGAAGACTTCTGGGGCTTCTTCGGAAAGCGTACGGAAGGCTTCAAGCAACTTCTCAAAATACAGATTTCGTTCCTTGTCGGATTTTGAAGCGTATTTTTTTGTCAGGTAATACTCAAAATCCTTCTCCGATTTGAGAGTTGACCCTTTCGAACGAGAACCCTTCATGTTGTTCTCTTGAGTCCGGTTATGTTTTTGTTCTTTTGTTTCAATGTGTTGCGTTGATCTCATCTTTGCTCCCTCAATTCGGGGCCAAATCCACCTTTTTTTACCGTTTTTTGTATAATTCTACCAATATGCGGACGTTCATGGAACTTGCCGTTGCAAATATCACGAAGTGAGTGAATATATACTCTTCATGTTCAAAACCGCTTCATCATGGAGCGATGTGGCCCAATGACGCCGATTACATACGGTTCGTCAATGCAATGCCAACCCTGCGTTTGATAGAATGGAATCGCATGTTCTCTAGCTTGCAAGAGACCTATTTTACAATCGAACGTTGAGGACATGACCTGCTCGAGTTTTTGCAAGACTGAAGCAGCGTGACCCTGTCGCTGATGGGAGAGAAGGGTTCCCATCTGACGGATTTGAAACGCTGGACGCTCTGTAGATCCGCTGGCTAAGGGCCCGAAGGCAGGTATGGGAGCGGCCCCGGGGCCTTTGTGGTCCGTACCTGAACCGTCCGAGTGGTTCGGTATGATGTGGGCTCGGCCAACAGCGACCACGTCCTCCCCAATCTCAACCCAAGCGTGGACCGCTTGGTCGTCGTCGTCCAAGCGTTCGCTTCCAAGGGGCATGCCAAGAGGTTGTCGTAAGACAGCGTAGCGTGTAGCGAAGTATGCTTCTGAAGGCGTGCCATGATGAACATGAAGCATTCTTCACCCTCCTCAAAACCCGAACATCAGAAGAAGAAGAACAAACAGAACCGGCCCCATAATGAAGGACAGCGGGATTGAGCACAAGAGACCAATGCCCAATCCTTTGTTGCCCTTCACGAATGCGGTGATGGTGGCGACAATGAACATAATTGGGCCTCCGCAAAAGAAGAGGGTTTCAAACATATCCCCGTCGGAGTCCTGTTCATCCCAATATGCATCGCTGGCTTCTTCATCGTAATATTGAATGGTGACCTCATTGGAAGAGGGTGAATGGCTTTCATTGATCTTGAACCACACCGTCTGATTGCTTTCCGTGTATTCTCCGATGATTTCCTCGTTGTAATCGCCGCGATAATAGGTTTCCTCCATCACCTTCCCATTGTTTTCCCATCCCATAGCATCATATGGTTGAAACCAAAAGTAAACATCGACATAATGAGAATTGTCAGACGAGATTGGGAAGTAGAAATTCATTGACTCGCTTTGATTACGGTCAACTGATTGCAGATACCACCCGTTTTCGTCGGGTTCCATCGTGACCACAACGGTTCGTGAGAAATCGGGATGTGCTTCTTCCATTCCATCAGCCAACCCTGCAACGACCACAAGGCCAAAGAACACCACCCAAGGCAAAAACAGTCCAATGGCAAATTGACCCCATCGGAAAGCCGATTTCGCCGCCTCGGCAGGGGCTTGAAGCGCAAACATGCCGTTCATGTTCGCGACATCCCCTGTCATTTGGGGCGTAGCACCTCCCCAAGAGATGGTGTTCTCCTGAGGTTGGGGGGCGGACTGTGTGGTTGATCCATCGAGTGCACCCACGATCATTGGAGCGAGTGGAGGGGGGGACTTGTCAACCGGGGGCGCCGCAGAATCGGCAATATCCTCTGCATCAATGGAGAAAAATGGTTTGTTGGCGGAGTCATTCGAGATAGGGTTTTCATCGTCCGACATGATTGTTGCTTGCCACAGGCGGGTTTAAAGAATCCTCCAAACTTGCCACTGAGGCCAAAGGCGCGTTGAAATAGGTCATGCCACTGGGCGTGGATACAGCACGGATGTCAGAGTGGCTATGAGCGGGATTGCAGATCCTGAGACCGGAGTTCGAATCTCCGTCCGTGCTCCAAAACTGTTCACCAAATGAAAAAATCATACGAGGCTTGAAAGGCAAACCGAACGAGCCGATGATGTCCTTTAGGAGCGATATGCATGCCTGAACTCAATCCAAATCTTAGCGCAGTGGGGACCGGATTTGCCGCCTTCCTCGCACCACCCGGGCCCGAGGTCGTTCGTTTTACGGTTGGACAACCCGACTTTGACACCCCACAGCCCGTGGTTGATGAAGCGAAGGCTGCGCTTGATCGTGGTGAAACGGCTTACACTCGGCCACAAGGGAGCGAAGCGTTGTGCGCTGCCGTTCGAAAACACCTCACACAATTTGAGATCGATGTGCGTGCAGAGGACGTCGTCGTCACTCCCGGGTGCAAGCAAGCTCTTCTGTACGGCATGCTGGCTGTGCTCGCACCTGGTGATGAAGTCCTTCTTCTCTCACCGGCTTGGCCGTCCTACGACGGAATGGTTCGCCTCACGGGAGCCACTCCCATCCATGTGCCGGTGCGAAGAGAGAACTACCATCCAGATTTTGACCTGCTCGAGGCCAACATCTCCCCACATACGAAGGCCATTATCGTGAATTCTCCAAACAATCCAACAGGTGCAGTGTACACCCGTGAAGAAACCGAACGCCTTGTTGCGTTTGCGAACAAACACGACTTGTGGATTCTTGACGATATGATCTATTCCACTCTCGTTTGGACTGAAGAGGGCTACACGTCCCCTTGCGCCTTTGAAGGAGGTGCTGAGCGCACCATCACCATCGGAGGGTGGTCAAAGGGATGGGCCATGACTGGTTGGCGACTTGGATGGGTCACAGGGCCGACAAACGTCATGAATGGAATCAAGAAAATCAACGTCAGCGCTGCGACCCACGTACCTACATTTTTGATGCCGGCTGCTACCAAGGCACTCGGACTCACGGAAGAAGTTCGAATCATGGAAGAAGCATTTGCAGAACGTCGGACGGCTGTTCACGCTGCGTTCTCCTCCCTTCCAGGTGTCGTTGTTCCCGAACCCGAGGGAGCGTTCTACATCCTATGTGACATCACCAAAACAGGGATGACGGACATGGAATTTGCGACCGAGGCGCTTGAGCATGCAAAGGTGCAAGTCATACCTGGCTCCTTGATGATCGGGGGCGAAGGGCTGATCCGAGTCAGCTACGCGACCTCCCTTGAGAACATCCAAGAGGGTGTTCGCAGATTACGAGAATGGCTTGAATCACGCTGACGAAAGAGCCTGTAAGGCCTCTCTTACGTACAAGATGCCCGAGAGAACCAGCCCGATCATAATGCCTTTTTGGATGTCATCGCTCTTCCATTTTTCGAGCCAGACCCGTCCAATTTGCGCTCCGATGAGTGCCGAAACGATGAACCCGACCAGCAACCATGTCTGGGCGGTCAGCACGCTCATGTCGTGCCATAGATAGATGGGGATTCGTGTGATATCCACGACCAACGCCAAGACCGCAGCAGTCGCTGCATATTCTGACTTGTCTGGGAGGCGTTGTTTGAGGAACATCGCTCTCAAAGCTCCTTGATGGCCGGTGAGTCCTCCCAAAAATCCTGACCCAAATCCACCGATGCGGTCTTCCGCCTCCGGGAGGCGAATCGAAGTCCATGATTCACTGATTTTCAAGATGGGGAGAATCACCAGCGCCAAACCCACCAAGAGAAGCAACGGGTCGGGAGGTATAACGGATTGCAACATGGCTCCGATGAGGGCACCAACCAAGAGAGCCCATCCAAAACGTCGGAGAGCGTCCCGATCAATGTGAGCCCTGAGCATTCGGGATTTCATGGCGTTGTGCGCACCGTGGACGATAGCCACACCTGCAATGGCTTGATGCGGTTCGAACCAAATGAGAAACAGGGGCGTCGTCATGGTTGCTAGGCCAAATCCAGCAGGAACGGTCAACGCTGCTGCGAGAAGGCAACCTGCCAATCCCAACACCATGACGGCATCCATGAGACTCGCTGATGTCGGCGCCCATAAAAGGCTCCGAAAGCGCGGTCAGGCGAGTTCGACTTGCACATACTCGTCGTGTTCACGCACGGGGTAGACTCGGAGGTCTTTCTGGCGGGAGAGTTTTCCCACAACGCGCCCAAAGGGCGGGAACAACGGGAAAGGGGCCCATTCTTGAAGCGCTCCATCTTCCAGTTGATGCGTGGTTTGATGCAGTGGACAACGAACGCAACCGTCCTCAACCTTTCCACCCCACGCCAACGGCCAACGCATGTGGCGGCAGAGAGCTTCAGTCGCAAACAGCGCACCATCTTTACGCCCCACCATGACCATTTTTCCCTTGACGGCCACCATCTTCGTCTTTCCTTCTTTGAGCTTTTTGATTTTCATTGCGTTATGCCATGCCATAGTATCACCTTGTTGGGAGAGGAATGCCGAGATGCGAGAGGGCGCGCTCTGCACTTGCTAGTGCGCCCTGAACAGAAGGATGGGTGCGATGGTCGCCAACCACAAGAACGCCATCGAGTTCCAAATCTGGAAGCACTCTATGGTGGTGTTCAGGATCAATATGGGGGAGTGCGTGCCGAACTGTGGTGGTATACACGTGCTCCCACTGTTCTGTCGACCGGCCAAACCAACCTTTCAGTTCCTTTTGCACACTGAGGGAGTCTGGAGCCTCGGCCGCTTTTCCAACCAGTGTGGCAGCGATCCAGTGATGGCCTTGCGGGTGGGGGTGAAGGTTGGTCGGAACGTGGACGTGAAGAACTTGGCTCTCGTTGATGCCCCAGGTTTCGTTGAGCAGGAGACGTGCGTGTTTGAACGGAGGGCGTGATGCTGCAAAAACCACCGTGCTCGTCAGACGTTCAACAGGTCGATGGGATTCTAGGGTCTTGGGGAGAAGACGGGCTGCAACGTGTTGAGGGACGGCGAGGATCACCAGGTCAAAAGCGTGCGTTGCACCGTTAGCGACCACGCTCTTCTCTGAAACATCTGTGATTTCAGTGTTCAGGAGGATTTTGGTGGAGCGCAAGCGATCAGCCAGTTGTTGAGGGACGGCCCCGATGCCCCTTTGAGGCACCACCATCGTTCCGTGGGCCATGGCGCCCCAGGTGAAATCAGCAAATGCGAACCGTTCTGAAAGGGTTGGATCGAGGGTTATGCCAGCAAAAAGCGGCTCGAGCACGCGTTGTGTTGAAGGTCGGAAACGACGTTGGCTCAAGGCTTGTGAAATGGGCAGCGAGGGTGCATCAAGCGAGCGCTCAAGATCGCGAGATGACGTTCCAAGCCGCCACTTGAAAAAGCGAAGACCATCTCGGATGCCAATGGATTTCAGAGTAGGGAGAAGGTATTGAGGGGAGCGTAATGCGTCGCCGAGGAGGCGTTTTCGGCCGGTCGGTGGATGGATTGTAACCGTGCAGTTGTCCATTGGTTTCGCTTTCAATGCAGGAACATCAATCCAGCGTTGAACGGTTGAATATGCCGTGTGCAGAACGTGAAATCCCGCATCGATGAAATGCCCGTCGTGCTGGTATGTCTTCATCCGTCCACCAACGGTTGAACCAGCCTCAAACAACGTCACATCGTGGTCAGCCTGTTCACATCCGAGGGCTACAGCAAGTCCTGCTAAACCTGCTCCAACCACGGCGATTTTCATTCGTTCATCCCCGAAGCTCTGACATTCCGCCATCCAAATGAATCACTTGTCCGGTCAAATTATCCGGCGCATCTGTCAAGAGCCAACCAATGCTCTGTGCGATTTCTGTGGCTTCATTGATACGTTTGAGAGGAATCATTCCAATCGACGCTTCCCGGATGGCTTCGGAACGCAGAACTGTGGCACCAAGACGTGTTTCGGTTAATCCCGGGGCCACAGCATTGACACGCAAGCCTCGCTGGGCGTAGGTGGACGCTGCAGATCGGACCATTGCTTCCAAACCACCCTTTGCAGCAGCGATCGCTTCATGGTTCGTCAGGCCATAACTTCCTGCTACACTCGAAGTGAACACCATTCGCCCCGTTCCGGAACGAAGCATGGCTTTCCCGCAGAGTTTGAGCGTGATAAACGCTGATACAAGGTTGGTCTGCAGAACCGATTCAAAATCGGCGACTTTCATAGCGTGCGGTGGGCGGAGAGCAATGGATCCCACCAGGTGGGCCACCCCAGCAAGCCCGTGCTCTGAAAGACCAGCGGCGTGGGCAACAGCGCCCTGAACAACCTCTTCATCAAGAGCATCCCCTTGAACGATGTGCGCTCCCTGTTGTTCCAAATCGGTGGTTCGCTCAATGTCTCGCGCAAGCAAGGTGACAAAATGCCCGCTGTCCAGCAATTGCGCAGCAAGCAAACGAGCAATATCGCTGCTTCCCCCTATCAAAAGAAATGATTTGCCCATGCAAAGATATCTGTTCATTTTGCTTTTATACTCCTGTTCTTAGAGCGTGAACATCGTTTGAAAAACCCAACGGACTGATTCACATCATGCTCAGAGATGCTCATCCTGCGATTCTCGAGACGGTTGTTCAAGCGTCGAGCATTCACATCCTTGGCGCTGGATTGAAGCCCGAACGCCCGGCTCATCAAGCCCTCCACGACTTGGACGGCCGCGGGTGGCGCTTGGTGCCGGTTCATCCCAAAGCAGCAGGTGGAAGCATCTTAGGTCGGCCCATTCGGCCATCGATCGGTGAAGGTGCTGTCCCCGAAGTGGTCGTTTTTTTCCTGGCCCCGGAACGAGCCCGTCAAGCGGTGATGTCCCTCTTCATGCGCTACGAACCATCCGAGATGCCGTTGCTATGGTTCCAACCAGGTTCTGAACATGAGGAGGTGCTTGAGATGCTGAACGAGGCGGGCGTGGTCCATATTGTGGATGACTGCATCGTACGCTTCATTCAACGGCATCATCTCTCAAAGGAGGAGGGTTCTGACGCCTTTGAACCGTGGTACCTGCAAGTCAGTTCATCGGACGAGGACGGGTGTTCGATTTGGACCGTTGAAGGTGAGAAAGACACAAGACAGCCTCCTTCAACACCTCTCGAATGGTGCGGCGACCTCCACGATTTGGCTCATTCAACTCACACCATCCCGCGGTACATCCGTTCGTTGGCTATGGACGATGAGTCGTTGCCAGAATTGGCCCTTCGTTTGGCGTGAATTCGTTAATTTGGCACGATTTGGAACAGGCTGCCTCCGTTTCCAAATGTTGCGTAGTATAGCGTCCCATCCTCATGGAAGACAAGTGGAAGTGGCGTCCCAGCATCCCACGCAAAACGCGTGATATCGGTGGTGAAGCTGTGGTCCTCCGCACTCGGCCTCACGTCAATTCGCAGGATTTCATGGCCCACGGGAAGGAGGGTATTCCATGAGCCGTACACCGTTGCATACAGAGTGAAGCCTTCAGACGGATCGAGTCCGGGGAGAGATGAGTGGGTTGGACGTAGATCAATCCCATTCACGGAGGTGTGAGGTGTCCAAGTTCCAACGGGCCCGAGCGTTCCTTTCGGCACGGGGGTTTCGGGTTCGTCATTCGGCCAACCATATGCAGCACCTTCGACGAGGTGATTGATTTCTTCCGGTGGGTGATCCCCTTCCCAATCTCGCCCATTATCGGTGAAGAAATAACCGTGGCCGCCGACCCAAACTCCGTCAAAGGAATTTCGTACACCGCTCGCTAACACGCCGTGTTCTCCTGTGGTGGCATTCACCCAAAGAAGGGCAGCGTTTCTTGCATCTTCTTCATCGCAAACGTTGCATGTCGAGCCGCTGTGCCAAAGGAGGGTCCCATTGGGCATCACGTCCACGGCATTGGTCTGGTGGTTGCCTATCGGGACACCTTGAACCAAATTGCTAGCGTTGACCAGCATTCCTGTTTGATTCACAGTATAGGCCGTGAGCTTCCCTGCTTCGGAAACAAATGCCATCCCATCATGGAGTGCCAAACCATGGGGACGATCGAGGCCGGAAAGCAAGGTTCTCCGTTCATCAGAGCGGAGATCCAATTCTACAATGCTGCCACTGTCTCTATCGCAAACGAGGAGATGGTCGCTATCGCTCCAAACGAGGCAGGTTGGCCCTCCTAACTTTGAGGCGACCTTTTGCACTTCGAAACCATCCACGACATTCGGATCCTCGCCAGAGATGTACGGGTACAGTTGGCGTGTTACGAGGAGGGCCACGAGAACGATGGCCAACGGAAGGATGTGGCGACGCATCTGCGAAGAGCCACCCGATTCCGTGGTTTCAACGATTCGGACCTAAAGGCCCGCATCGCCCAAACAAATCCCTCAGTCTTCGCTGCGTTGGCGGCCCATCAATGCGAGTGCACCGATGATGGCGATGATGGACGGGATCAGGAGGAACCCTGGTGTGTCCTCAGAAGACTCTGATGTGGCATCGCTTGTCGTGTCTGCAGCACCGCCATCGCCGACCACAACTTCTCCGAACATGTCGAGGCCGATGTGAGGCTCGCAAGCGTAGTAGAAGGTGGTGTCTTCGGTGAAGGTGTGATGAAACGCTACGGTTGAGGCGGCAGCGCCAGAGGTGATTCCATTCTCCACGTACGTGGTTGACTTGAAACCGGACACTTGCTTCACGTTGTGAGGCATGCTGGAATCTTCCCAACTCCAACAGACCGTTTCGCCGACGGCGATGTTGACAACGGTAGGACTGAAGGCATATCCGGTCGTTCCAATACCGACGGTGGCTGCACAGTCGATTCCTTCGAACGGGTCGACAACCACTGGCTCGTCCGCTGGGGGGGTGAGCACTGTGTCGATGACGTGAATGATGCCGTTCGAAGCCATGACGTCAGCGGTGGTAACCGTGGCGTCTCCGACCTTCAC
>Ga0181379_1001679_pt1 | contig 10394 bp, 16 predicted proteins | sample 2SPOviralmetaG_FD_130115 | JGI IMG/M metagenome (GOLD analysis project Ga0181379, IMG submission 130115) | Marine viral communities from the oligotrophic San Pedro Time Series (SPOT) site, San Pedro Channel, CA, USA - 2 SPOT_SRF_2009-07-10 | ecosystem: Environmental > Aquatic > Marine > Strait... | reverse complement strand
TGGGCAGGTTGTCAAAGGCGTTGTCAATTGCAGAGTTCAGCAAAGCCATAGCAAGCGTACTCGGTGCAACTTTGCGTTGCTGCACTTCAATTGTTTGGCCTGCAACTTCAACTTCGACGGTGTAGCCAGAAGTTGTTTCAGAAAGCTTTATCAGCTTTTCTGCGCGGCTGGCGTCAAGATTGATAGCGACTGATTTCATGATGTTGAAGGGGTAGAACGGGACTTACGCAATAGCCGCCCAAGATTAATGAAGTTGCCCGTAATTGCCGCGTGCTTTTTGCTCGCGTGTTTTGAAGAAACCTTCAAGATCAGAAAATTGATCCATCAAATCACGAGCAGCGAAAGCTGTGTGATTGTTGTTGATCTTCAGGCCAAGGTCACCGGTTGTTGCGCGTGTCTCCCATCGGAGAATGTGAAACAAACCGTCCATTGAATAACGGCTATGACCCGACAGTTTCAGCTCTCGGGCTAACCCTGCTAGCTGCAATAAAAGACCAGGATTTCTAGCCTTGCATTGCTGCCATTGCAGATAGAGTTTTTGCGTCATTGGGGCAAACTTTCGCAGGCACGTTGCCAGCCTTGCTCGCAATGTGTGACTTGCATTTGATTGTGGACGCTGGTCAGGGTAAGCCAGGTCGCGCCACAAAAAAGAAAACCAAACACAACACAAACAAGAAAGCTTGTTTTCTCAGGCTTGTAGTAGCGGGAACGTGATTTCACGGAATTGATTGGGAGGTGAAAAGGGATCTCCCCTTGGAGCCAGTATGGCATACCCGCAGGGAGAAAGCAACAGATCAGCCTTTAGAGCTGTTCGACTTCAAGCGTCGTCATGTCAATCCCGCTTGGCGGGTTGCTGCTTTTTGCCAGTTCAACAACTTTCATCAACTCTTGGCCCATAGCTAATAGACGCTGTAAATCGTCTTGAACACTGACAAGCCCCATCAAATTAGCGCCCCGCATTTCGTCCAAATATTGAGTGCCATGCACTCGATCAATGGCAATCAGGCACGTAAGCAGATCTTGTACAGCCTCAGCGGCTGTAAGGAGCTTGCGGTTGTACTTGTGGACGTCACCCTCAAGCCTTTCTTGGTACTCATTTCTGAGAACATTAAATACTTCTTTTACGGCTGTCGCTGTGTTGCGGGCAGCGATCTCGGGAGCCCTGGCAGTCAAGTCGTCTGAGATTCGTTTGAACTCAGCTTCTTGCTCACGGATTTGCTCGGCATCAATAGTCCGAGTGCTGGCTGGCTCCTGACTTATTCGAACCGCTGACTCAACCTTTCGGATCACGCTGGGGACTAATGCCTTACTTTCGTTCTCAATAATCCACAGCCTTAATTCGGCCAAAACTTCTTCGTCTAAATCGTTTTTGGCGAGATAGGACGCTGCGTCGTGACCGATGAACTCGTGAGTTTTGAGATGCTGCTCTGCAATCTTCAAAGCGTCGGGGTTGGAGATCCGCGCCAGGTTGCAAACGGTGGACGGCGTCAGAGCCAAAAGCGACTCCGGCGGGGCCCCGCCCAAGCTTCCAGAGGTTGCAAACTCTGCAGCCGCAATCCAGTCGCGGGCTCTTCGTGGATCGTTGACCACGTATTCAGGCAAGTCGCCGTTTTCAAAAGCCCCCCAGAAACGTGACTTTTGCGGATCGTTGCCAGCGTGCGGATCATTGGCGTCCATCTCCTGCTTCAGTTCGTACAAGTGAAGGCAGAGCTGCATCTTTTGCTGGGCGACCTGTTTGGTGTCGGTCCAGATGCTCTTGATTAAATTCAGCTCAGCATTGCTGTAGCCACGCCCCAGAACTGCAGGTGGGAAAGCTTGGGCAATTGAAGTTTCGTTAGTTAATGTCATTGCGATAAAAAACCCCTGCGATTTGCAAGGGCATAAACGTCAAAATTTGATCAAAGATTTTGTGAGGCTTCAAGCTGCTTTGCTTGTTCATAGCCAGCAAGCAACGCCCCAGCAGTCCCAGGCAAAACAGGAGTTTGTCCCGACCGACGAATGCTGTCAACGTCCGCTTTCAGGTTGCGCATTGCATTGTCAACTTTGCTCAGATGACCTTGCAGGCGTTCTGCTTTTTGCGCCAGCGTTTGATTGTTGACAAGATAAACCTGTGGACCGCTGTGCTCAATTTTTAAGCCGAAAGCATCATTAACGTGATTGCGAACGAGTCGCATGTTTTCGTACACCGTGTCGGGGCTGACTTCCAACATGGCTGCGATGGTGTCGTAGTTGCAACGACGACCAAGGCTTTCAAAAAGAATCAGGCACTTACCTAATGAGTTGGGGCTGCCACCACGCTTGAAAACATCAGGGTATTTTTCAAGCAACAATTTGGATAACCCAAACTCTTGATTCAGCAGTTGGCTTGTCGCCTCTTCTGTGAGCCCTAAAAACTCGACAGGTCTTGCGGCAGAGCCACCGCAAAATTCAGAAAAATCAAACATGGTCTTTAATGAGTCCAGGCAAAGCCTGGGGCGTGAGATGTCCTGGCTAGGCCAGGGGCGGCGGTGTTGCAGCACCGCTTCCCTGCATTAAAAAGCAAGGCGTCCCATAGAAAAGCGCAGGTGTGCCAGAAACGCAACTGGACTCATGCCTGTCAAGTCAGCACTCTGACCTGATCGCCAGTTCCGGCCCAAGAGATATATGGGCCGATGTTTACCTCTGGCTCTTGCGCTGTGTACCACCTGTAATCACAGCTATTGCAATGACGGCGCCGCACGACTTCGTAAGGGCCGTCAACAGTTCTTTTGGTCGTCACAACATGGACGCGGAATGATCCGCACTTGGGGCACTTCATTTTGATTTGACGGCTCAAAAGTCTGGCTGCTCAACAGAGAATCGATCCCAGCTTTGCTGCCAGGCTTCAAGGCATTCTTCTGGGTCTTGCTTGATCACCTTACATTTTTCAGGTCCGCTCACAACGGTGACGCACATGCCAACCGTGATGTTTGGTTGCACAGTGCTTAAAAGTTGTGTGTACGCACCGAGCTGTGCGGTTGCTGGCTTGCGAGCTGCAATTGCTTTTTTGCTGCTAACCGTTTTCAGGTCTCCCAAAATGACCAATTGACTGCTGGGCTCCAGCCCTTCTTCTTTCAACCGAATCAAAAAGTCAAAGCTACCGCCAAGGCTTTTGTATCTGTCCATCACCCTGTATTCAGTCGCCACGGTTTCGACGCCCTTAAAGAATGGATCATCAAGCAGTGGATCAAGCCACGGCGACCATTTGTCGTCAACAATTTGCGGCTCATCAAGAAGGTGCAGCTCCAACGCCTTATGGATTTTCTTTCCCCTGGCAGCCCATCCATCGGGGCCGTCTTTGTACTTGTCGATCATGGCTCGCTTAAACGGCGTCATGCCAACGTCAAGCACATCAGAAACGTTGTGCGCTAGCCATTCGCCGCGCCATCGATAACGGTGCAATCCTTCGTGAAACTCAAGCTCTGGGACCGGATCAAGCATTAGGGGTTGCGCTTTGGGTCCAGTATGGGCATACTTTGGCAGCAAAGCAACCCCAAACTATGTCCGAACTGGAATCAATTGCTAGCAGCCACGTCCGTGTCGATCCACGCGTCATAGCAGAAGTGGACCGCAAAAAACCAATCGGCGTCACCCGCACCGGCTGGGTCAACCTGCTGCTTCAAAAGGCCATTGCATCAGAGCCTGAGCCTTTAGCCCGTGACTAATCTCAATGCAGAAGAGCGAGCTTTTGACCTTCTGCAATGGGTGCCGTATTGCCTTCCGTCTCAATATGACGAAGAGCAAGCCATGCTCGGCTATTACAGCAAGACGCAGAAAGATCGTTCAGACCGTGCCATCGACGCATGGGACGACGATCATCCCTACAAATCCAGCGACGAACTAGAAGCGTTCAAAGAACTGGAAAGGCTTGGTGTCTACACACAGGCTGACTTTTACTCACCAAGCAAAGCCAAAGATGGACACTACACCGGGCGAATCAAAGCCCTCCGAGATTCTGCCCGAAAGCCTGAAGGACCACCAAGACCTTCTGGACCGGCTCGACCAATACGCAAACACCGTCCTTTGTAATGAGACAGACGAGCTGCGCCGATCGCAATTGCTTCGTCTTTATGCCGACGAGGTTGGTTGCCCGATCAACGAAAAAACTGCGGCCATTGTTTTAAGCAAGGCTCAAGGTCAAATCGCTGGCGTATCAGTCCCACGGAAACGTGGCGAAAAGTTAGACACAACCCCAACCCCATGGTCGTGGGAAGGTGTGATTATGTCGGGCACTTTTAACCTGCTTGTTGCACCACCAAAGGTCGGCAAGTCTGCCTTGATGGTTGGAATGATCAGCGCATGGTTTCACGGCGAAGAATCTTACCTAGGTCAAAAGCTTCATGGCGCTTGCCCCAAGGTTTACATCATTGGGACTGACCAACCTGAAAGCGATTGGAACACCTTGTTTGAACGCGAAGGCTTGGTAGATAGCGATGGCAAATTATCAGGTCCGATCGAAATGTTGTGGCACACGGGAGCACCGTTGCACCTAACAATTGAGGGGATTAAACATCTTTCCGAGATCGCAGAAGAAAACCCTGGTTCATTCTTTTTGCTCGACAGTTATCACTCTTGTTGTGTGCCGCTTGGTTTGGAAGAAGCCGCATCAAGCTTTGACGGCCCAGCTCGTCAGCTTTCCGAGGCTCTAGCCCCGCACAAGGCCACGTTGGCGATGATCCACCACACCAACAAAAGCGTTAGCGGTGGCAACGCAACCAATGCCAGTCGGGGCAGCAATGCCCTCCCTGCAGCGGCCAGCCTCACGATCCTGATGAACTGGTTTAAGCAGCCTGCAGAGGGCCAGACGCAATCAGACCACCGCGTTGTACTCAAGACGCAGGGGAGGGCAAAAGGCACGACCCTGCTGATTGAGCTTGAAGACGATGGATGGGTGCATCACGGCGACGGTGAAAGCGTCTTAGCTGCTGAATCGATGCAAGAGGCAGCAGACGAGCTGCAAGGCCGTCAAGCCGATATTTTCGATTACATCTGCGAGCGTTGGTCAGACGGGCAATTCCCGGTTGTTGCGAGCGAGCTGGCAGACGTAGCCAAATGCAACGCAAGCAAGGTCAACCGCGCCCTTCGCGCATTGGAGAAAAAAGACCTTGTTCGGCAGGACGGACAGCTTGATCCTTTGGTCTCTGGCGGGCGACCTCAGCTTTTGTGGCTGCCAAATATTGCATGCCCCGAAATAGGGGAAACAAGGGGAAAAAAGCCAACAACCTCACGCGCGTCACATGAAATAGAGGGTTGTTCCCCTTTTTTACATAAAGCCCCAGGTTTTGGTGGATCCTCTCAGGCGGGGGTTTTGCCCCCCGGTACTCCGGTCGAATTACGACGCGGCGATGCCTGGTCAAATGGCTGGGTTATTGCCAATGCGAGCAAAATGGACAGTATTCGCGCTGCAAAGCTCGGAAGCCCCCACATCACGATTAGTTCCTTGCGATGGGAACTAGACGTGCGCCTTTGTCAATCTGGCTTGCAAGAGCCTGAACCAACTGAACTATTTGATTTCTGATGCCTGACTGCAATCGCACCTACCCCGTCCGCGTCGACGTGCGCCTTACTGAGGAAGAACGGGACGCCTTAAACGCTGAAGCTATACAACGCGGCATCACGCGCCAAGAGCTGCTGAGGGCTCGCGTATTGAGCGAAGCGAACCAACCGGCACCAGTACCTGAAATTAAGCCCGTGCATTACTCCAAAGGGCGCGATGCCATTGATCTGTGTATGGCTGCTGTCAGGCGCCGCTATGACGTCCCACATGCCCAGCTTGAGCCTTTGATCTGCACTGTGATCTGCGCCCTTAACGCAAAGCAATGACCCTGGGTATGCCCCCATGCTACAATTGGTATGCCACAAGCCGGATGTATGGCCCGGATTCTCGGCCCTGAGACAAGAGCAGGCGCCTGGTTCTTACCTCCTCAGCCATGACCAGTAGCTCACGGCAGAGGTTTCAAATCCTGATTTCCCTAATGGCTAAGCAGACCCGAGCCTCAATTCTCGCCCAAGAAATCATTGCTTGTGATTTAGCGGAACCACAAAGCCGCTTGCAGCTTCAAGCGATTATTTCAGGGATTCTTTTTGCTAACCCTGAGTTGGACGACTTTGAAGTTGGGGCGCTTATTCACGCTGAAATTTCTACAGCCCGCTAAAGGCCCTTGCCTTTTGCTTTCGGGTATGCCATACTTTATTCATGGGAGAGATCCCGCCCATTCGGAGCCTTTTGTGACAGCCTCAACAATTCAGCCAGCCCTTCAAACTAGCAAGCTCGAACTTGATCAAATCATCTGTTCTAGCTTCGGCTACGACATGACGATCGTTGAGTTCTACATCGTTGCTCGCATGACTAAAGCCAGCGTTTGGCTACGTCCTATTGGCCGCATCGTTACTGGCGATGACGGCAGAGGCGAAGGCAAAGCAATGCCAGACACGTCTGTGCAAGCTCCTGATTGCAACATCTTTCGCAAACGCATTCAGCACTGGGATGGTGTTGAGGGCATTTCTGACAACCTCAGGGCTTACTCAATCTGGGATGGACGTCCTCAGTACTACAACACCTGGGACTGATTACACCCACGGCCCTGGAGACAGGGCCTCTGCTCCTTTCGTTTCAACACCATGCTCGACAACCATCATTCAATGCTCAACTTGTTCGAGTCCTTCGAACGCACTCAAGACCAATTAGACGCAAACAATTTGCTTAAGCTCGCGTCCGTCGAACCTCACTACACCGTCAACGCTTACAAAGGCTCTGAGCACATGTGGGAAGACTGGAGCTATGACGAAGACGAACTCAAAAACCTCAAGCAAATTGCTGCTGAAAGCGGTTACACCGTCACTGTTGAAAAACTAAATAGCGATTGATTGCTGTCGGGGCGCCTGATGCCGTTTAAAGGTTGCGGCTGAAAGCTATACAACACCTACCCCCGTAGGAAAAGCAGGGCGAGTCTGGAGCCTCGATCTATACCCCGACATCAAACATGGACGAACAACTCAAAGCAAAGCAACATCAGAATGAACTCCGCGCCTTCCTTCGCTATGAAGCCAAGCTCAGCCTTGCCTATCGCCAAGCTGCGTACGCTCGAGCCAGATGGACGCATCATGATCACAGTTGGCGAGCAACCGATCCAGTTCAGATCAATCGTGAGTAGCCATCACCTTGTCGAAGAAAAAATTATTCGTTTACAGAGCTATTGGCTAAAAGCTAGTCAAAATCAAGATCTCTAAGCTACGCTTTACATCAAGCAGTTTTTTTTAGCTTGGCATCAATAACATCTTTAAAGTCAGACCATAAAAATGCACGTCGTAGAACAGATCGTTCTTCTGAGTTAATCAAAGAGTCGCTCCAGCGTTATGGCGCCGCTCGAAGCATTGTTATCGATGAAGACAACCGCATCCTTGCGGGCAATGGCACCATCGATGGGGCAAAAGCCGCAGGCATCAAAAACGTACGCATCATCGAAACCGACGGTGACGAGATCATCGCCGTTAAACGCACCGGCTTATCAGAAGAGCAAAAGGTCGGCCTGGCTCTGGCTGACAACCGCACTGCTGATCTCAGCGAGTGGGACGTTGAAATGCTGCATACTCTTTCCCAAGAGCATGACATTTCTAGTTGGTTTACTGAAGAAGATTTAGAAGCATTTTTAGGCGATGCAGTTGAGCCTCTTGACGAAATGCCAGAACTTAACTCTGACGATCGTGAGCCGATTCAGCAGATGACTTTTATTGTTCATGACCTTCAAGCCGAGATCATCAAGGAAGCAATAGAAAAAGCCAAGGCCATGGGGCCTTTTGTTGATACTGGCAATGAAAACAGCAACGGAAACGCAATTGCTCGTATCGCAGAGCTTTTTTTAAGTTGGGGTGGTGATCATGGCCTCAGCTAAAAACATTAAAGTTTCTCCGATCTCTGCAAAAGATGCAGCGGCTCTCGTCAAACGGATCCATTACTCCGGTTCTACAGCAGCGGCGTCGAGTCTTCATCTGGGAGTTTTCCTAAACAATCGTCTTGAAGGTGCCATGCAATTTGGCGCACCAATTGATAAACGAAAAGTTTTGCCCTTAGTCGAAAATACGCCATGGAACGGGTTTTTAGAATTGAACCGAATGGCATTTAGTGAAAACCTTCCCCGGAACAGCGAAAGTCGCGCCCTTTCAATTGCTTTTCGTTTAATAAAAAAACATTATCCGCACGTTCAATGGATACTGTCTTTTGCTGATGGATCGCAATGTGGAGACGGCACAATTTATCGCGCCAGTGGCTTTTCTCTTACAGGTATTCGTCAAAACAAAACTATCCTTAAATTGCCGAACGGAAAAATTGTCACTGACCTGACTCTTAATATCAACCCTCAAAAAATGGGCGGCAATGCCTCGCAATGGAAAAAACGCGGGGCCAAACCTCTTGATGGCTTTCAACTTCGATACATTTACTTTTTGCATCCGACAGCCAAAGAACGGCTTACTGTCCCCATTGTTCCGTTTTCACGGATAGCGGAAATTGGCGCAACTATGTATCGTGGTCAAAGTATGCGCGTGAAGCAGGCCACTGTCGGGACCACCGATAAGGCGGCGGAGCATCACCGACCCACGCGCTCCAACCAATTCAAAGCCAGCCCCAAAATTCAACAGGCTGACTGATGCCAAAACCCAACAACCCAAGGCGCCGGTCATCAAATGCTGAGCTTGGGCTGCGCGTAAATCGAATAGCCCGACTGTTGGCAAACGGAGGCACGCGCTCTGATGTGTTGCAATATGCCTCGACTCAGTGGGAATGCAGCACCAGAACTACTGACGATTACATCCGCAGAGCAAGAGAGATTTTGTGCGAAGACTGGGAGCTAGATCGACGCGTTTTTACTGCAGAGATTCTTTCGCAGCTTGCAACGCTTCAAAAAGAAGCCCGTAAGCAAAGCAATCTCAACGCTGCTTTGGGTTGCATCAAGACCGCAGCGCAGATCGCGCAAGTGCTTCAGTGACGTTTCTTAGCCACATCGAAAGCGGATCAATCTTGCACCGAATTGGCGAAAGTAATTCAGAGCTAGACGTTCAAGCCTTAGTCACACAGATCAAGGCCGACTTGCACCCAGGCCAACTTGCTTTTGTAGAAGATCAAACGACAGAAATCATCGGTTTGTCTGCTGGGTATGGGGCGGGCAAGACCCGTAGCTTGGCTGCGAAGGCTGTCGTCCTTGCGGTATTAAATCAAGGCTTTATGGGTTGCGTAATGGAGCCGACAGGTCCATTGATTCGTGACATTTGGATGAATGACTTTGAAGAGTTCCTTGAGGCTTACGAAATCCCTTATACGTTTCGAGCAAGTCCGCTCCCAGAATATGTTTTGCATCTACCCGGCGGTGATAGCAAGATCTTGTGCCGCAGTTTCGAGAACTGGTCACGCATCATCGGCTTGAACCTTGCCTGGGTGCTTGCCGACGAAATCGATACGGTTGCCCCTTCGATTGCACAGAAAGCATTCCCTAAGATCCTTGGCCGCCTTCGTGCTGGCAATGTGCGACAGTTTGCCGCTGCGTCAACGCCTGAAGGCTTTCGCTGGATGTGGAACACGTTTGGCACAGAGGAAGCACAACAACGCTCTGATCGGAAACTGATCAAGATGCGCAGTGCAGACAATCCACATCTGCCGCCAGACTTTATTGCACGCCTCGAAGCAAACTACGATCCAAGCCTGTTAAAGGCGTATTTGCTTGGAGAGTTTACGAATCTGACTACCGGTCAGGTTTATGACCGTTTTGATCGTGCCAAGCATGTAATCACCAATATTCCTGATGTCAGCAATGAGCCTCTTCGTGTGGGCGTTGACTTCAATATTGGAAATATGAGCGCTTGCTTAGGCGTGCGCTTAGGTAACTCTTTGCTTTTGATTGAAGAGATTAGCGGTGCACATGACACTGATGCTATGGCGCAAGAAATACAACGCCGTGCTGATGGACGCCAGGTTTACGTTTACCCTGATGCCTCTGGTGGCAGCCGAAGTACGAATGCTTCACGTACGGACATTCAGATCTTGGAGTCCTATGGGTTTAGCAATCAATCACCGAAGGCCAATCCTCCCGTACGTGATCGCGTGGCTTCTGTTCAGGCTTTGCTGGAAAATGGGAAAGGTGAAGTGAGGCTTCAAGTCGCGCCATGGTGCAAACGAACAATCGAATGTTTAGAGCTGCAGAGTTACACCGAAGCCGGTGTTCCCGATAAAGACGCAGGTTATGACCACATGAATGATGCTTTGGGCTACTTGGTCTACAGAGACTTCAGCATGATTCATGCGCGTGCTGGACGGGGCACTGGCATTAGGCTCTACTAAACTGTGGTATCGGGCGGGATTTAACTGTGTATTCAGGCTTTTCTGG
>Ga0181379_1001678_pt1 | contig 10397 bp, 11 predicted proteins | sample 2SPOviralmetaG_FD_130115 | JGI IMG/M metagenome (GOLD analysis project Ga0181379, IMG submission 130115) | Marine viral communities from the oligotrophic San Pedro Time Series (SPOT) site, San Pedro Channel, CA, USA - 2 SPOT_SRF_2009-07-10 | ecosystem: Environmental > Aquatic > Marine > Strait... | reverse complement strand
TTACAAGACATCATATGAGATTATGGGGATGGATGGATGGTTTGATGTTACTCAGCCGGATGCCCATTACACGCACGAAGATACTTCAGCAGATCAAGTCCAGGACAACCTTACAACACCGGATCACTTTGATTCTTGGCGAGAAGTTGAGAAGTCTCTTGAAGACACCTTCGCTGATGAACTCGTAAACGACGTAGTGAATCAAATTCTTGATGATGATGAAGGACTTGAAGATGGAGAAGTTGAAGAAGACTACGCTGAAACACCTCGGAGTCTTTCTGACAGCGATGTAACTTCACTTGCTTCTTTCGCAACTACATCTAGCTCTTACACTACAACAACAGGGTCGTCATCAGTATCTTCTTACACTTCGGATTCTTCTTACACTACCGAAAGTTCATTTGATTCTGAAGCTGAAGACTGGCCTGAACCGGATGAAGATTACGATGACTGGGTTGAACGTCGCTTTGATCCATTTGATGGAGGATTCTACACCAAGAAGGAGTTCTACTACTGCTACGGTGACAACATCTTCTGGAACATGATGGAACGCAAGAAGTGGGCTGAACGTTTCATGCTTGAAACTATCATCATGCGTAACCGTCCCCTTCTAAGTGATGCCAACGTAAATCACCTTCTTAACAAGATGATTGATACCTTCATGTAAGTCATTCTAGTCTAAAACCATAAATTATATCTATAAACATAAAATTTTTTTTACATCGGTCCTTCAATATTTGTATCAATCTTATAAAACCATTCATCAAAATTTATCTTTGTATTAGAATATTTTTTAGGACCATTTTTTACTATATCATTAAAGTTATCTTCACGATCATATCCATTGCTTCCTCCAGCAGGATGAAAAAATATTTTGTAATCTTCTAGATCACATGAAACAACTTCGATATGACCCATACCCATATATCTGAATCCAAAATCAAAAACATTTTCTCTTCCAGATGTGTTATACTCTTCATATATTTCTAATGCTCTTGTAAGTGTCATAATTGTCCAGTCACCTATGTATATTTCTGTTTCCATATTACCAAGAATTTCATAAATAGATTTTACACTACAATTTAATCCTTTTGGAAGTGGTTTGATCTCTTTGAAATCAACTTCGAATAATTTTTGTCTGCTATCTCTAGCAAAAAAACCTACATCCATTGAGTTGTATCCTTCATTTGATATTTTTGCTTTTTCAAGAACTTTGTTTATCTTGAAAATATTTTCAACTTTTTTATCCATAATATTTATAAATTTGATATAACCTTTATATTACTTTCAATAATAAACTATGAAAGGTGTAGAACTATATTTTGACTTTATGGTAACGATGGTATTTTTCTATACATATCTTTCACTCATACTACAGTCAATTCATCCTGTTCAAGCGATACCAATGATCAATATGACAAACCCTTATTATGAAAGACATTTAGAACATATAGGTGAATCTTAAAAAAAAAGTATAGATAATATATATCAATGGAAATTAGCGCATTAGATTTTTTTTTAATAAACATATTATCTTATATAGGTGGTTTAGGGACAGGATTATTAGTTTGCTGTAAGAATAAAGAAAAATTTATGATTTCTAATAGAGAATTAGATCATTTTCAAGTATCTCAACCTTATTCTCCTCCCCCACAAGCTGAAGTCATTACTGCTTCAGCACCACCACAAGAACAAGTTAGTAAAGGTGTTCGTATAACTTTAGAATAAAATAATACATATATTATAGTTATGCCTAAAAAACTTACTGCTACTGAAAGAAGTCAACAGGCACGTGAAAGAAGAAGGAAGAAGTCACAACAAAAAGCAAGGGGTAAATCATTAGCTTCTAAACAACCTACCGTTAAAAAAAATCCATTAGAAAAAAAACGATTTAAATCATCCGCTATTCAAGATTCATCAGAAGATCCATCTGGAGATACAGATGAAAATGATAGATACTTTGCTAAAAATGAAGTAGATATGCGATTTGACCCTGAAGAAGTAGCTTCAGATGAATTATATGATCGTTTTTTTAGTTTGGAAAAACAAAGGTTAGCAGATCCATCTAATTACCCTGGTATCAAAGATAAAAAAAGATTAGCTTATGTAACTTCTAATCCAACCATAGGTCAAAAAAGTCGTTTGAATGTTATGAAACAAGTTGATGATGAAAGAGTCAAAAGGAAAACTTATCGTAAAAAGAAAAGAGATAAAAAGAGACGTAGCAAAAAATTAAAAACTATGACAACCCCTCATTTTGATGACATACCTGAAGAATTTATGAGATCATTAGCAAATACAGTAGTTCCAAGACAATCACAATATTTGGCAGGTTTAAACCGTTCTAGTCGTGCCCTTCCAAGTGTCAGAACAGTAAATGTATGTAATGCTATTATACAAGATGTAAAAGAAATCTTCACTTCTGGAAAGTTTTTTGAAGATACTCTCAAAGAAAATGCTAGAAGACATAACATGGCTCAAGTTAGATTTAAAGATTATTTAGATACTTTCTTATCTTTCTCTGATAAAAACCATACGGGTTATAAATTAATGATACAATTAGATACAACAAGGGTTCATGGAACATGGAGATTATCACATGGATTAGGAAATCAATACCGTAGTGTTATTGAAAACTATGATATGTCAGATGATCCATATCCAGATGTTCCTTTAGTAGATGTAAATTCTCAATTTATATGTCCTCCTTTAGGTGGAAGCTTCGCGCAATCAGAAAAAATAATAAAAGATGCTTATCTGAAAAAAGAAAGAGATGAAAGTTGGGCAAGATATGTTCAAGAGAAACTTAGATTAGGCGAAGAACCAGACACTCAAGAATGGTATAGAGCATGGGATAATGAAAGTAAAACTCTTAACAGTATACCATGGAATAATATTTTTACAGAAGATGGATTTATGGAAATAGCAAAAATGATAGGTGAAGAAAATATCATTAATGTTTGTAGGGTAAACGGACTAAAGGATTATATGAATGTTATAGGAAAAATGTATAAAAGAGGTTCATTCCTTTGGTGGTGTTATCATACACTAGGTGTTTTGATTTTTTATCCAAAGATTTCTCCAAATCCAAATCCACCATTGATAAACAGATTAATGATGGAAAACATTAAAGATTTTTTCATTTACACTAATGAACAAAGAAATACTACATTAGATTTATATAATGAAGACTTATGTTTAGATGATATGTATTTATCATTAGACTCAATTCATCGCATGACTTCACAAATAATGAACTATGTTCCTAATCATGGAAATGGTCAAGAAATGTATGATCTTTTTATGATACAATATGAATCTTTTAAAAATAAAATACTTTCTCAAGTTCCCGACAATGATGAGAATCGTGAAAAGGTTTGTAGAGCCTTTCACGAATTAATATATCTACTAGATATTGGAAGATCTTATGAAGGTGATGATGTCCTTACACCAAATGTTCTTCTTAAATATACATCTAGTTTTATAAATACAAAAAAAATAAGAAATCAAGTTGATAAACATAATAGAGGACTTATCAAAAAATACTTAAATAAAGACGGGTTTAAAATATTTGGAATAAGTGATGATTCTAACTCTTAAATTACCATGGATACTCAGATTCATTCTTCGTTTTTTCTCGGTCCTCTAAACTCCAACGATGTAGGTTTAGATTTTGTGGATTAACTGGCTTATACTTCTCATTTGTAAATTCGCAAAGAAGACGGTCAAATGTAGAGCTTCGCGAACGGACGAGACTTAAGTATTTGTCTTCTGTAAGGGTATACCCATACATTTCAAGGGTAAAATCGCGAATAATGTTTACCTTAGATACTAACGCAGGATTGAATGCACGGTACTTCATATCTTTTTTTTATAACACATAATTAATATTCAAATTTTAGTAGTTGATAAGATATGTCCATTTTTCTTCACGTGTCTTCCAGAGGATTGGATTAAAATTTCTTTTTAAAGAAAACAATATCATCTCTCTTTCAATGTTTCTTATCGATTCAAAACGATTAAAACTTATACATTTACATATTTCTTTTATCATAAGTTGTAAGATATATTCTTTTTCATAGATAGTATTCCCATATTGCATTTTTATAATTTGTGAGTCATAACTATTCTTGTAAATACCTTTATACAAATATATTTTACAATAATAACATATCTCAAATATAAATCTTAAATCCATAAATGATCCAGAGGTCGTTTCAATCGGCAAAACATTCATAGAAGACTTCATAAGTCTCTTCTGTTCTTCATTTGTATATTTGAATCTCTTTAAACATTCATAAAAAAGGGGATAATCTGAATTTATATATTGAAAAGCTAAATGCCTTATAATATCTTTATACCGTTGAAATGGCTCTTTACAACACTTTGTTAAATTTATCATATCATAAAATGATAAAAGGTAAAAAAATTTATCAGTTATTTCTCCGTCAATGTATAAATCACCGAAATTCATTACTATATCTCTTTTAATTGTTCATAAATACTTTTCATTTTTTCTTCATATATATTTTCATACTTCTTTTTTTCAGAATTATATTCTTCTATACTTATCTCTTCATTATTATATTTCCTTGTCAGATTAGACTTTATTCTTGTAAATCCAATCTTTTGTTCAATTGATGTAATAATATGATGACATGGTAAACATAATATTTGACACTTGTCTATTTCAGAAAAGATATCTTTTATATCATCTCCCCTATCAATCATTGAGCAAACTGAATCACTTTTGTCAAACATATTCAAATGATCATAATGAAAACGTTCGCCTTTTGTCCGTTGTTTTTTCTTACATATGTAACATACAATATGTCTATATTCTTTTATTTCTGACCACATTAATTCTCTTTCTCCTCGATGGGAATCCCAACAATAATCACAAACAATATTACCTTTCCAAATCTTATTCTTTGAAAACTCTAAAATAACATTTCCACAACATTTACAACAACATTTATCCATTTTCTTTTTATATTCAGAAATATTCATCTTTCGGTCTAACCATGTTTCAGGTGGTAATTCAGCATACAGCTTTTTACATGAATGTAACGATATATCAAGTGTTTTTGCCAACAATTCAAACATCTCTTCATTTTCATAATCTGTCAAAGGATCAATATTTAATACATATTCTTTTATTCTCTCTCGTTTTTCATTGTCGTCTCTTTTCTTTATAGGACAAGCCAATTGAATGCGATTGTTATGTCCAGGTATTCCACAGTCCTTACAAACTTTTCTTTTTTTGTCAGGATGTATTAACATACACAATTCAACCATAACATTTCTTTTATAGTGATAACGAATATCGTCAATATTCATATCTTTATTTTGATATTTTTTTTATTTTTATCAAATTTATTTATACCCATCTAAAAACCTTATAATACCAGGTAACTCATCTAATGAACGAATTAAAAAGTCAGGATTGGCTAGTGATAATGTATGTTTACTTTCAGCAATTTTTAAATCTAATTCATTTCTTGGGATTCTATATTCATTTTCAACATCACATATCTTCATGTAAGTAGACCATCTATAAACACCAACTGTAATACAACCTGCATTTTTACCTTCTTCTATTCCTATCTGTGTGTCATCTACCTTTAAAATTCGTGTTGGATTTTCAAGATTAAGCCTTTTCATATTTTCTTGAATCATAAATGGTTCTGGACGCGATGGTTTATCTAAACATGTTGAAGAAACAAAACTTTCAATATAGATTTGATCTTCATTTAACTTATCTCTTACAAGATCTGTTATTTCTTTATTAAATCCGGTTGTTGATCCGATTTTTATTCCTCTGTTATGTAGATATTGAATTGTTCTTTTTGTTTCTGGAATGATATCCAGATAATCATTTGTATTTAACCTTTGAATTTCATTGAAATCTTTAAAGATATTTAGTTCATCAACACCCTTTTCAGGATATTTACCAAATTTGTTTTTCCAATCAACCCTTATATACGGGTCTTTTAAAATATGTTTAATATGATCAAGCTTATGCATACCCATATCTTTGAAAATCAATTTATCATCTAGTAATACATTTCTCCTTTGAAAACAATTTTTAAGAGATATGAATGGCGTCCGTGAATATTTATCGACAATTGTTCCTCCAAGATCAAAAATACAGCCTTTAATGTTCATTTTATATTAACTATTCTTTTTCTTTTAAATCTTTTAAATTCCATATAAGTTCTTTTACAATTATATCATAATATTTGTAGTGTTTATCTTCACTTTCTTTAAGTCTACGACTGATACTCATATGCGAGGTTTTATTTTCAGGATATATCTCATTGATATATAATTCTATATCGCGAAAACCTTTTTTAATAAAGTATTCTCCATTTTCTTCATTAATAATAAGATATTTATATTTAACCATTTATCATACATTAATTTTTATTTTTATATAGTATTATACTATAGTATGCTTGGAAGAATTAAGAATAAAGTTAGTCCAGAAGAACAGCTACCAACAGAACCAACAGAACCAACAGAAGGTGATAAAAAATTAGAAGAACTTGCAAACGAGGTTGGAGAAGAAGGGAAATTTGATAAAACTCTTAATGTAGATAGTTCGGTTCTTACCAGGGAAATAGAAGAACAAAAAAAACAACAAAAACAACAAGAACAACTGAAAGAAAGTGTAGAAAAAGAAAAAGTAGAAGTAGAAGGATTGACTAGTATTTCAGGAAAAATGGATGGTATAATCAAGACTTCACTAAAAAGAATAAAAGGTCATGTAAAACGTTATGGTATAGATGTAGATCCCCAGTTCTTTTCTAAACAAGTTATAGATTTAGAAACAAAATTAACATCATTAAACAAAGAAATAGAAACAATTAAAGAAGAAATAAATGAAAAAGGAAAAAAAATTGATGAGAAGACTCAACAAAAGGATATTATAAACGATTTGATAAATTATAATAGATTCGTTCGTCTGAATAATAAGATGAAAGAAGAATATGATACAAAGAAATATGAAATGAATGAAGCATTTTCAATGCGTCTACAACCTTTATTTGATAAAGGTCTAAAAGATATCGGGGAGATTGAAGCTCTAAATGAACTAACAATACAGGAAGATGATCCCGAAAAAAAAACAAAAGAAACATTGGAAAAGTCAATTGATGAAATACGCAAAGATATAACACTTAAGTACAATAAATTAATTTCATTGATAGAAACGTTCGTTGTTTATAATGAAAACGAAAATAAGCTGAATAGTAATTTGAACGCATTTATTAATGCAAAAAAACAAGAAGAAGAATATAAAAAAAAAAAAAATTATATAGGAACGGTAAAGGATGAACTTGAAAAAACATTGGATTTCAATGATTGGGATGATTTTAATGATGCTTTAAGCAGTATGGCCACTTTTATGGGACGTTTAACTAAATTTGAGAGACGAATTGAAATTGCGAATAGAGAAATTAAAGATTATACTGATTCATTTAATGAAGCTAAACGTGAATTAGATGGATTAGAATTTGTAGAGGCATTTGAGAAAGAATTTGAGAAAAATCGTGAATATACATACACTGGTGACGTTGAATTTGAATTTAATGACAACACGGTTGATTTAAAAGATTATATTAATGATTTTTTAAAGGATAGTGTTACAAGATTAATATATACCAGTTTTATTAATGGTATTCAAAAATCTAATATAACAGATTATAGAAAAGAGGATAATGGTAAAGATTACTTCATAGCTTATATATATACATTAGTATATAATTTGGGTGATTTCACCCGTAGTCCTCTTACGGAATTTGAGGGTATAAGCGAAGATGATACAAAAAAACAGAATAATATAGGAGCTTATACAATTGATGGTATAAAAAAAAAAGATTATGATTTTCAGGAAGATTCTTTTCCGTTAACTGATATAGGTGAATTTTATGGTTTAGAGTTATTAGAACGTAAGCATATTACATTTTTAAAAAGATATAGAGGGGATATAACCAATGATTTATTATATGAAATATTATTTGCTATAATAGTGAAAATGTCAGGAGTTGATTATGATACAACTATTAAACCTTTTTATGAAGAAATAATTAAAACAGACGCGGAAAGGGAAGAAGCAAAGAAAAAGTTCACAGAGGATGAGTTTAATTATTATCTCACAGAAGAACCTTATCTAAATGAGGACTTGCTTACAGAGATGGATAATTTTGTAGTACAATATACACGTCCGGGGCAAACAGGCCTATTTGCCACGAGAGACCTTGACATCTTGCTGACCAAAATTAAGAGTGATGCTCTTTCACAATTCTTGAATAATTATAGTGAAAAGAAAAGAACTATTGGAAATGAATCTCCCAAAAAACCAGAGGGTGATAACTATATAACACCCGAACATTATGAAAGTTTTATAAATTTTTTCGAAACGCCTATACCACTACCATCTGGTATGGATATTTCGGAATTCGGATTTGACATGGGGGGCGAGGAGGGCCAGCCCTCACCTTTGACACACGCATTTTTTCTTAATGAAATTGTAGACAACTTACCCAACATTTTGAAGAGTACAAGCTATGACAAGCTTTCTGAATTTAAAACATGGTTTTTTAAGGATAATGATGTCAGGGCGCAGCTAGAAGGGACCAAAGCATTCAAGGATACTCAATGGTATCAAAACCACATAGCGAAATTAGAAGAGTTTTTAGATAAGATTATAAGCAAAAGAATAGATAATAAACCTACTACTCAGGGTAGCCCTCAGGGTAGCCCTCAATCAGGTGGATCTCAAAAGAGAAGGAAAGACACCAGAAGAAAATTAAGAAAAGACACCAGAAGGAAATTAAGAAAAGACACCAGAAGAAAAAGGAAAGACACCAGAAGAAAATTAAGAAAAGACACCAGAAGAAAAAGGAAAGACACCAGAAGGAAAAGGAAAGACACCAGAAGAAAGACCAGAAAATAATATAAAGATAATATACTTTTTTTAATTAATGATGATTGAAGAATATTCGCCTAAAGTTCAAGAGTTTATTAAAAACATAGGATTATATGTTTTTAACAGATATTTTAACAATTTATCAGAATCAGAAATCTTACAAAAATGTTCTAATAATTCTGTCGAAGATATCGTTCAGAATTACGAAGAACAATTAACATATTTAAAAATTACTAACTCTGAAACAATTCAAGAGATGAAAAATAATAATCAAAATATTTTGAATCAAAAACAACAAATGATAGATGATTTACAGGACAGAATTGATAAAATGAAATCCTCTGAATCAGAAAATATTGAAAACATGGTTGCTCAGAAGGATAAATTTCATGAATTAGAAAAACAGAATTTACTCAAGGAGATTTCTTTTTTGAAAGAACAAGAAAGTGTTAAAAATTTAATAGAAGAAAGATTTTGTGATAAAAAAGCTTTTAATAACCCTACAGAACAAGGTGATTATGCGGAAAAGATTTTAGATGACATCGTTGATAAAGGTTTGTCTTTTGATGATAAAGCGAAAATTCAAGATACAAGAGACTATGGTGGTTCAGGAGACAGAATTATTACTTTTAGCAATGGATTACGACTTATGATTGAGGTCAAAAACAAAGATCCAGTTAAGAAATCAGATATTGATGAATTTGAAAAACATTTTATACAAGATTTCAAAGAAACTAAAATAGATATAGCATTATTTTTATCCTACAGAACAACTCAGATCCCTCAGAAATGTAAAGCCATCATTCCAACTTATCAAGAAAATGGAAAGGTTGTTTACTTTGGAATGGATTCAACCTTAGACAAAGAACAGAAAAAACAGAAAATAATAAACACACTCGAAGAAATTTTCAGAATTTATGAAAGAAATAAAACAAATTTAGAAATTGAAAAAGAAAGTGAAAATAATAAATCAAACATTTACAATATGCTTCTGAAAGAATTGAGAGATAATCTTTCGTGTACCGAAAAATCTCTGAAAGAATCAAAAACAAACATTACGAATTTAGAACAACGCAGAATTAAAATTGTGAAACAGATGAACTCTATTTACAGAATTATTCATCAAGAAAATATTGATGTTGATAAATCTCTTTTGGATCAAGCCCTTTACAAAGGAGAAATAATAGAACGCGTGAAACATTGGCTTTCTACAGTAGATGATGTTAAGAGAAAAGATTGGAAAAAGAATATGAAGAAAGATGTGAAAGATTCGTGGACAGAATATGATATGGGAATACTGACACGCCTCAAGAAATCAGATATTGAGTAATCAAGTTCGCGTTAATATTTCTGATAGTTTTGTAACAACACCATTAATTATGCTCTGTTAATATATTTTATATTATATTTGTATGACCAATAACACGGATGTTTGATATTTTTTATATGAAAAGTGTAACAACAC
>Ga0181379_1001677_pt1 | contig 10400 bp, 16 predicted proteins | sample 2SPOviralmetaG_FD_130115 | JGI IMG/M metagenome (GOLD analysis project Ga0181379, IMG submission 130115) | Marine viral communities from the oligotrophic San Pedro Time Series (SPOT) site, San Pedro Channel, CA, USA - 2 SPOT_SRF_2009-07-10 | ecosystem: Environmental > Aquatic > Marine > Strait... | reverse complement strand
TTCCTCAATAGATTTTGCCCAATTACTTAAATCTTTAGACGTCTTTATTGTTCCGTTTTTAATAGCTTTGGCAAGAGCTTCTTTATTCTTTGGAGATAAAGATTTTTCTAATTTTCTTACTTCTGCATGTCCTACTAAAGCTTCACTCACAGCTTCAACAAGTTTAACATCTTCAGCTGGATAATAATCTTCTGTACTACCATCAAATCTAATTAATTGATGAGCTTTACCTTTAATCTTTTTATCTTTACCTTTAACTAATTCACCTGTACCATAAAGTTCTCCATCTTTTTAAACATAAACTAATTCAACAGCTTCATTTACGCTAATTCCTCTCTTCTTCAAAATCTTTTCAATTTCTTGATAGGCTTGCTTGTATTTAGATTTTGGATGTTCAAACCCTCTTTGATAATTAGCATAACCGTCAAGTGCAGCATCATACATATCTTTTAATTCTTCATCTGACATTTTATTATTAAATACAAAAGGTCCGATAAATGCTTCATTATTTATAGAGTCTGCGGCTGCCTTTGCTTTCTTATAGGCTTTACTTCCCTTTTTTGCTGGAGCTTCTCCTCTCTTTCTTTTAGCACGAATGTTATGCCAAAGACCTTTGTTCTTTTCATCTACTGATTCTTGAACAGTATCTCTATATAAAGATCTTACCCATTCTTCTGACTCTTTTGACTTTTTAATTTTATCACCATAATCTTTAAAAAAAGTTTTAACAAAAGAATCTTCATCTTTAGCTTCACCTGCAAGCATATGTAAGTCGCTCATCACGCCTTCAAAAATATCAAATGCAACGTCTATTGACTCAGCTGTAAATTCATCAATTGTTTTTAATTTAGAACTTAATTTTGTATTTTTAATATCTTCTATTCGTTGTGCTTCCTTTGTAGCTTTAATATCCGATATAAAAGAGTCTAATTCTTGTAGATTTTTCATTTCGTTCTTTTTAAATTTTTTGTGGTATGCTGTAGTAAATTTTGATTTTTTAACTTTACCTTCTTTTCTGGCTTTTTTATCACCTGGCATTTCTTTATAGGCATCTGGATCATCGTCATCCATTGCTCCTTGTTTTTTCATTTGCTTTTCTTTCTCTTCCTCGTCTTTATCACTAAGACCAGACATGTAACTTTCAACCGCATAAGGAGCTCTAACGTCTAATGCTCCACCTGCGAGTTTTTTTGCAACATTATCAACTTGGCTTGGTTCTATCTTTGGCATTTCTGCTCTTGGAGGTGCAGCTGATGGAGGACTAATTTTTTGTATTTGATTAAGAGACCTCTGTATACTTTCAGTTCCTACCTTGTTAAACCATTCAATTGCCTTTTCTTTATTATAAAATTCAGGATTCATGTTTTTACCTGTAAATATAGAGTCTTCAACATCCTCTAACGTTGCTTTAAATAAATTAATGTCTCCGCCTTTTGGTTCGAGTCCTCTATTATTACCTAATGCATCGCCCGCCTGTCTAAGTATTTGTATTAAATCTCCTATTTTAAGTTCTGCCTGAACTCCACCGACCTTGGCTTTAGGATTGTTAAAGAGTGTAGCTGCCCATCTATGATGTCCATCTAAAATTCTATTATCACTTGAAATTATTGCCTGTAAGTCACCACCTGCAACTCCTGCAATGGCTAAACCTAATGCCTTGCCTAAATAAACAGCATCTTGTGATGGTTTAAGTCTATTTGCTGGAATTTGAACGGGTCTTGTTTTAACGACATCATCGCCTGTTGCGCCGTCTTTATAGCCTTTCTTAAAAAAATTTAAATCCTTGTGATAGGGATTTTGAAATGCATTAGCATCTACTTCAATAGTAGGTAATTCTTCATTTAATGATTTTAAGTACTTTAGTCTCATTTTTTACAATAGTTATTTATTTAATTATATATCCTATTTATTGTTGAACTAAAAAACTTGCAGTATGAAAGTACTCGATATATGTTAGTTTATTTTCTTTAAACCAATCTCTAACTATTTTTTTCATTTTTATTGAATTTCCAGTAATAACCTCTGCTTCTTTTATATTTTCCCAAAAGAATGCATTTGCAAGGGTGGCTTCTACCTCAGAGTGCTTAACTCCATGTAAATCTATTTCAATTTTTTTCATCTATACATTTATTTATGCATTCTATTAAGTTTTCCTTTTCAATCTTATACTCATTAATAAGCCATCCATTTAACATATGTTTCATGGCTAATTCACTATTGACAATATCAAGCCTATCTTTTAATTTTTGATATTCTTTTTCCATTCCTTGTTTAATACTGTACATTGTTTATATTAATTTTATTTAGATTGTTTAGATCTTACCGTAAAATTCATTAAATAGTAAACAATAATCTTCATATTTTAACTCTTTAAGAAATTTACATTTTTCAAATTGCTCAATTTTTTCAAAATGTTTTACCATTTCTCCACATATAGTCTCTTGAAATTCAATAGGCTCAAGTAATTGATAAAAATCAAATGGTAAATATACAAGATCTATAATTCCACTTGTAAATAAAAGATCATCTATTGTTATTTCTTGAGATAGAACCTTGTAACCGTTTTCCATAGCTCTATCAACCATCTCGTCTTCATTAATTGGGTCTATTTCAAAATCAAAAGAATCCATGTTTTCTTATAAATATTTAGAATCTATTAGCCACATGTTATCCCATTGATTGCCATCTGCTCTTCTTAATATAACAGTTTGCCCTATGTAGGCATTGAATTGAAATGGAGTATTATTTCCTAAAATATCCTCAGGATGTGTCTCGACAGGATCTCCACCTCCATCATCATCATCGCCAGATTGAGATAAAGGAGAACTTAAAGTTACTGTGTTTGCTTCGCCATGTACAAATTTAAGAATTATTAAATCATCCTTAACAGCAGTTCCTCCAGAGTCTACCCCTATAGGAAAGTAAAGGACAATATTTTGATTAAGTCCAATATAATAATAATGATTAGCTAATAAAGTATATTTGCTAGTTGTTGGAAATATTGCTAAATGTGTCAATGTTGAACCTCCACTTGGACCTGTAGGACCTGTAGGTCCATCACTTCCCACTACATTTAAATATGTGTTTTCCCATCTAGGTGGTTGAAGATTACCATTCCAATTCCAAACATCTCCTTGATTAAATATTAATGTATTGTATTTTACATTGTTAATAACATTAAGATTAGTAATATCAATATTTGTAAGATTCCAATTAGTAGGATCGGGACCTATCATTGTACCTATTGAACCTCCTTCAATACTTTGCCCATTGTTTCCTTTAGGACCTTGTGGACCTTGAATACCTTGTGGACCATTTTCACCTTTAGGACCTTGTGGACCTTGGATACCTTGATCACCTTGAGGACCTTGGATACCTTGATCACCTTGAGGACCATTTTCACCTTGAGGACCTTGTGGACCTTGAATACCTTGATCACCTTGTGGACCTTGGATACCTTGATTACCTTGAGGACCTTGTGGACCTTGAATACCTTGTGGACCATTTTCACCTTTAGGACCTTGTGGACCTTGAATACCTTGAATACCTTGAATACCTTGTGGACCTTGAATACCTTGTGGACCATTTTCACCTTTAGGACCTTGTGGACCTTGAATACCTTTTTGACCAGGTTGACCAGGTTGACCAGATAAATCATATATCTCATCCCATTGTTGTCCACTATCGTCCCATGCCCATATTAGCCCACTACCATCATAATACAGTTGACCTTCAACGTCTCCTACAATACCTAAAGTATCCGGATCATCTTCACCGCTTAAGACTGATTTTCCTTGTGGACCTTGTGGACCTTGTGGACCATTTCCTGCCCCAGAACCTATTTTTTGCCAATTACTTAAGGTAGTATGTGGCTCGGCTGTTAAAACATAAAGTCCGTTAATATCTCCATTATTGTCAGTTGGATCATTTGTTACTGATACTAACATTCCTATATAAGGGTATGGTAAATATGAACCATCATTACCAGAACCGGTAGCCGTTAAATGTATTAATTCTGGAGTAGTTTGCCTTGCATCCAAAGGTCCTTTAAAATCAGTTTCAAAGTTTGATGCAAATATAAAAGTACCTGTTTGTCTATTAGCCATTTTTTATTTTCTTATTTTACGTAAATTTTATTCTATATTGATTAGCTCCACCTTCATCTCCTGATTTTGTAAAATCAACGTAACTTACACCGTTAGATTCAATTGTTCTGGTAGTTAATTGATTAACCCATGACCCTGTTGCTTCTAAATAGGCATTAGCCGCCGAACTATATTTCCATATTTCTACAGTTCTACCACTTATTAAATCAGATGGTATTGATATTCTATGAAATAAACTAGGGCTTTCTCCATAAATTTGATCAGTATTTACATTAGGATAACTTGAACTGTTTGGATTTAAATTAGTTGACCAATTAAATGAAACTAGATTGTTTGCCTCTTCATAACCGTTAGATGAATTACCTATAAATAAAGGATATACTCCTTCAAATTGAGTAGAATTAGAAGCAGAACCTCCACTATATTGTAAAGATGGATAAGGAGAACTTGTTGAATCTTCTGGCATTGGACCTTGACTAAAATCAGTAGTAAGCGTCCATCTATTACCAGAAGTTCCTAAAACAACAGTATGTTGAAAACTACTAGGTGGAGTAATTTGACTTGCACCTGGGCCTACTGTTAAATTATATGGACCACCCGGTCCTGTAATTTGAGCAGTTGTTACAGCACCTGCATAAAAATCTTGAAATTGCGAGTTTAAATTAATGCTTCCTCTATTAGCTGTTGTACCGAATTGAATAGTTGCACTGCTTCCAACAATTTGTAAACCACTTAACGCCGTTAAAGAAGTTGAAGGATTTGTTTTTGTTGGATACGATGTAGGAAATAAAAGAGTGTCTAATATAGAAGACATTGTTTGTCCATCTAAATCTGCAACTGTTGTGCCTGCATCTATGCCTCCAAAATTAACTGCAGTTTCTATTGCAGAGTCTAAATTACTTTCATATAATCCGCTGCCTCCTCCGCCTTGAGCAACCTCAAGCGTCCAATAAAAATCTGTCCCATCTTTTTTAAGAGTTAATACTTTATTTTGATCTGCTGAAAAATCTTCAACGTTAGAATTATTAGATGGAAGTTGACCACCTGGATAGATTCTATAATTAGCAAGAGAACTTGTTAATAATTTATAATTAAAATCTGCTTCAACATGTTTTAGTGCTCTACCAACTTCACTAGGATATATTGGCTTCCAATAGCCATTTGCTCCTCTATGAATTAAGTTACCAAATGCTGAAGAATCGGCTGTAGTATAATCGTCTAAAGGTTTACTCACTTTTATTTAGTTTTTTTATATAACTCTATTAGTTGATAATAGGGTTCGTTTTTTATTACTTCAATGTAGTTACAATCAATGTAACCGAATTCAATATAAGGAAAACATGTGTAATTTAAAAATAAATCTGTAAGTTTTCCATTTAAATTGTTCATTTCATTTAGTTTCTTAAGAGTTATTTTATTAACTTCATTTATTTTTGCACTTTGAAAACCTGTTTCTAAGTTATTCATAAAAATAGTATTAACTCCTTTTTTAAAACTAAAGTTTAATAATGTATATATTCCTTCATTTTTTGTGTGACATGCACAGTTTGTAGGTTGATTATATTTATAGAGATCTTCGATGAATTTTTTTAATTCAGTAGTATTATTAAATCTAGGAACTGTTTTTGTACCATAATGAGAAGTTCTATTTAAAAGAATAGAATCTACTTTACCATTATTTTCTTCAACAGTTTCCAGTGCATTTTTAATATATGTTAGAGATATTCTATCAGCTACCATTCTGGAATTACATATTATTTGTTACAAGAAAGGCTAAAATACCAAGTACTGTAGTCAACATTAACCAAAATGCCTTATTAATGTTGTTTTTCCATTTAATTAATTCTTTATGTTCAGTTAATAAATCTATACCAAGCGATCCACTATCCTCAATCTTTTTTCTAAACTCAGTATTCTTAATAGTTTCAACAACAACACCAGTACGTGGATTTAAAAGCTCTTTTTTTAAACCTGAAATTTGTTCTTTCATTTCATTTTGATTTTCCATTAATTGCTTAATGGATTTCTCTAAATAAATTCTATTTGGATCTTCAAACTTTTTCTTTAATTGAGAAAAAGCATCGATTAATTCTTTTACTAATTCAGAATTAGACTTTTCTTGTGACATGTTAAATCTTATTTTTATTTATATATTTAACAAGTAGGTGGGAAATACTAGAATTAGACTATTTTAAGTCTATTAATTTGTTACTTGCCTTTTTAATAATAAGATCATCGCTCTTTAACATAGAAGCAAGAGCTCTACCAAAATCTTTTTCTGCGACTGGCGTTGAATGAACATAGCTCCATTCCTTTGCGTTTGCTTCTGCCCATTGCATCCACACCTTTTTAAGTTCTATAAAGAATTTAGAAGAGTCTGAAATATTTTCTAATTGTTTTTTAATTTGGCCTCTCTTCTTATACGCCCATTTTTTAAAATCTAAATAAGCAAGTTCATTAGGAGTTTCTTGAAACATAGGCCTTGCTTCATTAATAAATGTGTTAAATGTCTTTAATGTTTTCATATCTCTTTAATGTCTTCTGGTTTAATATCATCATAACTAAACATTGACTTCATATCGGGTGGCATTAATGGATCCTGATACCATGTATATGGTTTAGCGTTAATTTCTAAAATTACAGGGTCTACAAAACTAAAATAATCATCTAATTCTTTTGCCTTTCCCTTTGTAGGTACTGCGAATGTTGCACTATATAGTTGTTCAGTATCATTACTACCTGATAGTCCACTACCAAATGTATCACTATGTCCATGGGCTTTTTTAGACATCATTCCATTTTTTAGGATAGATGCAACATTTTTACGGCCTGTTTTATGATAGACTTTAGATGGTTTTATTTCTGCATCTGCTAATGTGACCTTGAATTCATTTCCTCCAAAATAACCTAATGTTGTTGCCATTGTTAAAACGCCATCATTTTTAGCAGCATAGTTTCTAACAAGCTTTTGTAATTTAACAACTTCTTTTGGTGCTTTACCATTTCCAGCTTCTTCAAAATCATCTAAACTTACAGTAACGAATATTCCTCCATAGTTTTTAGATGAACTTACATCTGTAAAACCTACTTTATTAAAAAAAGACATGATAGTCTTTTCAGTAGTTTTAGGAGAATATGCTTCACCTATAAATTGATTAAATGATTCTAATATTTTCATTTTATTCCCAAATCTTTATGTAAAACTTCCATAAATGGCATGAAGTTTTGTTGACCATATTCGTCTCTAAGTATTTGACCTACTGCCAATGCAAAATCTTTATACGACATTGAGTCATCTATTTTAATCATTGCTTTATCAATAGACTTTGCAAGTTCTTCTGACTTCTTTGACTCATCCATTGAGTCTCCAAAAGCCCATTCTTCAAATGTTCTCATGTCTTTCATTATTTACCTGCTTTTCTTAAAGTTACTTCGATCATTTTCTTAGCAGTTGCCCAGTAACCAGGACCTCTAAAGTCTCCGCCAATTTCGTAACAGTCTTTTTTTACACCTTCGATAAAATCAACGACTTCTCTTTCAAAATCATATTCCCATGTTTCCCATCTTTCATCTTCTTCATCAGATATAGTTGCAGAATACATGTGCTTATATTTTGCTTCGTTTAATTCTTCGTTTATTTGTTTTTTTATTTCTTCGTATTTTAATACTTTCTTCATAATTAAACACCTCCCTTTAGGTTGTTATTTTTTTTAAACACCAATACTGGCGTATGTTATCATATCTTCTATAGCTTTTAAAGCTTTCTTTTTTGCAGCATCAAATTCTTTTGAATATCTACTTGCAGATCCACCTTTGCTTGATCTACGTATTTCGTCTCTTAGTTTTAATAAACCTGCTTCTTCTTTACTTGTTTTAAGTTTAGGCGCTGCTTCATTTATAAAACTTTCTAATGTTTGTAAATTTTTCATAGTATTTTCTTTAGCTTCGTTAAATTGTTTTGCGTATTTTTTCCAAGCAGATCTATTTCCAAAAGCTTCAATAGCGTCTACCATATTATAATGTTCTCCATCATAATACTCATCTGCAAGCTTTCTTCCCCATTTACTGTTTAAGAAATTATATGCAGAATCTTGTGTAAAGTTATAAGATCCTATTAAATAATTCATTGCATCTTCAAATGCTATTTCAATACTGTCTTCTTCTTCATAATCTGCCATAGTTCCCCAAAAGCCATATTCAGTATTTATCATATCTATGTCAATTGCTTCCATCATGTCTCCAACGTGTGCATCATCCATTGCGATTTTATATTTTCTAAGAATTGCTTGATAAGTTTTTTCTTCAGACCTTGTCATTGTATGCATTCTTTTTGCTGCCTTAAGTTTTAATATTTTATCTAAATGTCTTTTGTTTAAATCTCCACCTTGTTCAGCTTCTATTGCATCTTCTAAACTTGCAACTTGAATTTTTTCATTCATAGACTCTTCAAGTGTGGAAACAAACTTAAATAAGATTTTACCTTCTTCTCTACCTCTTAAATCAATTAAAAGTTTTTCAGAAGCTGGACCCATGTTTTCCCAACGCTTATCAGATTTTTGAATCTTTCCTAATTTAGGTTCTTTTTGAAAAACATAAATCATTTGTAATTTATCTCCTCTTTTTACACCGACAGCACTACCTTCTCTTTTTGAAAAGTAAATATCGCCGTCATTGCCGGGCTTAGAAAAATCAGTCGATTGATGTCTAGTTTCTCTATATTTCTCATCTATAGATTCTTTAACTACCATATAATCTTTAATATCATATAATACTCCATCAAATCTTACATTCATACTTCCACTAGGAAAAACTCTTTCAACTGTACCTGTAATATCTTTATCTTTAATTTTACCTAAACTTCTTGAATAATTATTTGAAATTCCAGGAGTTCTACCTCTATTCATTTGTTGAAGTCCCTTAAGAGTTAATTTAACTTTGTCTCCTTCTTTAAATTCTGATTTCTTTTCATTTACAGATTCAGTAGTTTGTAGAGTTGCATTTTTATCTAACTGTTGAATGTGATCATCAACTACTTTTTGTGCAGCTGTTTTATCATCATTTAATTTTTTAAGCTCCTGTAGTTTCTCTTCTTGCTTTTCAGTTTTACCAGCATCTCTTGCAGCTGCCCACTCTTTAACTACTTTCTTAAGATCGTTTGTGATTTTTGCAACATCATTAATTGCTTTATCTAATTGCTTACGAGTGACTTTCTTTTCTGCTAACATTTGTAAGCTTTCCATACATTGCATTTGCCATTGAGTACCTAAATAATATGCAGTATATTCTTCTTTTGTTAAGCCATGAATTTGTGCATTCATTTCTACATAGTCTTCCCATTCACTAGAGTGTTGAATAGCTAAGCCATTAATTAACGTAACTGTTTCTAAAGTTAATAAATTTTCCATTAAATCTTTAAATTTTTCTTATTTAATTATATATCCTTTTTATATTTCTTTCTGAGGTATCTTTGCCAGGCTTCTCTTTTATGCCCATTAACAAAAAACCAAGCTACGTGTAAGTCTAGCCATCTTTCTATTTTCTTTAAAGTTTTCATGAGTAATTGTTGTAGTAAGAGTATCTAATTGAAAGTAATTTTTTAGCAATGTTAAATTCTTTAACTCTATTTAATTTTAAGCCATATTCCTTTGCAATTGATTTTAGAACCGGCTCTACTTCTGTGATTGTCATTTGTCCTATCATGTATATTATATGTAAAAATCAGTATTTGTTTTTTTCTTTATAACCCCATGGATGAATAAATAGTCCATTATATTTTTTAATCCAAGACAACTGTTCTCCACCTTGTGTAGTCTTAATTAATCTAGTTATTCTACTTTTTTGTTCTAATTGTTTATTAAAAGATCTTGCTAATATTTTTACAAATTCTTCTCTTGGAGTATATTGGTCAAGAACTATTACCATAAAAACATACCAGCATCCTTAGCAAGTTCTTTACCATACATGTTGCTTTTCCAAAGAAGTGGCTTTGTATACATTATTAAATGTCCTATATCTTTTAATTCATCTAACGTTTCTGGCTCTTCATAATGATAAAATATTGCACGATCTGAATAACCTATAGTATTATTTGTAAGTTGTTCTTTAATTATTTCAAAAGAGTCAATATAATTACTAAGTTCAATATAAAGTTTTTCATTACTTAATAACCATGGTGAAAACTCTAATTCAAGATATTTTGCATCCACTTTCATCAAATAAGAGAGCATACCATATTTTTTAAATTCAAAATCTATTGGTATATCTGTAAAGAAGTGGAATTCTATTACATCCATT
>Ga0181379_1001676_pt1 | contig 10402 bp, 18 predicted proteins | sample 2SPOviralmetaG_FD_130115 | JGI IMG/M metagenome (GOLD analysis project Ga0181379, IMG submission 130115) | Marine viral communities from the oligotrophic San Pedro Time Series (SPOT) site, San Pedro Channel, CA, USA - 2 SPOT_SRF_2009-07-10 | ecosystem: Environmental > Aquatic > Marine > Strait... | reverse complement strand
GTCTTTGATAACCAACGACCGGAAGTAAGTATTTAGAGAGATCCCCATGCGATTAGCTTTGGCTTTAGCAAAATCGATAAGCTCCTCCTCCATACGAGGACCGACCTGACCGATCTTTCGTTCTTCTTTTTCAGTATCCATTTTTGTCTCCTTTAACGCATCGTTAACAGATTGTGAGAATAGTGCAAGGGGGTTGTTAAACCCCCGTTGATTAAAAATTATGAGTTTAGCCACTCATCATAAGTTTTTAATGGTGCGCCATTACGAGTTATATCACCACCATTGCCATTATTTGCACAAGCAAGATAGATTTGATACTCGGCATCATTAGACCCTCTGTATCTGGTGCAAGTGGTTTGTGGCTTCAATGTGCCATCTCTGTTTATCCCTGTCTGCATTTTTTTCTCCTTAAAAGTGGGGGCCGTAGCCCCCGTTGATTATTCTACTAGCTCTAAGCCAATGTTGTCATTTGATTGCGGTACGATTTTAAACATTTTGCCGTGAAATTTAATTATATCGCCATGTTCTTGCATAAAAGAGTATTCTCTTGAACGCTCACCCTTAGTGATCATTGAACAGTTTTGATTTGCCCAGTGTGTTGGGTGACCAAGTTTTTTTGCTCTTTCAACTTGCTCAAATGGGCAATTACAATCTTCTATCGCGCATCCAACAACACTTCCTAAAGTGTAAAATCTATGACTAGGACCATAATCTATCGCTATAACATCACGATCACTGTATCCTTGCCAATTTTTTTTAGCTTCGAAAATTGTGTGTACTGGGCCTTCAAACATTATTTTACGTTGTGACATTTTTTCTTCTCCTTTGATTCGTTATACATACACCTTATCGTTAACAATCTGTTAACACAACCCCTTATTTCAATATAAGCAAAAATATGTTAAAAAGAGAAAAACGGAGCCGTTATGGAAATAAACATAGTTGACATGGTTCTAGGCTCTACAATGGCGCTAGGGGTCTGGTGGATACGCTACCAACACGGAGAGTTGCGCCGCGTTACGATTCTATTAAACCGTACACGCGAGGAGCTTGCCCGTGAGTACGTTAGTTTGCATAGGCAAGAGATAGACGTCGGGCGAGTAATAGACCGACTGGACAAGCTTGAGGCTAAGCTAGATAAACTTTTTGAGGCGAGATGATGGAAAACATGAGATTACCAATTGCGTTGGTTGCGGCTCTGGCCGTTCAGCTTGCCGGAGGTGTGTGGTGGGTAAGCCAACAGGCGGCGACTATTACTAGCTTAACAGAGGAGGTTGAGATCCTCACAGCGTCCAATAGAACCGCCGATAAAGTTAATATGCAGAGAGACATCGAGCAGAATACAGATAACATCGCAGAAATGGCGGATATTCTCGTAGAGATATACGAGGATATGGAAGACGCAGACATAGAAATACTGGAAGACGTGGAGTTGCTTTGGGAGGAGGCATCGTCTCAAGCTAAGCATATGGTATCCATAATGGTACTACAGAAACGTGTAGCAGTATTAGAAAACACTATCGAATACATGGATTATCAACGCGACAAGGGCAGATGATTGAACCCGCATCAGCTATAGCCCTCGCCACGGGCGCTTTTTCCGCGATTAAGAAAGCGATAAATACTGGTAAAGAAATAAGCGAACTTGGCAAAGATCTTTCTAACTTCGGTAAAGCTGTATCTGACTTAGACTACCTCGGTAGCAAAGCTAAAGATCCGCCCCTTTGGAAAAAAGTTAGCCCAAATTTTGACACCTCTGCTATTGAAATCTGGGCGCACCAACAGCGTGCCAAAGAAATGCGTGAAGAGTTACGCGAGTATATATCTTTGTATTATGGCCCATCTGCTTGGGAAAGCATTGTGCAAATTGAGGCAGAACAGCGACGTATGCAAAAAGAAGCCGTCTACAAGCGCCAAGAAAAGATCGACAACTTAATAAACTGGTGTGTGGGTATTGTTATTGTTATGGTCGGGTTTGTTTTATTTGGCGGTATCATATATATGATAGGAAAATCTAAGGGACAATGGTAATGGTTTACGTTTTGCTTTTCTTACATTTTGTTAATACGGATCACCTTCGACATTATCAAATAGGATCTTATGGCGATCTCGAAAGTTGTGAAATCGAAAAAGATAAGGCTCAAGTTATGATCACGCATTCAAGTATGACGTTAACGTGTCTCCCCGTAAATCCGCAATTATAGCGGAAAGTGGCAAAAAGTTTGCGGGATACGATAAAAATGGTAAACTGCTGATATTGAGCCATAGCTCAAAGATAGTCAGGGGATATTTAAATGAACACTCAAGATTACGACCTAAACGGAAACGGAAAAATTGACCCTTCAGAAAAGGAGATGATGCTTGAGTTTAAGAGACGTGAGCTTGAAGACCAAGATTCCAAGCGTGATAATCAGTTACGCATGACGTGGGTAGTTTTGTTAATTATGTGTGCCAGTACAGTTGCAGTTATCGTGCAACCAGAGAGAATGGCACAAGCCGACGCAGTCCTTATGATGATGTACGGATCTCTATCGGCAGTTGTAGGGGCGTTCTTCGGGTTTAACGCATTAGGAGCTAAAAAATGATAGGACAAATTTTAGGAGCCGCAGCGCCTATCCTCGATAAATTTATAGAGGACAAAGACGCCAAGAATAAAATCAAGGCAGAGCTTGAACAGTCAATGATTGGACTGCAAGCGGCTCAAGCGGCTGCAAATGTAGAGCAAGCGAAGCACTCATCACTTTTTGTGGCGGGGGCTAGGCCGGCTATCATGTGGGTATGTTGCCTCGGATTACTGACAAACTTTTTTATAATGCCACTGGCTGAGTGGGCGACATCAATCTGGGCGCCAGATACGCCGCTTCCAGAACTTAACACTGAGGAGCTAATGACTTTAACCTTGGCACTTTTGGGACTTGGTGGAATGCGTAGCTTTGAAAAATCAAAAGGTGTAGCTAGAGAAAGTATGAAAAAATGAGTGAAGCACTAAAACATTTACAGGAAAAAGTAGGTTGCGACGTTGTCGATGGCAGCTTTGGGCCTAACACCGCCAGAAAGATTGTAGCGCATTACGAACTGTCTAAGTATCGTGGCGCTCATCTGCTTGGCCAAGTACACCACGAAAGCGGAGGCTTTAAGAAGACTAAGGAAAGTCTGTATTACAGCACTCCTGAGCGCATACAAGCGGTCTGGCCGTCGCGTTTTCCTACTGTGGCAAGCGCTGAGCCTTACGCCAAGAACCCTGAGAAGCTTGCGGGCAAGGTTTACGCGGGGCGTATGCAAAACCGCGACGAGGCTGAAGCCGCAAAATTTCTGGGACGGGGATTTTTACAAGTAACTGGCCGTCAAAACCACAGAGCCTTTGCTAGTGACATGAGATTGCCAGAGGTTTTAGATAATCCGGCATTGCTAGAAAAAGAATATGCTTTCGAAAGCGCGGTTTGGTTTTTCAGGGCTAACAAGCTTTTTGAAATGGCTGATAAAGGAATATCAGAGGATAATATTAAAAAAATAACCCGCCGGATTAACGGCGGGTATCATGGCTTGGATGATCGTATCGAACAGACAAACAAGATATTTAATTGGATTTATGATTGAGCTTTAGGCTTTATCTTCGGCTTGACGGGCTGTTTGCTTATTTTATTTGATTTTTTGCAGAGCATAGCATTTGCCTCTAGCATGATATAAAGTGGCCCGTTGTCTATTATGGCTTCCAGACATTTCTTTTCGCTTTCGTACCAAATCACTGTAAAAACATTTGTATTAGCCACAGTATAATAAATAAAAAGTCCAGTAAAATACTCTATCATTTGTTTTTCTTTCTGTTTTTCATGTCATAACGTCTAATATATTGCGTGATGCTTTGAGGCGTTTTATCCATAATTTTTGCGATTAGCTTAGAAGACAGATCCTCATCAACTAACATTTTTATTTTTCGCGCTATGTCGTTCCATTCTGGGTTTTCTGGGACACGCCTAACTTTCTTAGTCTTGGTCGGCATGACCATGCCCTGCTTTTTGTATAATCTCATATTACAAATTGCGGCGTCTTCCTCCATAAATGGGAGAACCTCACACCATAAATTTTCGTTAGGCACTATATTTTTCGGCCATTTAAAATTATTCATCACTTTCTTCTCCAAATCTTTGAGTTATTTTTCTTTCCAAAATATCTATCAGCCCCAACAATTCTTGCGTGTCGTGACTACGGAAGCTGCCTGATTCTATTTGATCTATTTCCATAATATTAAGCTTACGCTTTATTCTAATAATTACAGAATTTATCTCCTGCCTATTATCCATTTGCTACTCCGAATTGAACTATCTCAAAAATAATCCATAATGCTGCAAGCGCATATAAATATATGTAATCAATTGTTTTCATCTTTTACTCTCTCAATTTGGGCATACAAAATGCCTATTTCTTCGCCAACCCAAGCGGGTCTGACGCCTGTCCCGTATTTAGCTTTAAGATCTTCGATCTCATTTTTATAATTATCAACGAAAGCCTGTACTTCTGCTTTTGTGTATTTCATTTTATTCTCCTTTCGTGCTTAAATGTTAACACTGAGTGAACAGTAAATCAAACAAAAAAAATACCCCGCCTTTTGAGCGGGGTAAGTTTGGGAGAAAGTAATATGAAAAGCATATACTACATGAAGAATGTTAATGTTAGAACTCTTGAAATACAATAGCTATGTGTCTAAACTTTAAAAATATTTAAAGGAGAACACTATGACTGAAACAGAATTTAAGGAATTGATTCGTATTCTTAACCAACCTCACAGAGTTCAAAACATTTTTGCTTTGTTTAAGCATTGCGAAAAGGCGGCTACATTAATACAAAACCAGAAGTCTAAAATTGAGATGTTAGAAACTTTAGAGCTTGAAAAACCTAAGAAGGCTACGGCTTCTAAGAAGGTTAACGGTAGCCGAGCAAAGACTGCATAGCCGGAGTTAAGCTAGTCGCGCCGAGAGTTCCGAGACTTTTACCGGTTTCGTATATATCGTCGGCTCTTTGTAGCTGAGGCGCGGCTCTTCTTAAATCATCCATTTGACGTGTGAGCGTTGTTAAATCTGCTTGCCTTGTTAGCGGCTCCGCTATTTCACCCATTAACGCCCTAAACTGTTGGTTCTTAGATGGTTGATCACCAAGCTGACGTCTAAACTTTTCAGCTATCCCACCTACAGCGCCTCGCTCTCCGATTAAACCTAGTAAGCTTGGATCTATTGCGTCTTCTGCGGTTTCCTTAGCCATCTGCCTAACGGCTGTTTTGGTTTGCTGAGCTACTCCGGCACGCATATTCATTACTGAATATACTTCGTCAATTTGCCTGTTAAATTCTTTAGCCACATCTTTGCCAAGTATTGTTTCAATTTTTTCTCGACCGCTTCTAGACATAAGATCTTTGATAGGCTTAATTAACTCTCTAGCATCCTGATTAGGATCTGTTATCGACGCCTTAGCGTTAGCCATAATTTCATCGATGTAACTTCTTACACCTTGTTTCAAGCCGTTTAGCTCTGCCCCGCCCATATCAGAAACAGCTTTCTGCAAATCATATCGAGTTACTTTCTTGCTAAATACATCAGTACCAAGATCTATAGCTTCCCTAATACTAATCACATCACCGGCTATATCTCTAGCCGCAGCATATTCAGGTATTTGCTTATCTAAAGATTTTCTAATTTTACTCGCTAAGTTTCTAGCGACGGCAATATCTTGTCGGGGGGCTGTCGGGCTAACATTATTTAATGCTTGAGTAATATAATCAATTTGCTCAACGTCAGGTTTGCGACCAAAACTTTTTACATTACCGTCCTTATCAAGCTTAACAAATATTTGAGGACTTTCTCTTCCCTCCATTCTCATTAAGTCTTCTGCATTTTTTAAAACAGAAGGTTTTACTCTTTTAAGTAAATTATCTAATTCAATTCCATTAGGCGACGCATAATCAATAGCTTGATCATATGCTGCATCATAAGCATCAGATCTTACTCCGGCTGTTGACGACATTAAATTGTCTTGAATTTTTAACGCTGCTTCAGGCCCACCAAAACTATCGTTTAATAGATCATCAAATTGTCTACCCGCATCACCGGCTAACTCTTCGATATTCTGCCTAGCTCTTGCTGCGCCCTCGCTTGTAGATGCTGCGGCTAAGTCAAGCAAGTTTTTGGTTGATGGCCCCATCATGCCCAGTGAGCCGTATTGACCGGCCCTTGCCATGTTTGCGGCCGCCATAGGCTCATCCATTCGAGCCGCAGCGCTTAGAAGATCTGTCGCTTGCCCTTTTATGCCTAGCTCTTTTTGCGTGGCTCTTGCGGGGGCTGATACACGTCTACCTCGAAGTGCGCCTATTCCTGCGCCGGCTAAAGGAAGCGCCGGCCCTAATATACCGCCAAAAGCGCCGCCTACTTTACCACCGCTAATTGCCTGATCTTTTCTCTCTTCTCTAGTTCTACCCTCTCCAGATCCGTATATAGCGCCCTCTAAAGCTCCTCCGGCTGCGCCTAAACCACCTCCGGCGATAATCCTAGATGTTAATGAAGTACCCAATGGAGCAAGCGCCATTGATGGCGCTGCTAAAGCTGCCGGAACCGCAGTAGCTAATCCTACGGCTCCTCTTGACGCCATAACAGTTTTTGGCGCCAATATTTCTCTAGCCTCTTGCGCGGCTCTTGTAGCTGATGCAGCATCTTGGCCAAAAAGGGCGCCGATAGCTTCGTCAGCATATGATCCAATGAACGGCACACCTTTTATTGCGCTTGCCGCTCTTGCGGGTATTTCGCCTACTTGATCAATTATATCTTGAGCAAAGCCACGTTTAGAAACCTTTGCGGCGTCTCCATCTGCGGCTCTTATGTTTGCAATATCGGCAGGATCACTGGTGGCATAAACATCAGAGACGTAGGACTCTTTCCCCGTTTTAATATTTCTCACAATGCGACCACCGTCGTCATATGACTGTACAATCTCCGTTCCAGACGGCGCCATAGATGAGCCGACCCCTAACTTTTTAGCAAAGTCGTCATACTTTAAATCACTGTAAAAATTTTTATGAAAAGCTTTAGCAAATTCATCATCGCTCATATCATTATACTGAGGATATTGTTTTCTTAGCTGTTCAATTTTTGACGCCATCATTTAATTCCGTATATTGAGAGGATCATTTGCTTGGGAATCTTCATAAAAAGTTTCTGGTATTCTTTCACCCTTCGCTCGTTTAATACCTAGCTCAGTGTAAAATTTTAATTCATTAAGAGCGGCTCTAAAAGCTTCTTCTGACTGTGCAGTGCTTAATCTAGCTTGCGCTTGCGTAGCCTTTTCGCCTTCGATTTCGGTAATTTGGCCACCGCCTTTTAAGGTTGAAAATGCTTGTAAGAAAACATCACCTCTAATTTGATCTATTAAACCTTTAACATTTGCTGCATCTTCATCCAAACGAAGATCAGCAAGTTTACCTCTTACAAATCCTTCAATTCCTAAATATTGATCCAAATTTGAATTTTCTAATAACTGGTCGATTGAGTTCATTAACCTGTTGCTACTGAATACTTCTTTCTGTACACCAAGTTCTCTTTCTATATCAGCAAGTAAAGTATTTCCAACTTGTGGTTCTATTGCGCCGGTAACTATACCCATGATTATGGCTTGTCTTTTATCTGCTAAACCGCCTGTACCTTCGCCGCCCATACCGAGCATACCCATAAGCGCAGCGCCTTGTTGCTGTTTAGCGCTTTTTAAAGATGCGGCTGCATTAGCCTTACGCGCCATATCTTTTTGCTTAGTTATGTCGCCAAGTATGGCTGCAACGGAGTTACCTTCTTTTCCCTGTAACGCCATACCCGCGTCTTTAATCGCCGCGAAGCGAAGCATACGCCTCTGGAAGTCGTTGAGGCTGCTATACGGATCATCTGGCGCAGTTGTCGTGGGGGTCACTGGAGAAGGTGTAGCAATCGTCTGGCCGGCTGTCGCCGTTTCGGGTCTTATTCTTGGTTTAAGTAACTCGTCTGTCGGAGATGTAGGAGCTACAGGAGAGGCTACGCTGCCCATACTCATTACGGCCATATCTTCTGGCGTAGCCTGTTCACCCGCCATAGCGCCTGTTAGGCCGTAAAGTCTTATCATTTCATCTGTTAAAGCAACCATTTTAAATTCCTATTAAGTAAACATTCCCATACCGCCGCCCATGCCAAATGAGCCTAAGCCAGATAATACCCTTCCAAATCCACCCATCGGGTCGCTTGTTGTCCCCACAGTTGTGCCGATACCCGCAGGAAACGCCTGACCCGCTCCGCTTAGCACTCCAAACTGTGTCAAAGGATACTGCATTTGAGCAAGATACTGGTCGTAAGCTGCGTCCATTTCTTGCTGAGATAAAGCTCGACCCGCTTCTCCGGCTGTCATCTGTGCGCCTAAAATGTTTTGCTCAGCTTTCAGCCCTTGCAACCCGCCGCCCGCCATTGCGCTTGCAGCCGCCATGCGTGCAGCGTCTTCTGCGGATGCACGTTGCACAGCGCTTTGATAGCCTTGCGCTTGTAACTGTCCAAGCGTCTGCCCCATGCGAGCCTCAAACTCGCCTTGACGCTCGCCCTCCAGAACAGCCCTCCGATCACCGCCGAAAGCTCCTGATCTGATAGCTGCGGCTTCCTCTCCGACGCGCTGCTTAGCTCTCTGGCGCTCCATAGCTGCCATAGTTGGGTCTATTATGTTTGAGGTGTACGCCTGAGTATAAGACGCAATGTCTGCCTCTCTAGCGGCAGGATCTCTAGTAGCCATAGTGCGATATATATCTGTCGCCTCGCCTATTTCGCTCGGCATTGTCAAGGCTCCGTAACCCGATATGGCCTCCTTTTGCATATCGGTCATACCCGCGACTCGGTCACCCTCAAAAGTTTTAAACCCTGTTTCGGCTATTCCTTTTGCAAAAGGTAAAAGTGTACCGGTAATGTACTCCTGTTGAATAGGGTCCATTGTGGCTGTTTGTGTCTCTGACTTGCTACCCACTTTTTTTAATCTCCATTTCAAAATGTCGGTACATTTCCCGAAAGCCGTTGTCCTTGGCTATCTTTGAGAAACCCACGCGTCCATCTGCCTCTATACCATCTAACCCGCCATCTTTGGCGAGTTTTTTTAAAACTTCTAAAGCAGTTTTCATCCAAACCGTCATATTTACACCACCCATAAACTCTATAAACAATGTTTTTCTTTGAGGGTGCAATACGACGCTTGTGGTAAAAGCGGCTGAAAGCGTGTCCTCTATGTATACTGCCCACATTAAAGAGCGCGTATCTAAAATATCCTCGACAACATTATCTATCGATACGTTTCGTTCGTTCTTATCTACCGCCGGTTTTATCATAGGTATAATTTTCTCGATGTACGCATCGATCTCATCCTCGACAATCGGCTTAACAAAAACGCCCGACTTTAACGGAAATTCTACAACATTATTCAATATTTTACCACCCTATGAATGTATCCTCGTAATCGCTAATGTTGAAGCAGGAGAAGCAGGGCTAAACGATGTTGCCGCTGTTGCGTTTAAACTTCCGCTTGTGCTATCAACCGCCCACTTCATTTCTATGTAATCATTTGCATCAAGCTCAAGTAAAAACGATCTTGATGCTGTCATAATGCCACCATTATTGTGAATAGTTTTTATTACAGTCATATTGTCTATATTTGCACCATTCTTAGCGGGCCAGAAATAAAACTTAACGTCACTTGCAGAGCTTGAGGTTATTTCTGCGGTAAAGTTTAAAAGATACTCACCCTTTTCCTCGAAAACTATTCTCTCGTTATTTGTAGCATCACGATCTATTTTATATTTATTTGTCGGCGCGTCATAAGTAATAGAATAAGCTGTATTTGCTGATGCAGCCGTTTGGCTTGTTGTTCTCATAAGTTTTGCATGGCCGCCCTCCATGACGATTTGCCGAAACTCATTATCGTAGCTAACGACGGGATACTCATTAACGTCATCCCATAAAAAAATACCGTCATCAGACGGGTTGTCGTCGGACGTCTTAAAAAACAGCCTCCCCAAATTTCTCGTTAGGTATAGGTTTAGCTCCCTGCCCCACTGCCTAATATCAAAACCAATAACTGGCGGTATGACGGGCATTACCTTCTCCCTCCGGCTTTCGTCTCAAGTCGCATTGTGCCTACACGCCATGCCGCTAACTCATCACCTTCAACACGCATTCTAACTTGCCTACCGCTAAATCGCACTGAAGTTGGGTTGCTTGGATTAAATGGGCCGTGTGTTGTCTCAGTGTCGTTAGGGTAAAAGCGTGTCTTAAATTTTAAGTCAACGTCTCCGGCTGTCTTCTCGTCGGGTATAACCTCAGTCACTCTGGCAATCTGGTCACCATTTCCAATAGATATAGGTCCAGTT
>Ga0181379_1001674_pt1 | contig 10405 bp, 4 predicted proteins | sample 2SPOviralmetaG_FD_130115 | JGI IMG/M metagenome (GOLD analysis project Ga0181379, IMG submission 130115) | Marine viral communities from the oligotrophic San Pedro Time Series (SPOT) site, San Pedro Channel, CA, USA - 2 SPOT_SRF_2009-07-10 | ecosystem: Environmental > Aquatic > Marine > Strait... | reverse complement strand
TGTTTCTCCCTCAAGCATTCCAGATAATGCGTTTATTTGAGATGTCGTTTGGTTTTTAAGTTTTAGTTCCGAACCTAAAGATATAGGACCACCGCTAGTAGCTGCATTTATTGCATTTACTTCTAAAGGGTCACTTGCACCGCCGACAGCTTCCCACGCAGAACCTGTATATACTTTAAGTGTTGAGTTGTCGCTATCATATATCAGTTGTCCAGTTGAAGCTGTTAAACCAGCAATTCCAGAAGCATCATACGACTTTACCTTTATTGGTGAATCCATAGTAATAGGACTGGATATAGTTATTTCACTTCCAGTTGATGTTTTTGATATTTCGTTAACTTCTATTTTACTCATAAGAAACTCCCTGTATGAAGTATATCATACGACTGCCAAGACCCCTTCTACAGTAACTGTTCCTGTTATTGTTAACGGTCCAGCTGCAACTGTTCCTGTACCATTTGGTATAGTAGTGTCGCTAGCAGATAATGTAGTTTGGTGATTAAAGAAGCCACCTGCTGCTTCCATACTCATCGAACTATCTAGTTTAGCTCTTGCAGAGCCACCAGCAGTAAATTCTATTGTATCTGCTGTGTTTTGTGTTGTTATAGAAGTATTTGTATCATCTGAAGTTATTGCATCTGAAGAACCTCCGTCTGCCCAAGAGATAGTTCCAGAACCATCTGTTGTTAGTACTTGGTCAGCATTTCCAGAACTTCCAGCAATTGTTAACTTGGAAGAACTAATATCGACTGTTCCATCATTATCAATAGACATTCTTGATTCACTGTTTGTATAAACTTCTACTGTATTATTTGTTCTATCAGCAGAAACTACTGTAGTTCCGTCTTCATCTCTAATGTGATTTTCATAAGGAACTGGAGAAGCAAAATCTATGTTATCTACTGTTCCGTCATATTCAACAACAGATAAGGTTCCATCAGTAGGAATATTATCTTGTACACCATCATAGTGATAGAAAGGTAAGATATTGTTGCCAATTTCTATATAGTCATTAGCATTACTTGCTCTGACAAATTCTATTGCTGTAGCACTACCTTCTGGTGCTTCTGCATACCAAGAACCTGTTGAAGAACTATATTTAAGAATATATCCATCTTTTAATCCATTGGTACTTACATTATTTAAGTTGTAAAGATTTATAGTTTCGTGTTCAAGTGAAATATTATCAACAGTTTCGTCATATTCTACGAATGAAAGGATATTATCTGTGACTATTATGTCATCTACTGTGTCGTCAAAATGTATAAATGGAACTTCACCTTGTGAATCTAAGGCAATATTGTCTATGGTCTCGTCATATTGAATAAAGGCTACTGTTCCCGCAACTCCACCACCAGCAGCTGCTGGGGCCCAAGCTGAACCATTCCATATTAAAGCTTGTCCTGTTGAAGGAGATGCTGTAGTTGTATCAACATCTGAAAGGTCATCTATGCTAGCTGCTGCAATTCTTGCATCTGCTCTAGCGTCAGTGAAATAAAGATTTGTAGAGCCTTCGCTAATATCATCTGTATCATGATTGCTTACATCAGATACAGTTCCTGTCACATTACCTGTAACATTTCCAGTTACATTACCTGTGACATTACCAGTTAGATTACCAGTTACAGTGTTAAAAGTTACATCATCAGTTGTTCCAACATCTTGACCAATACTGATATTTCCTGCTGAGTATGTTACGCCTGTTCCGCCAACTAAATGTGCATCTACTTCTGTTGGTATATCTGTAGCAATCCATGTTCCACTTGAAGCGTTATATTTAATTATATCTCCAGAAGAAGAACCTGTAAGGTCTATATCATAAACATCATCAAGTCTTACATAGCTTGTTAGGTTTATATCATCAGAAGTTCCATCGTATTCTACAAAATCAATTTTATTTTGCTCTAAAGGTATTACTATTCCTGTACCATCAGCATCAGTCAATGTTAACTGTGCATTAGTTAAGTCAATATTATCGCTTGTATTGTCAAAGTGTACAAAATCAAGAATACCTTCAGTAGTTCCGACTTGGTCAGCTTTCCATGTGTTTGAGCTTGCATCATATCTTAAAAAGTCTCCAGTAGCTAAAGAAGTTAAGTCAACATCAAATATATCGTCTAACTTTGTATATGAGATAAGAGTGATGTCATCTTCTACATCATTAAAATGTAAGAAATCTATTTTGTTTTGTGTAAATTCTATATCATCTTCACTGTCATCAAAGTGTAAGAAATCTATTTTTCCTGCTGTTAAATCTATATTGTCTGAAGTATTGTCAAAATGTGTGAAAGTAAGTATGCCTTCAGTTCCGCCACCAGATGTAGCAACATCTCCCGCTACCCAGTTACTTCCATTCCATAATAAAGCTTGATTGGTTGATGGTGCGGATGTAGTAGTGTCAACATCACTTAAATCGTCTATAGAGACAGAACCTAAGTTGATATCTACTTCATTATTAGAAGTGTCATCAGTAATTGTAATCTTTGCAGAACCTGCGTTTAGTTTCTTAAACTGTAAATCTTCTCCGACTTTACCATCAAATAAACCTACACCTGCTGTACCAATGTTAGAAGCTGTGTTAGTTTCACCAGAGCCAGAGAGACCAGCAACTGATATTAAACCAAAAGCTCCAGCACTATCATCCCAGTAAACAACTTTTCCATCTTCAGTTGATGTTGGGTCTGCGAATCCTACATCAGCTAAGTCATTAAGATTTTTAGTTGAGAACCAAGTGTTCGCCGTACTTGTAAAGTCTGTTATCGCTAATTTAGTAGCAATAGAGTTTGTAACAGTAGTTGAGAAGTTTGCATCATCACCTAAAGCTGCTGCTAATTCATTAAGAGTGTCTAATGTTGATGGAGCTGTATCTACTAAGTTTGCTATTTCTGTATCGACATAACTTTCTGTAGCATAATTGTTAGCTGTTAAGTAACTGCCTACTCTAGCATCTGTATAAAATTCATTTGTTGAGCCTTCTACAATACTGTCTGTATTGAACTCACTAAAGTCAATAGCTATAGCACCAGAAGAGAAACTTATTCCAGTTCCTCCAGATAAATATGATTCTACATCTGAGTCAGCATATTGAGTGATTGTTGAAGTTAAAGTACCACCGCTGTAACTTAAACCTGTACCTATTTCATTTTCACCAATTAATTCAACCCAGTTACCGTTATGAGCATAGTAAGCTCTTCCAGTTCCATGAACATGAGCAAACATACCATGATAAGTTGAAGCACTAGGTAAATCAGATTCTTGAGAGTAAACATTTGCAAACAGAACTCTCTGACCATTCATATCTAAGTCACTAGAGTTATCAAAAGCTATTGTTACTTCATCTGTAGCACCAACAGTTGCAGAAATCGCTGTTCCACCTGTTACTGTTAAAGTTTCAGAATCACCAATTGTTTGAGTATTAGTTCCATCGCTAAGAGTAAAGCTTGACATTGAACCTGCACCAGCACTTGCTAGTAAATCAGATACTGCCATCTTTCTTAATGCCGTATTTGAATTATCGTATATTAAAACTAAATCGTTAGTAGTGTCTATTGAAGTTTCTGCTGTTTGTCCTGTTATAACTGTTGAATCTACTGAAATAGCTCCAGAAGAGTAGGTTATACCGTTGCCACCAGATAAATATGTTTCTACTAGCGAATCTGCATAATAAAGATTTGTAGAACCTTCTGTTAAGTTATCTGTTGTTTTTGTAGCTAAATCTGTATCAAATAAAGATGAAGAGTAATAAAGATTGGTAGAACCTTGTGTAATATCATCTGAATCTCCAGATAGTTCTGAAAGCTCATCTTTAGTTTGTATCTGACTAGTTACATAAGCTTGAGTAGCATAACTATTAGTTGTTAAATATGAAGCTACATCTGAATCAGAGTATTGAGTTATTGTTGATGATATTTGACCAGAAGAACTTATTGAGATTCCAGCACCAGCACTTATGTATGCTTGTACATCTGCATCACCGTAAGCTGAGCCGAATACTGTAATTGTTCCACCCATACCAGAGTGTGATTCACAATAGTAGTAAAGAATATCTGGAGTTGCACCGTTAACTGTGTACTCAATGTAAGCGCCAGATTGACCTTGTGTTCCATTTTCTGTCTTACCTGTTGTGTACTCCGAACTACCAGAGTTATTGTCTGTTGTAGATAGAGCAAATGGATGAGAAGATGTTGAACTACTTGATAAGTCAAATCTATATGTTATACCTGGGTTGAATGATATTGTTGCTTGTGACTCTCCATCTATGAGGAATTTACCACCAGCTACTGTTACTGCATATTCAACTATTACAGTATTATTTTCAAAGTTTATTGTTTTGTTTGTTAGCGTATCACTAGATGTAGCAGTTATGTAACTTCCTAAATCAGAAATTTGTGATTCTGTTATTGATAAAGCTGCTTGATGTTGTGTAACAGAAGACTCAGTAATATTAGCATCTGGAACATTAGCCCAAGTTACAACTGATGATAAATCATTTGTTTCAGCAGTTAAGTAAGATTGTAAATCAGATATCTGTGATTCAGTAATACTTAAAGCAGCTTGATGCTGAGTTACAGCACTTTCAGTTACTGTTGTTGCTAAAGCTACTGCACCAGTTCCATCGAAACTTATAGCACTTGCAGTGACATCTCCAGTTAATGAGAAGTTTTGTCCAGAAGCTAAAGCAGTTGCAGTGTCTGCATTACCAGTTAAAGCACCAGTTACATTACCTTCTATGTCTGCTACTAATACTGCTTTGTTATAAGAAGAGTCAGCAGTATCGACTGTACCTGCTGGTTCAACAGTTAGACTATCGAATAGTTTAAATTTATTTTGACCTACACCTGGGTCCCAATGTAAACCTACATATTTAGTTGTGGACGACTGAACAACTTTACCGTATATACCAATGTCTGTTCCGTTACCAGTATTACCACTAGCAAGTTTTATCATATTTTCTTCAGTAGATACTGTGTCAGTATTAAGAGTTGTAGTTGTTCCTTGTACTGTTAAATCTCCAGTTACAACTAAATCATTAGAAACAGTCATAGTTGTAGCTGTTATATCGTCTGAATTAAGTACTCCATCTACAGTTATATTATTAAATGTAACATTGTCAGTAGTTGCTACTGGCTGTCCAATAGATATTGCACCAGTTGCATTGTTATAAGTAACACCAGATGTTCCAGATAAACTTGTAAGAGTTATAAATGCACTGTCATTAGTAAGAGTTGATATATTATCACTTGGTTGTACAGCACTATCAGCTAATGTTCCTTGAGCAGCTGTAGCAAATCCTGTGCTGTTAATACCATCTAAGGTATCTGCATCTACATTAAGAGCATCAACAAAAGCTTTATCTACTCTTGCATCTATATCTGTATTAGCTCTTGTAGTTGTATAAAATAAGTTAGAACCTTCGTCAATGTCGTCAGTATCTAAATCAATGTTTACCCAAGCTGAACCATTATATTGTAAAAATTCACCAGTAGATAAGGATGTCAGTGTGACATCATTCATTTCGCTTATTTCGTTTTCAGTTGCTACTGCATTATCAACATAAGTTTCTGTAGCGTAGCTATTAGTTGTAAGGTAAGTTCCGACCCTTGCGTCTGTATACCAAAGATTAGTTGGTGAACCATCTTCTGCTATATCGTCTGTAACTAATGTTAATGTTCCACCAAGTGATAGAGCATTAGCATTAATAGTTACAGAACTATTTTCAAGTTGTGAATTAGGTATTGCAGAAGTTCCAAACTCTCCAGTTGAAGAGTTATAAGTAAGACCAGAACCACTTGCTACTGATAAGTCTGTTAAATCTATGAAAGCAGTATTTGTGTTATCGTAATTAGCTAAATCATCATCTACTGTGTAGCTAAGTGAGTTAGCATTGTCGTCATAAGCTACTGTTATTCTTGTTTGTGTACCTGCTGCAAAAGCATCATTTAAAGCATCTTGTGCATATTCGTCTACTTGTGATTTTACTTCTGCGATGTCAAAACTAAAATCAAAGTTACCAGAAGTATTAGCAATTGTTACGCCAGTACCACCAGTAAAAGTTATTGTATCTCCAAGACTTGCAACAGTTGGAGTAGTTCCATCTGTGAAAGTTATGTCACTATTTGTAAGCTTTGCATTCTCAATAGAACCAGCAAGCATTGCATTTGTAATACCAAGAGCTTTTACTTGTAATGTATCGGTATCTATCTCTATAGAACTATCATCAACATTTACAGAAAGAGTTGGAGTTTGTGCTTCTCCAGAAGTAACATCTATTGCTAAACCATTACCAGCAGTTATGCTTTGTACGAAATCACCTACAGTATCTGTTGCTAAATCAACTGCGTCATTAATCCATACGCTGCCGTTATATCTTAAGAAATCTCCATTTTGTGAACTTGTAAGTGTTACATCGTTCATTTCTGCTAATGTATCTTCAGTAGCTACTTGTGCATCTACATAAGCAGTAGTTGCAACTTTAGTTGAATTATCTCCAACTGATTGAGTACTAGCCGTTACACCATCAGCAAGTATAGATGTTGCGGTTACATTACCTGTTAAATCTCCTGCAACATTTCCTGTTACATTTCCAGTTAGATTTCCTGTAACATCACCTGTTACATCTCCTGTAACATCTCCAGTTAAGTCACCAGTTACATTTCCAGTAACATTTCCTGTTAAGTTACCTATAAAGGTAGAGGCAACAAAAGATTCTGAGCCAACAGTCCATCTGTTGTTTGTTTCGTCCCATACAAGAGTTACATTAGAGTCATCTCCTCTTTCTATCTCTATACCAGCATCGACAGTTGCAGAGCCAGTTGCATTAGAGTTTAGGACTATAACATTATCATCTACTGTTAAGGTTTCTGTTTCTAATATTGTTTGAGTTCCTTGAACAGTTAAGTTACCTGTAATAGTTAAGTCGTTACCTATAGTTACATCGTTTGGCAAACCAATTGTCAAAATCTGACCACTAGCACTAGTTTCTATTTCGTTAGTAGTACCTTGAATTGTAAAAGTTTGTGAGTCTAAATCTACTGCACCAGTTCCTGTATCACCTGCAAAATCAACATCTTGTGCTGTTACATCAGATAATAAAGCAACCGTTCCAGTTGCGTCTTGAAAAGTTATTGTTCTGTCTGCTGTTGGGTCTGTTACTACTAAAGTAGCCTCAAAAGAATCGTTAGTAGCTCCCTCTAATGTTAAGGAAGGACCACCTATTGTTAAGTTAGCAGTTTGTATGGTATTAAATTCTACAGAGTCAGCTGTCCCTAAACCTAATGAGTTTCTAACTGTTGAACCAGATTCTGTAACAAAAGTAGTTCCGTTACCAACAATAAAATTAGAATCAGTTGGTGTTAATCCAGATAATGCTTGAAGTTCTGCATCATAGGCTTGTATGTCTACGCCTATCTCTAATCCTAAAGAGGTTCTGGCACCAGAAGCTGTTACTGCTCCGGTTCCACCATCTGATATGGCTATAAAGTCTGCTGATTGAAATTCGGAAAATTCGACAATGTTACCATCAACATCGAATACATACCTAATTGGGCTTTTAGTTGCCATTTATATATTACTTTCTGCCATGTCTATCTCAAATTCCTGCTGTGTACTTCCGTCTGCTTCCGTTAAAGTGAATAAAAGACTGTTGTTTGAAGAAGCAGGCATTGGTACTTTTTTAACAGTTCCATCTGCTTTATTACAAACTACTGCTCTTGTGCTAAAACCTATAGAGCTTGTTCCACCACTTGAAACTGTACCCGATACAGTTTGATTTATAAAGTGGTTATTTATGGGCATGCCAGACAAGGTTCCGTCACTAATCCTTGTTGGTATTCTACCACTCATACTTAAAGTTCTTGGTAACTTGGTTTTGAAGTTAACTTTTTTATTAGCGGTATCTGTACTTATTTCTACAATATTTCTGTCTGTTACAGAATCAAAATTTATTGCATCACTTGATTGACTAGCAGATAGTGTAGATTGACCAGACACACCAATAGATGTGATAGCGTTCTGATTTGTTTCGCCTGCTTGACTTGCCTCAAATGTAATTTTGTCATTATTTTCATCAAAAGATAGAGATATACCACTACCAGCAACAAAGGTGAGTGTATCATTTTGACTATCTGCTGTAATTGTATTACCAGATGTAGAACCTGCACCGTCTAATGGTGCTATAAATTTAAAGGTATTGTGTGCAGTACTATCACTCGATATAGTTACTGTACTACCAGATGTTGCAATATCTATACCAGAACCAGCAGCAAAAGTTAATGTATCACTAGTAGAGCTAGCTTGTATGTTTACTTCGCCAGATACAGCAATATTAGAAAAAGCGTACTGGGTAAAATCTACTGTTTGCCAAGATAAATTACCACTTCCATCACTAGATAGAACTTGACCTACAGAACCTGTATCTCCATTAATAGACATTTTTCCAGATAGGAAGTTAATTGTTCCATCTGTTTCTATTTTAAAATGTGCATTTGAATCAGTACCTAAATAAATTGGATTACTACTAGATGTACCAATTGATAAAGCACCATCAGAAAATATAGACTTACCGTCAAGATAAAGTATATCTTGAAAAGATTCTATCTTAGTTGTATAGTTTTGTGTTTGAAAACCTTGAAAAGAGTGAGTAAAAGAAGTAGATGTTGCCATCTCCTCTGATGTATGTGTATGGTTAGTCTGTGTCATCTATGGGTTCTCCGTACTCGTCAACTGAATCTTCCCACTCTATATCTTGTAGGTTTTCCCAAGCACCCCCCATTTTTTCATAGATGTATCTCAATCTAAATATTTCATTTTCTATTTGTGTTTGTTTTTCTTTCCATTCGTGATACATAGAATGATTCTCGTCCAACATATTTATATTGTGAGCAAATAAAGCTCCTTCCAAAGCAAACATTTGGTCAAGTAAATAAGCTAACTTATCGCCATGACTATGTAATCTATAGTCAAAATTATTATTTTTTTTGGGTTTTGGCTCTTTTTTAGGCTCTACTTCTTCAGCCATTATTCACCGAATTGTTCTGTATATTTAGCTTCTAATGTATTAACTTTTGATTGTAAATGATTTATGGTTTCTTCATCTTCTTCAATATTTTGAGCACCATACAATATTTCACGAGCTTGTTTTATTTGTAATAATAAAAGAGCTTCTTTTTCTTGTTCTGTTAATTCGTGCATTATCCCTCCAACGCTTCTAGTCTTAATTGTAACTCATCATTCTTAGCTGAGAGTTCTTGTATTGCTTTTACTAAAGGAGCAATTAATTCTGTATATCTAACTCCGTAATCATCACTATCCTCTGTGTACTCAACTAAAGCAATATCAATATTTGGTTCTGGTGGTGTTGTATATAAATCTTGTGCAATAAAACCAAAATTTATAGCTTCATCTTCCCTGTCTTTCATTTTAAAAGATTTAGGTTCTAAAGACTTTATATAATCTAAGCCATAAATAAGGTCCTCAATGTCTTCTTTTTTTCTTTCGTCTGAAGATACATTGGGTGAGTTTTGTAGATAAAGGTTCTTCCACCTTAAAGAACTAGTAGGAAAACCTAGGTTTCCATTACTTGTATTTGGAAATAAATTACCAACAGTTATAGAGGATGATGTTACTGTTGAGGTAGACACAGAAAAAGCACCTGTTCCTGAATTAAATGAATAACTACTAAAAAATCCTTTAGATGGAGAGTTTATTTGAGATATACCAGTACCTACAGTTGAGTGACCAACATGGCTTGTTAAAGAGTTTGTTAGAGAAGTAACAGATGATTCTGTTGCAAAATTTGTTGAGTGTTGGTCGTTATTATGACTTGTAGAAGCATATCCAGATAACCAGCTAGCATTCGATGCGTGAGCGTGATTACCAATATTTGATATATCTGATTCTGAATGAGAGTGAGAACCAACAGAATCAGTTTGAAATTCTAAACGACCACTTGAATTTACACCTAATTTTTTATTTGTACTAGTACTACCATTTATTTCAATTATTGGATTTAACCCAAGAGGGTCAGAAAAGTTAATTCTTGTAGCTTGTAATTCTATTTCGTCTTGTGCAGCATCCAAAGCAAGTTTTATTTTTCCAGATAACACACCATTTTCAATAAGGAATTGAGTTGTAGAATCAGCAGATATTTTACCCGTAAACCCAGCGCTTGTTATAAAATCTATTTCACCTTCTTGGTTGTTGTTGTCAGTTATTTCAATTCTTGTTCCAGATGTTGATGTTCTTAATCTACCACCGTTAAAGTCTAAATCTCCCTTAAGCTCTACACCTAAAAGGTCTCCTCTAACATTTACATTATTAAAATCTGCACTACCATCTGACTGTATTCTCCAACCAGTACTAGCAGAATAATTACCCGATATAGTTCCACCAGAATCTATTGATATAT
>Ga0181379_1001673_pt1 | contig 10409 bp, 9 predicted proteins | sample 2SPOviralmetaG_FD_130115 | JGI IMG/M metagenome (GOLD analysis project Ga0181379, IMG submission 130115) | Marine viral communities from the oligotrophic San Pedro Time Series (SPOT) site, San Pedro Channel, CA, USA - 2 SPOT_SRF_2009-07-10 | ecosystem: Environmental > Aquatic > Marine > Strait... | reverse complement strand
TTCGGGCGAGCTAAAAGAGGTGCCGTCTGGAGAAGATCTTGGTAACGTGCCTTGGCCCTCAGATTCAGATCTGGACGCTAAGTCATGAATCGACTCAGACAAGAGGTGGAAAAGTGCTAAAGCATCGAATAATAACAGCCTTGATACTCGCGCCACTGGCGCTTGCGGGTATCTTTGGTACAGAAGTACAGGGATTCTACTGGTTTGTCGGTGTGATCGTTGCCATTGCAGCGTGGGAGTGGGCACGCATATCCGGTTATGAAGCGCAGTCTCTGCGTGTGTCATACGCTGTATATGTTGCTATCTGGCTGATTTTTGTTCGGTATATACCTGCCGCGCCGATTCTCTACATCGGTTTAATTTGGTGGGTTATCGCGATTATTTTAGTTATGCGTTATCCAGGGACTAGCCGTTTTTGGCGTCAACGCTCTGTAAAACTGGCAATTGGCTTGTTGGTGCTCATCCCTTTTTGGAAGGCAATGCTAACGCTACGAGAAGCCGAAATGCTGGTCGACCAAGATTTGGGAGTCAACCTAGTCATTCTTTACGCATTGCTTGTTATTTGGGCTGCGGACACGGGTGCTTATTTTGCAGGGCGTGCATATGGTAAAGCTAAGCTGGCACCGGCTGTCTCGCCAGGTAAGAGTTGGGCTGGCGCATGGGGCGGTCTTGCGTGCACAATCGCATTGGCTGTGTTTGCGGCGTTATATCTTAACCTTAATGCTATCGAGTTGATTGTAATAACGATAATTACCGGCATCCTGTCTATCTTTGGTGATCTCACAGAAAGTATGTTCAAGCGAGAAGCAGGCATAAAGGATAGTAGTAGTTTATTGCCGGGGCATGGTGGTGTGCTGGATCGTATTGATAGTCTTACAGCTGCTATTCCAGTTCTTACGGCGTTATTATATAGCGCACAGTGGATTGCCTGGTGACAAGCGCTGGAGTTGACTCTAAAGAAGGTGTTTGTGTTCTTGGTGCTACGGGCTCTATCGGCCAGAACACATTAGATGTAGTTGCACGTCACCCAGGTCGCTATAACCTCCATTCTGTTTCAGCGCATACCGATTGGAAACAACTGCTCGAAATTTGTCGTCATCACAAACCAAAGTATGCAGTACTTTCCGATGAGCGTTTAGCGAGTGAGGCCGAATCGGCTTTTAAAGCCTCGAGCTTAACGACTACCTTGCTTACGGGTAGTAACGCTTTGAACTTTATTGCAGAGCATGAAGATTCGCCAATTGTGATGGCCGCAATTGTTGGAGCTGCAGGTTTAAATTCTGCGCTTGCTGCGGCGAAAGCGGGTAAGAAACTTCTTCTAGCAAATAAAGAGTCTCTAGTACTCTCTGGTCGCCTCTTTATGCAGGCGGTGGCAGAGAGTGGGGCGCGGTTGTTACCGATAGATAGCGAGCATAATGCAATCTTTCAGTGCTTACCTGAAGGTTATTCCTGCGGGCAGAAGCCCGGAACGAGTGTCAGCAAGTTGTTGCTAACTGCTTCTGGAGGGCCGTTCCGTGGTTTTTCGAAGCAACGCCTATCTGTCGTTACGCCCAATGAAGCATGTACTCATCCAAACTGGTCAATGGGTAAGAAGATATCCGTTGACTCGGCGAGTCTGATGAATAAGGGGCTTGAGCTAATTGAAGCGTGTTGGCTGTTTAGTCTACAACCTTCAGACATTGATGTTGTCGTTCATCCTCAGAGCATTGTTCACTCTATGGTGCGATACAAAGACGGCTCTGTACTTGCGCAGATGGGTCAGCCTGACATGCGCACGCCGATTGCTTATGGACTAGCATGGCCTGAACGAATCGATGCCGGCGTTAAAGAGCTTGATTTTTATGACATGGCATCCTTGGATTTTGCTCGGCCAGATAACGAGGCATTTCCTTGTTTAGAGTTGGCTAGGACGGCATTTGTTGAAGGAGGCTTCGCTCCTGCTTACCTCAATGCTGCAAATGAAGTTGCTGTCGAGGCCTTTCTGAAAGGTAATATCCGATTCACTGCGATACCTGATATTATCGCGCGTTGTATTGCTGATGCACCGAGCCGAGAGCCAGAAACAATTGCTCAGGTTCTAGAGGCTGATAGCGAAGCTCGTCAAATCGCGAAGGCTAGTTTGCCGCGATTTTATAAGACGAATTGTTAAGAGTTTATTTGGTCGTTTATGGAAGCGCTTCAGTCAGTTATTTCTCTTATTATCACCCTAGGAATACTTGTGACGATTCACGAGTATGGCCATTATTGGGTGGCGCGCCAGTGTGGTGTTAAAGTTCTTCGTTTTTCCGTTGGCTTCGGTCGTCCGTTATTCAAGTGGTACAACAAAGAAGGTACCGAGTTTGCGATAGCGGCTATTCCATTGGGTGGCTACGTAAAAATGCTTGATGAGCGTGAAGCCCCAGTACCAGACGTGTTACTAGATCAAGCATTTACGTCCAAGCCGGTCGGCCAAAGAATTGCTATCGCTGCGGCAGGTCCTCTCGCAAACTTTTTATTCGCAATTGTCGCTTATTGGGCGATGTTCCTTATTGGTTTTAACGTCGTACTACCTAAAGTCGGAAATGTTATTCCCGATACGCCGGCCGCTTATTCTGAAATAGAGCCCGGAGTCATTATTAAGTTAGTGGATGGCCAAGAGGCCTACAGCTGGCGTGAGGTTGTTATGACGCTTGTTAGCAGGATCGGAGAAACAGCAAGCATTTCCGTGACTGCCCAAGACCCAGACAGTAGCGGCACCAATTATCGATATACCCTAGAAATTCAAGACTGGATGCAAGACCGAGATGACTCGGACTTGTTAAAGGGAATCGGTTTAGAGCCATTTCGTCCCCCAGTTGAGCCAGAAATTAGCCTCGTTCAAGAAGGTGGCGCGGCGCAGGATGCAGGGATGCTAGCTGGTGACTTAGTGACGGGCGTTGATGGTCGCAAAGTTGCAGACTGGTATGATTTTGTGGAGGTCGTTCAAAAAAGCGCTGGCGAACAGCTTGTGGTCGACGTTCAACGTGATGGCAGTCCAAACCCTGTGTCGCTAAAGATAGTCCCGGCAGAAGCAGAGACTGAGTCTGGAGCGGTCGTCGGAAAAATCGGTGTAGGGGTTGAACCATATACGTACCCAGAAGAGCTCATATCTACAGTGAGCTTTGGCCCTGCAGCCGCCTTCGGTAAGGCCTTAGGTCAGACATGGTCTGACGTTGCGATGACCTTTGGTGCGGTTAAGAAGATGGTGGTTGGGCTTATATCGTTGGAGAACCTGAGTGGCCCTATTACGATTGCTCGAGTTGCCAACCACTCGATCAGCACCGGCATTGAAGAGTTTTTGCGTTTTCTTGCGCTGCTAAGCGTCAGTTTAGGTGTTCTAAATTTGCTGCCTATTCCAGTTCTTGATGGTGGGCATATTCTGTTTTATTTGATTGAGGCGGTTAGAGGCAAGGCGTTATCAGAGAAGAGCCAGGTGTTGGGCTTGAAGATTGGCATGTCTCTGGTGCTAATGCTCATGGTCGTGGCTTTTTACAACGACATTATGCGCTTGTGATTTTTAGTGTCTGCAAATTTTGCTACAGATAAAGCTTTTATGTTTTCTAGTGCAAGCGAGTGAAGCGCTCAATGTTTCAGCGTTTAATGTTTATAAGGTGTTTGGTGTTGCGGTTGATGTTTAAAGATACGCTAGGTTCAGTGCTTTTGGTTAGTGTGTTACTTGCACTGAGCAGCGTTGTTGATGCTGAGCAGTTTCGGGTTGATGATATTCAGGTTGAGGGTCTTCAGCGCGTTTCGGCAGGTACGGTTTTCTCAAGCTTTCCTATTGAGGTTGATGAAAGGGTTGATGCAACTAAGTTGGCAAACGCGACAAAAGCGTTGTTTGAGACGGGTCTGTTTACTGATATCAAGTTATTGCGTAAAAACGATGATCTTATCGTCTCGGTAGTTGAGCGCCCCTCAATATCTAAAATAGCTATTGAGGGTAACAAAGATATCTCCGAAGAGGACCTGCTTGATGGCCTTAAACAAGCCGGAATGGCCGAAGGAAAGGTGTTTAAACGCGTTACGCTAGAGCGTTTAGAGTTAGAGATTCTTCGTTCTTATGTAACGCAAGGGCGTTACAGTGCTTCGGTAGATGCTGAAGTGGTGGAGCTTGATCAGAATCGTGTTGATATCAACATCGAGATCAATGAGGGTGAGGTTTCATCAATACTCCATATCAATGTGGTGGGTAACTCTGCTTTCGGAGACGAAGAACTGATTGATTTAATGGAACTAAAAACGCCAGGGTTTTGGTCTTTCATTACCAGCGATGATAAATATAGTCGTGAAAAACTAAGCGGCGACATTGAACGCATTCGCTCTTATTACCTTGATAGCGGATACATCAAGTTCAATATTCAATCGACACAAGTATCAATTTCCCCTGATAAAAAAAATGTATTCATTACTCTCAATGTTGATGAGGGACCTCTATTTACGGTTCGAGAATTCCAGCTGAAAGGCGACCTCATTCTTCCGAAAGAAGAGCTTGAAGAGTTAGTGCTTTTAAAGGCGGGGGATACCTTCTCGCGTAAAGCGCTGACACTCTCTTCGGAGCGTTTATCGCGTGCACTTGGCGGAGAAGGCTATACCTATGCGAGTGTTAACCCGATACCGGAGCCTCATGATGATAACAGCGCAAGCATTATATTTTACGTAGACCCCGGAAAGCGGAATTACGTTAGACGGATAAATTTCCGCGGTAACGTGACAACCAAAGACGAGGTTCTTCGTCAGGAAATGGTCCAGCTTGAAGGCGCGTCAGCGTCTACTGACTTAATAGAAGCTTCCAAAACAAAGCTTTCGCGGCTCGGTTATTTCGGTAATGTTTCGGTAGAGACACCCTCTGCACCGGGCGTAAATGATCAAATCGATGTCAATTACTCGGTTGAAGAGCAGAGTTCAGGAAATCTTTCGGCGAGTCTTGGCTTTAGTCAAGGTAGCGGTGTGACACTAGGCTTAAGTATTGCGGAGAATAACTTTTTTGGAACGGGTAAGCGTGTTTCGTTTGGTATCAATACTAGCGATTCCGTTAAGTCCGCGAACTTTAGTTATTTGAACCCGTATTACACGGTTGACGGCGTAAGTCGTGGCTTTAGTGTGTTTGCACGGGAAACGGATTTTGATGAGTCGGGTAGTTCCGACTATGTGCTTGATGCTACAGGCGCCTCAGTAACGTTTGGTTATCCTATAGACCCTGTATCGCGCCTGAGCTTTGGTGTAGGGGTAAATAATACAAAGCTCTCGATTGGAACGCTGCCTGCCTTACAGATAAAGAACTTTGTAGATAAATATGGTGAGAAGTTTACAAACTACGAGTTAACCGCGGGCTGGTCTCGTAGCACATTGAATCGTGGTATGTTTCCGACATCAGGTTGGCGCCAAGGCTTGTCGGGTGAGATAACTGTGCCGGTAAGTGACCTTCAGTTTTACAAGTTACGATATAACTCGAACTTATATATTCCCCTATCTAGCAGCCATGAGTTTGTCTTTAGAATGAGGAACGAGTGGTCTTACGGTTCTGGGTTTGGTGATACAAGCACGTTGCCATTCTACGAGAACTACTTTGCCGGAGGTATAAACTCGGTGCGCGGTTATGAGAATAACTCTTTGGGGCCTAAAACCACCGAGCAGGCGCAGTTTGCAAACCCTGATCCTTTCGGCGGGAATTTATTGTTTGAAAACAGCTTCGAGGTTATTTTTCCTTTACCTTTCATCAAAGACCAAAGTTCAATGCGAATGTCTTACTTTGTCGATACGGGCAATGTATTTGATACTGAGCGAGATTACTATTTCGATCCGACCGAAATACGATGGTCGACTGGTTTGGCTCTACAATGGAATACATTCATTGGGCCACTTGGCTTTAGTTTTGGTAAAGCAATGAACGCGACTGTCGACGACGAGAAGCAGTTTTTCCAGTTTTCTCTTGGGCAACCATTTTAATTATCTACGGAGTTTTTGGTATGAGATTTATACAGATACTTGGCTTAGCAATGACGCTTATGCTTTCTTCTACTTCTGCACTAGCTGAACTAAAAATCGGTCTGATCGATATTCGGGCGGCGCTGTTTTCATCCAAAGCAGCCCAAGAGTTTTCGGATAAAATGGTCTCAGATTTCAAGCAACAAGATATGGAAGTGCGCTCTGTGAGCGACGCTGCACAAAAGCTTGAGACGCGCTTGCAAAATGATGCAGCGATCATGAGTGATAGTGAGAGAGCTAAGCTCTCTGCAGATCTTGAAGAAAAGGTTCAAGAGTTTCGTTATTTAAAGACAAAGCTTGATAAAGCTCTGGCTGAAAAGCGTCAAGAGTTTCTTGAGTTGTCTCGTCCGAATATGGACTCTGTGATTAAAACCTTGGTAGAGAAGGAAGGCTTAGATCTTTTGTTGCCGCGAGAGGCAGCCCTGTATGCAGCCGAAGGCATGGATTACACCAAGCCTGTGATTGAAATGCTAGATGCTCTTAAATAGTAAAAGAGATAGTTAAGAAGATGCTTGAGAAAACGTTTTTGCTTTCAGAGCTCGCCGAACGAGTTTCCGGGGAAGTGCGTGGCAATGGCGCGTTAGCTATCGATGGACTGTCGACGATTCAAAATGCTGATCCCTCAAAGTTAACTTTTTTGGCGAATCCAGCCTATCAAAAATACCTGCATGATACGAAGGCGGGCGCAGTAATTTTAGCGGAAGGCATGGCAGATACGTTTTCAGGCAACTGCATTGTGCATAAGAATCCTTATCTGGCTTATGCGCTTTTGAGCGAACTATGGAATCCATTGGGGTCGATAGAGCCTTCTATCTCGCAGCATGCGAGCATTGATGATAGCGCAAAAATTGCTGAAGGCGTTTATATCGGCGCCGGCGCACGTATTGCTGCTGATGTTGTTATTGGAGCGGGTGCCTTTATAGGTGAGAACGTAACCATTGGTGCTGATGTACAGATTGGCGAAAACTCGCGGTTGTATGCTGGGGTATCTCTATACCATGGCGTGACTGTTGGGTCAGACTGTACCATTCAGTCTGGTTGCGTAATCGGCTCTGATGGCTTTGGTTTTGCTCCTTCTGGCGGAGGATGGCAACGAATTAGTCAGCTTGGTGGCGTTATTATTGGTGATAGGGTAGAAATTGGCGCGAACACCACGATAGATAGAGGCGCGCTAGGCGATACTGTTATACAAAACGGTGTAATTCTCGATAACCAAATCCAGATCGCTCACAACGTGGTCATCGGCGAAAATACCGCGATCGCGGCATGCTCGGCGGTAGCCGGCTCAACGACAATTGGTAAGAACTGTGTTGTTGGTGGAGCAAGTGGTATCGCTGGGCATTTAGAGGTTGTTGATGGTGTTCATATTACCGCTATGACGATGGTGATAAAGAGCTTAACAGAGCCGGGTGTTTATTCGTCTGGTACAGGTGTGCAGCCAAACAAAGATTGGAAAAAAAGCATTGCCCGGTTACGGCGTTTAGATGGTACTGAAAGTCGTATAAAAGAGATTGAAAAGCAGATTAAGTTGCTGCAGCCGAAAGCTGAAGATTGAGGATCAATTGTGGACAAGCCTTTACGCACGATGGATATTAACGAAATCCATGAATATCTACCCCATCGCCACCCCTTTCTTTTTGTAGACAGAGTAACAGCCGTAGAAAGCGGCAAGCTGATAACTGGGTACAAAAATGTCTCTATTAACGAGTCGTTCTTTGAAGGCCACTTTCCTGGAATGCCCATACTTCCCGGTGTGTATATCCTCGAGGCAATGGCTCAAATCTCTGGTATTTTAGGCTTCGTAACGACGGATAAAAAACCGAGCGAAAACCTAGTTCATTATTTTGCGGGTACAAACAAGGTACGTTTCAAGCGCCCTGTTGTACCTGGCGATCAGCTTGTTCTTGAATCGGAAATTCTTTCCGCAAAGCATAATATTTGGAAGTTTAATTGTCGTGCACTGGTTGACGGTGAGTTGGCATGTGTAGCGGAAATTATGACTGCTGAGAGGGGGCGATAATGACTATTCATGCAACCGCGATTATCGATCCTAGTGCCTCGCTTGGCAAAAATGTTTCTGTCGGCGCGTACAGTGTTATCGGGCCCGATGTTGTTATCGGTGATGACTGCGATATTCGCTCTCATGTGGTTATAAATGGTCCGAGCACCATCGGTTCTAACAATACGATTTACCAATTTGCTAGCGTTGGTGAAGAGTGCCAAGACAAGAAATACGCAGGCGAAAAAACGAAACTTGTCATGGGCGATAACAATATTGTCCGAGAAGGTTGCACTATTCATCGTGGAACAATGCAAGACAAGGGCGTCACGAGTATCGGAAGTGACAACTTATTTATGGCGTATGTGCATGTAGCGCATGACTGCCGTATTGGGAGTCACGGTATATTCGCAAATACAACGACACTAGCTGGCCATGTACACGTAGATGATTGGGTGATTCTTGGTGGTGGCACCATGGTCCATCAATTCTGCAAGATTGGCGCGCACGCTATGAGTGCCGGTGGCAGTATCGTGTTGCGAGATATACCCTCATTTGTAATGGCTAGTGGGCAGTCTGCATCCGCACATGGCTTAAACTCGGAGGGCTTAAAGCGAAGAGGCTTTTCTCCTGAGTCGCTGCGCTTGTTAAAGTCCGCGTATAGAACCTTATACCGCAAAGGTCTGAAGTTGACCGAGGCGCTTAATGCTCTTCGAGAAATGGATGATATAGATGGTGTTCTAGAAATGTTTATCGAGAGTATCGAGCGCTCTGACCGCGGCCTGATGCGTTAAACAACATGCAACGTACTGAGAATCACGAAGTGGATAGTCTGCAAGGCAAGCCTTTACGCGTCGCAATTGTGGCGGGCGAGGCTTCTGGTGATATTCTAGGTGCAGGACTTATTTCCGAAATAAAGAAGCTTCGTCCTGATGCTCAGTTTGAAGGCATTGGTGGTCCTCTTATGATTGAGCAGGGCTTCAACAGCCTGTATCCGATGGAGCGCCTCTCGGTTATGGGGCTCTTTGAAGTGCTCGGTCGTATATTCGAGCTCATAGGTATTCGTCGCGGTTTACGTAAGCGTTTTATTAAGTCAAAGCCTGATGTGTTCATTGGCATTGATGCGCCGGACTTCAATATTGGTCTTGAACTACAGTTGCGCAATAAAGGAATTAAAACCGTTCATTACGTCAGCCCTTCCGTGTGGGCTTGGCGTCAAAAGCGAGTCTTCAAGATTGCTCGAGCCGTAGACTTAATGCTTACGCTGTTTCCGTTTGAGGCTAAGTTCTATAAAGAGCATAACGTTGCGGTGAAGTTTGTTGGTCACCCTTTGGCTGACTTAATTCCGATGCGCGCAGATCGACAGGAGGCTCGCAAGCTAATAGGTCTGGATGCGGAAAAGCCTGTTCTTGGTATCTTGCCGGGGAGCAGGGCTGGCGAAATTTCTCGTGTTGGTGCGTCGTTTCTCGACGCTGCACAATTGGTTCGGCGTTCGATACCCAATGTTCAATGTATCATTCCTTGTATTAATGAAGAGCGCAAAGCTCAGGTCGATGATGTTTTAAGTGGTTATGCCGGGCTGCCTGTCCAGACGATTTTAGGCCGTTCCCGAGAGGTTATGGCAGCATCAAACGTTGTTCTGTTAGCCTCAGGAACCGCTACACTTGAGTGTATGTTGATGAAACGCCCCATGGTGGTTGCTTATCGCGTCAATACTTTTACGCATTGGCTGATGAAGCGTTTGTTGAAGTCGCCTTTTGTTTCGTTACCTAACTTGCTAGCTGGAAAACAACTCGTTCCAGAGTTGCTTCAAGATGATGCTACACAAGAAAATATTGCAGATGCAGTCTTAGCTCGTATGCCTGAGCGAGCTGAGACAGTCCTTAAGAATGAATTCGAAAGTTTGCATAATGCTCTACGACTCAATGCAAGTGTTGAGGCTGCGCATGCAGTTTTGGCAATCACGGATAAGAAATGACTTATTTTTTTGAAGGTGATTATGAGTTTGCGCGAAATTATAGTGGTGACTTTTTAGCGGGTGTCGATGAGGTTGGTCGTGGCCCGTTGGTTGGTTCAGTCGTTGCTGCAGCGGTTATACTCGACCCATCAGCACCAATTTATGGGTTAGCAGATTCAAAAAAACTATCCGAAAAAAAACGCTTATTCCTTTCTGATGAAATTAAGTCGAAGGCGCTCGCTTGGTCAATTGCGGAGGCGTCAATCGAAGAAATTGATCGCCTGAATATTCTCCACGCTTCCTTGCTTGCTATGAGCAGAGCAGTGAAGTCTCTCAAGCCTCTAGCGGAATTTGTTTTAATTGATGGTAATAGAGCGCCAAAAGACCTCAGCATACCCTCTCAGACTGTTGTTAAGGGAGATGCTGTTGCGAAGTGTATTAGCGCAGCTT
>Ga0181379_1001672_pt1 | contig 10413 bp, 10 predicted proteins | sample 2SPOviralmetaG_FD_130115 | JGI IMG/M metagenome (GOLD analysis project Ga0181379, IMG submission 130115) | Marine viral communities from the oligotrophic San Pedro Time Series (SPOT) site, San Pedro Channel, CA, USA - 2 SPOT_SRF_2009-07-10 | ecosystem: Environmental > Aquatic > Marine > Strait... | reverse complement strand
GAAGACAACGATTTTAAGAAATCTAACAGTGAAGATAAGAAAAGAAATATTCAAGATGATTTAAATGATGAAGACAACGATTTTAAGAAATCTAACATTGAAGATAAGAAAAGAAATATTCATGATAATTTAAATAATAGAAATGAATTAGATGACAATGAATTAGATGACGACGAATTAGATGACGACGAATTAGATGACAATGAATTAGATGACGACGAATTAGATGACGACGAATTAGATGACAATGAATTCGATGACGACGAATTAGATGACGACGAATTAGATGACGATGAATTAGATGACGACGAATTAGATGACGATGAATTAGATGACGACGAATTAGATGACGACGAATTAGATAACGATGAATTAGATGACAATGAATTAGATGATCGAGAAGATAATAAAAATTATTTAAAAAATAAAAAAAATTTAAGTAAAGATAATATTAATAATGAAGAAACTAAATCTCAAATTAAAAATATTATTATTAGAAATAATTCAAAAGAAGATAATAAAAGAAGTAATAAAAAATATTATAATAATTCTAAAAGAAATAAAAATTCTAAAAGAAATAAAAATTCTAAGAGAAATGAAAATTCTAAGAGAAATATGAAAGACAAATTTAATCTAAGAAATGAAACCGGAAAGAAGAATGGTAAAAAAAAGAGTAATCGACAAGAGAGTGAAGAAGAAAGTGAAGAAGAAAGTGAAGTAGAAAGTGAAGTAGAAAGTGAAGAAGAAAGTGAAGAAGATAGTGAAGTAGAAAGTGAAGTAGAAAGTGAAGTAGAAAGTGAAGTAGATAGTGAAGAAGAAAATGAATACAATAATGATATAGATAAAAATTCAAATATTAAAGAAATAAAGATTAATTCTTATGATAATAAGAAAAAGAAAAAGAAAAAGAAAAAATCTTTAATAAATTCATATTTAAATGAATTTGAAAAGAAAAGAGAAGAGAAAAAAATAAATTTCTATAGTGATGAAAGTTCAGATGAAAATTTATAAAAGTATTTAGTTTAAATATTATAAATATTAAATTTAAATAATTTAAAATATGTACTTTTCATTTTTAAATAATCCTATAATTTCAGGGATATTAGGTGGTATAATATCTATTATACTTTTTAATATTGATTCAAAAATCACTAAAATTAAGAAAGAAAAAAAAGAATATATTAAAATCTTCTTAGTAACTACTTTAATAGTAGGAACAATTATTTATTTATTAAATATTGATAAAATAAATATTGAAAGTATAAATATAGGAAGTATTAAGAAAAAAATATCAACTAATACAACTTATAATAGTTCTGAACCGTGTCTTCCTGAGACAGGATTACCTTCATTTTAAATTTTTATATTATTTTATTTAAATTTTTATATTATCTTATTTAAAATTTTTAATATAAAATCTACATTTTAATAAAATGTGTATAATTTTAAAAATATAAAAAATGAATAATTTATATATGAGCAAAAAAAAATCATCTGGTATTAATTTAAAACTAAGTAGATTTGATATTAATCGAATTAAAGATGATAGTGTTATAGTATTAATTGGTAAAAGAAACACTGGTAAATCATTTTTAACGAAGGATATCTTATCTAATAATAAAACTATACCTGTCGGGACAGTTATATCTGGCACAGAAGGTGCAAATTGTTTCTATTCAGAGATTGTTCCACCTGTATTTATTCATGAAGAATATACACCTCAAATTATTACGAATGTTTTAAAGAGACAAAAAATAGTAATGAAAAAAATAAAAAAAAGTGGAAATCAAATAGATCCTCGAAGTTTTTTAATTTTAGATGATTGTTTATATGATAATTCTTGGCAAAAAGATAAAAATATAAGATCATGTTTTATGAATGGTAGACATTATAAATTATTATTTATATTAACAATGCAGTTCTCATTAGGAATCCCTCCTCAGCTTAGATCACAAGTTGATTATACATTTATTTTACGTGAAAATATTTGGTCTAATAGAAAAAGATTATACGAACATTATGCAGGAATGTTTCCGACTTTTGAAATGTTTTGTGAAACAATGGATCAGTGTACAGAAAATTATGAATGTTTAGTGATAGATAATACCTCTAAAAGTAATAGAATTGAAGATCAAGTTTTTTGGTATAAAGCAGAAAAAACATCTTCTTTTAGAATGGGTGCTCCTCAATTTTGGAAATTTAATAAAACAAATTATATAGATGATGATTCTGACGAAGGTGATGAAATCGATATTAATCAATATAGAAAAAAAAATTCAATTCAATTAAATGTTAAAAAACAACCATTTTAATAAAATCCTTCTCATTTTAATAAAATTCTTTTCATTTTAATAAAATTCTTTTTATTGTAATATATTATATGGTTTTAAAAAAAACACTTGCAAATTATCAATGGGCGATAGGTGTAGAACATGAAATGCATATATTTTTATTAAATAGAAATATAGTAAAACATTATAATATTATTGAAACTGAAAATGCATGTAGATATATTTTAGAAAATTGGGAAATATTAAAAAAAAAATATTCTAAACGACAAGAACTGAGAAAAAAGATTTTTACAGAAAAAAATCGTGAATTTTTACAAGATGTTTATATGAGAAAATTTGAAGCAAGTGGAAGAAAATGTAATGGGAAATGGGTTTTAAAACCAGTAACTAATAATAAAGATGAAAGAATTAATATGCCAGAATTTGTATCTACAAATCCTTTTTCAACTACACTAAAAAGAAAAACTATTGAAAGTTATTGTACACAAATAGATAAACAACAAACAAAATTTTCATATTTAATAGGTGAATTATATCCTAATATAAGATCTAAAATAAAAACAAAAAAACATAATATAACTGCATTTCCATATGGAATGACAAATTATATTAAAGTTGAAAAAAAACCAAAATTAGAACGAGATTATGCAGGTAGTTTTCATATAACTATAACTCTCCCTTTTACTGATAAGACAACTGATAAAGTTTTTATTAAAAATCATCAAAATTTTGCCAATCATTTTCAATGGATTGAACCTTTATTAATTCCAGGATTTTTCAGTGCAGATGACAAATCAATTGGAACAAAAGAAAAACGTATTAAAGGTTCATTTAGAGTATGTTCTGTTGGTTGGGGGAATTTTGCCGGTAGTGATGTTCGTAAATTTAAAGAAGGTGTTGGTAGATTTACTAATTTAAAATTTGATTGGAGAAAAGGTTTAGATTATTATCAAAAAGAAAAAGTTAAAAACTGTAATTATATTAAAGATATTACTAAAATATCCGAACCACACGCAAAATCAAGATATAGTAGTAATTTTAGAACTTTTGGTGGACCAAAACGTGAATCAGGTTATAAAATGGAAAAACCTTCTGGTATTGAAATCAGAATTTTTGATAATATTAGTACATTATATTCAAAAAAATTATGTAAATTAATTGTATTCATAGCAGAACATAGTCGAAGCAATAACTGCAGTAGATATGTATATCATGATAAAGATTGGGTTAAAGCAATACAAACTGTTATGTTAGATGGATGGAATGCAAAATTACCAATTGAATATATTAATAAATTAAGAAAATTTCTTAATTTAAAACTTGATATTAAATCAGTGAGAGTATGGGATATTTTAAAGGAATTTACATCTGAAATACATAAAAAAAATAAAGATGGATTATGGTGTAAATTATTATTAAATTCTAATAAAGCAATTAAGTTAATTTGTATTAATCGATTAAGTTCAGAATCGGGTTTTATATTAAGATTAAATAATAATAAAATATTAAAACAAAGACTTATTAAATTATATGAAAATTTGCCAGATAAATGTAATTTTGAAGAATTTAGATATTATTTATTAAAATATCTAAATAAAGATGATTATCAAGACCATGTTGAAAATATAGCATACTTTTTACAATCTATTAATTTATTAATATTAACAATTAAAGATGGTGATATTATTACCTTAAAAAAAATAAAAAATATACCGTTTCAGAATTAAATGCAGAAGATTTAAGTATTATTATTCAAAAAAATTTTCAAATCGCATCTGGATTTCCAACCCGAAGTAAAAAATTAATTAATAATTTAATGAATAATAAATAATTTAATAAATACTTAATGAATATTTAATGAATAATTTAATAAATAATTTAATAAATAATTTAATAAATAATTTAATTATAATTTAATAAATATTTAATTATAATTTAATACATTATTTACCCAAGGACTATCTTTTTGAAACATTGAACCAAATGTTGCCGAAACTGGTTTTTCATTATATTGTTCTTGTTTAAATGAATAAGGAACATATTGAAATTTAACAATCGGTGGTGGACATTTCATATTACTTTTAACATATCCGATTGTTATAAATATCACTCCTAAAAATGTAAAAAATAAAACTATCGATCTCATTATATAATATTTATAATTATAAAATTATAAATAAATATTTTTATCAATAATATTCATACTAAATATTTTTATCAATAAACCAATCAACTATTTTATTAATCTTAAAAATTGTTTATATTAAATTAAGAACAATCATTTTCAATCATTTCTTTAACTAAATCATCAAAGAAAATCTTTGGTTCCCAATTTAATATCTTCTTTGCTTTACTATAATCACCTAATAATTCATCTACTTCTGTTGGACGAAAATATTTATCTGATATAATAATTAATTCTTTATTTGTTTTATTGTCATATCCTATCTCATTAATTCCTTCACCTTTCCATTTAATTTCTATATTTTTTAATAAAAATGCTTTTTCAATAAATTCTCTTACTGAATGAAACTGATTAGTTGCTAATACATAATCATCTGGTGTATTAACTTGTAACATTTTCCACATACCTTCTACATAATCTTTTGCATGACCCCAATCTCTTTTACTATCTATATTACCCATAATTAAATTATCTCTTTTCCCATTTAAAATCATATTTAAACCTTGTGTTATTTTTCGTGTAACAAATGTAGGACCTCTTCTCGGAGATTCATGATTAAATAATATTCCATTACAACAAAACATATTATATGCTTCTCTATAATTTTTTGTTATCCAGTAACTATATAATTTCGATATCGCATACGGCGATCTAGGATAAAATGGTGTTTTTTCATTTTGTGGAACTTCTGCAACTTTCCCATATAACTCAGATGTAGATGCTTGATAAAATCGTGTTATATCTGAAAGACCAGAAGATCTTATAGATTCAAGTAATCTTAAAGTTCCTAATCCATCAATATTTCCAGTATATTCAGGCATTTCAAATGATACTTTTACATGACTCATTGCTCCTAAATTATATACTTCTAATCTTTCTATTTCTGTATTATTAGTTTTTATTTCATGAAATATTTTAAGTAAATTAATTCCATCTGATAAATCACCATATCTTAATTGTAAATTTTTATTATGATATAAATGTTCAATCCGATTTGTATTTATATCAGATGATCTACGAATAATACCATAAACAAGGTAATTTTTTTCTAATAATAATTCTGCTAAATAAGAACCATCTTGTCCAGTAATACCTGTAATCAATGAAATTTTCATTATTATTATTTAAATATTAACATAATATTTAAATAGAAATATTATTAATAAAATGATTAATATGGTATTATATTTTCAATAAAACCAATTATAATTATGATAAATTATTTAAAAATTATTATAATTCTAGATGTTTTAGGATGAGGGTTCAAGTTCGGGTTCAGGTTCGAGTTCGGGTTCAGGTTCGAGTACGAGTTCCGGTTCGGGTTCGGCATCTTCAGATACAGGGTCATGAATTTCTTGAATCGGGTTTTCATTATTCGCTTCACTTTCTTTCCGCTGCATCCATGGGTCAACACCTTGCATTAATTTATCTTTTTCATTACAAATATCTCTGAATTCTTCAAATTTTTTATTGTGTTCTTCTTCATTTTCAACTGTACTATTTTTATTTTCTTCACGTGCTTTATGTAATTTTGTGCGTTTTTCTTCTTCAAACATATATTCACGTTGTTCCATATTTTCCTGATATTTTTTCATTAACTTATTTAATTCTGTTTCTTGATACTCTAAATTCTGAACATCTAATGGATTTGGATCCCAAGGTAACCAATATCCAACTTCACCTACAAAAACATTGTCATTCGGATATCTTCTACGAAGAACCTCTGCGCGAACCTTCGCTTCACGTTCGGTTTCATATGTACCCCGAATTTTAACACCTCTTACACTTGTATGAAAATCTACAATTTCATTAAAATCATTATTAATATCCGTTTTTTTTAATACTACATGATCTTCTTTTTTCTCTAGGAATTCATTGAATGTTTTACATTCTTTAATTTCATTTAAAAATTTCTCATCTTCAACAATTCTCTTAAATAAATCATAATATTCATAATCAATTTTTTGTTTAATTGTTTTTTCAGGTGAAACAAAACTAATACAACTATATTTTTGTCCAGGAATTGGTGGATCTACTTCTAAGAAATCTTCTTTCTTTTCTGTCATTATTATTAATATTTCTAAGTAAATGTCTTTATATTATTTAACAAATAATATAAAAAATTAATAATTAATAAAAAGATTAAATTTTATTTATAAATTAATTATTACAAAGAAAATTTTATTTTAAAATATTATTTTAAGCAATGTGATTGCCAGGGAAACCACTTAGACCAGCACCAATACCGAAACCGGTTCCCATACGTGCAGAATTTCCAATAGATGGGGTAAACATATCTAAAATAGCAAAAGTTGCTGCAGCAGTTAAGGAAATTACGAGGATGGTTTCCATATTAATTTTGTTTCTTTTATCAGGTAAGCAATACGCAACAACAGCTACGGCTAAACCTTCAATGAAATATTTAACAAGACGACGGAGAACTTCATTAAAATCAAAGTACATTCTATAAATATATTATAGAAAAAAAATTTTAATTAATTATCTTTAATTAAATTTAATTAAAGATAATGTTTAATTTTAAACATTATAATATTTTAATTATTATTTTAATTATAAACATTATAATATTTTAATTATAATATTTAATTATTCATAAATTATATAATGTCTAACATATTAAAATATATAAATATTGGATTATTTGTATTACAATTTACATATTATTTTTCAGGTATTAAAATAATTAATAAACAAAATAAATTTACAGAACAAAGTGAAGTTAAAAAAAGTCCAAGTGAAAATAATTCAAATACTTATAATGAAGAAGAACATCAATATATTATGTCAATGAATGTAATCGTTTCAGTAATATTAAGTATTATTTTAATAAATTTTTTTAATTCAAATTTTATTAACAATAATTCTAGTAAATCAAATATATGTAATTTTAAGAAAGATGATAACATATATATTTTTTTTAATAATTTCCTAAGTAAATCTGGATTAATGAGAATACTGTTCTCATTTAATTTAGCAACATTATATTTATCTAATCCTTCTATGGTATTTTGGACACCTGTAATAATTATTGCAACAATATTATTAAGCGAAGTATGTGATAAAACTAATAAAAGTATATGGCAAAATTTTAAAGATAAATTTAAAATAATTTTTTATTTACCTAATAATATTAGTGAAAAAATAGGATATTTTACTTATTTATTTATATTTAGTTTATTTTTAGTAATTATACTATTTAATTTTCTTTTAGAAAATTATTATAATAATTTCTATTATTGGATTAATTTTATATTACTACTTATCTCATTAATATTTATTATTATTACTATTATTTATTTTAGAAAAAATAACTTAGATATATGTGAATTTATGATTGGTTTAAAAAATATTAAATTTAATAATGTAGTACATGCTACAGTAGTTGAAGAAAACCCTGTGGCAACAGTGATGGGGGAATATAATGAATAATAGCAATTAAAACAACTAAAAAATTTTTTTATAAATTTATAATAAATATTTATTATGATTACTTTTATTTTATAGTATTAATTTATAATGGAAATTTATAATATTACAAAAAATGTAAAGGATAATTTATGTACAAGTACAGATCCAGATGAATGTACTAATGGGGGTATAATTAAAGATAATGGAAAATGTTACCGTGTTATCCAAAAAAATGCAGAGAAAAACGGATTAAAAGAAAAAGTTGACAAAATGGGGGTTAACGAATGTATCAAAAAATTAAATGCTAATCTTAAATGTGCTCAAACGAATGAAATAGATGATTGGTATTTAAATTGTAAAGGTGAATGGGAAGATAATACTAAAGGAGATGCTCATAATGAAATAAGAAATACTTGTCAAAGTGAACAAGCTGCATTAGAAACAATAGTACAATATTGTACTAATAAACATAGAGAAACTGAAAAAGATACAGATGGAATATGTCAACCAGAATATAAATCGCATACAAGATTAGAAACAAAAAGATATGAAAATACTAATGGAGTTAAAATGATGTTAGGAAAATTAATGTCAAATGATTCTAATATTAAAGAAATAGATTGTGGTGATTGTAATAAAGAACAAATATCAATTAAAGATGAAAAAAAATTTAATCGATATTTTGACAATAGTCTAAAAATAAAAACTAATGGAGATGGAACAAAATTTATTAATTGTCATGAATATTCTAAATTACTCAAAGATTGTAAGGATGATAAGAATGTTGATCAAGATGCATTAGAAACTTTATATCAAAAATTTCTAAGTGGAGAAGAAATATTTCCTGAATCAAATGGTTTAAGTACAGGTAAACAAAAAAAAATTATTAGAGCAGCACTTTGTAAAATTGCAAAAGATAATATTAAAAAACAAACTATCCAACAAATGTTAGTTGATTTTAATAATTGGTGGAAAGAAAATGTATTTGGAGAAAGTGGTTTCCAGCAATTAATCTATATTATCTCATTATTTTTATGTTTATTATTAAAATTTAATATTCTTAAAAAATTTAATTTCCCTAATTTAGATTATGCTTCAACTATTTTAATTATATTATCATTTATATTAATTATTGGTTCATTCATTATATTTGTAGGTGAATACAATATTGCTAATAATATTGCGAATACCGTATTTTATATATTTGCTATTTCTATTTTAGTTTCTCTGGTTATTAGATGTATATCATTACATAAAAACGGTATGTGGTTATCTATATGTATTGGATGTATAATTGCATTATTATCATTTAAATTTACAATGAATTTATCTCAAGATATAGGTTTTATCGATATTATTATTTTATTAATTGTAATCATAATCTCATTTTATATTTCATTCAAAGTTTATTTTAATAAATTTGTAGGTTTTATATTCCTATTAATCACTACTCTATTTATTTCTTATTTATTTTTAATTGGAAATGATGAAGCGAATTCTTATATTATGAAAATATATTTCTATATTATTGTTTTCATTATCTTAATATGTATCAATGTTATCACAAGTCAAGCAGATTTATATGAAAGAGTTATGGGAATTATATTAAAACCATTTGGAAAAAATGATAATAAAGCTTATGTTATGGTATTATTAATAATTTATTTTATATTAGGTTTAAGTGACTCATTCCTAACTGTTATGTCACCTCAAATGTCATTATTTATTATGATTATTTTACGATTAATATTAAAAAGATGGTATGAACCATTAAATGGTATGTTTGCAGCAATATCAGGTTATTCAATGGATATTAATGATGGCAAGAAAGGTTTAACAACTAATTCAGAAATATTAACTTTCAATAAATTAACAGATCTATTTACAAATAATTAAAAATATTAAAAAAGAAATAATTAAATTTAAAAATCTTTAAATTTAAAAAGAAAAAATTATTTATAAATAATAATAAATACCTTTGAACATTTAAAATGCCGATATATAAAGATATTTTATTATATTATAAAAATGTCAAAAGCAAAATATGTATTAGAAGTATGTGAATTTATTACTGAAAGAGAAGGGGATAATGGTTGGTTAGCACAAGGTGGGAACATTAAACACATCGGTTATATGAAGGGTAAATTTAAAACAAAAAAAGACGCTGTATCTTATTATGATAGACATAATCCCCATATGCGGAGTTTAAATGGTTATGGTTATAATTATAGAAGTGATTGGGATCCAAATACAAAATTACTTTATATTGTAAGAGATGATTATTTAATAAATGCGACAATAGATTGTTTTTCGGTTGAAGATAATACCGAAATTAAAGAGGGGTTTACAAAATTCAAATGGTTAAAATAGGCATTTTAAAAAATTAAAAAAAAATTATTTATTTTTTTATTTTAAAATCAAGACATTGAGGACAATAGTTATTTTCTTTATAACTAATAGTTAATTCTTCATCTTTTTTAATTCTTTTTCTTGATATATAAGAATTTG
>Ga0181379_1001671_pt1 | contig 10414 bp, 19 predicted proteins | sample 2SPOviralmetaG_FD_130115 | JGI IMG/M metagenome (GOLD analysis project Ga0181379, IMG submission 130115) | Marine viral communities from the oligotrophic San Pedro Time Series (SPOT) site, San Pedro Channel, CA, USA - 2 SPOT_SRF_2009-07-10 | ecosystem: Environmental > Aquatic > Marine > Strait... | reverse complement strand
TTTTGCTCCTGCCATTATTTGCCTTCTTAATATAAATTTAAACGCTTCATCCATTTTTAATGAAGACAGAGAGAAATCGAAAGGTATATAAGTACCACAATCTTGAATAAATTAAGATTGGAACCACGACTTCCAATCGACTTTTATTCTGTCATAAAATATATAAAAATTCAATCTTTATAAAGTTTCGCATTTTAATAAGTAGAAAGTGTAACTGCTGTAACTTCTTAAAAGTTTTAAGCATTGATAAGACTCAGTTACAGCAGACTACAGCAGGTTACAGCATTTTACTTGATTTTTTTATGAAGTGTAACCACTAAATATGGGGGGCTAGGGTACTCTAAGTATTAAAATATGAAAAAGGTTACACGTTACTACACTTTATTTACCCTTATGAGATTTTTAAAAAAAAAAAAATATATAATATAATGTATATCAAAACAAGTGTAACTGCTGTATCAAGTGTAACCTTGGGCTTACAAGCTCTCTACTCCCCAAATTTAGAGTTACACTTAGGTTACACTTCAAAGGGTAAGTGTAACTTTCCATTTGTTAATCGATACTCTTATAAATACATATACTTTAAATATATTTGTCTAGGTTAAACCTAATACTTAGACATTTGGTCAGATATTATATATCATTTTTGTTTTACTTGGTTTTGTTATAAAAGTTATTTATTTAACTTTTATTTTTAGTTTTCAATCTTTCTTAATCGATACCTTTATAAATACATATACACTTATATTATATAGTCTTTTATAGAAAGGACAAGAACAATAGAAAAATGGATAAAAAAACAGAAGTTGAAGTTTACGATTTAGAAGTAGAAACAGATTTAGAAACATTAAATGAGAATTTAGGACAAGAGAGTTCATATTTTAAACCTGAGAGTGATGTACCTTACAAATTTTCATTAAATAATAGTAAAGTGCAAAGAGTAGAAAAGGAGTTTGATGGCGAGAATGTTACTAAATACGTTTTATCTGTTAAAGTTAGGTCAAAAGATGGCGAAGTATTTAACGGAGATTGGGAAGTAGGAGCGAGTATTTTACGACCTGTTATGAAAGGTTTTTCAAAAGATATTAAAGAGTTTTCAATTATTAGGACAGGTTCAGGTCAAAACACAAGATATAATGTTACTCCTGTTGAGAATTTTTAATAAAAAATGTCAAGATTAAGTGATTTAATAGAACAATTAAAGGAGATTGAGCAAACATTTGGAGATTTAAAAGTTTATACTCCTGATGATTTAAATATTATTGCACATCCAGGTGCTAAGATTATGCGTGATGGTAATAACGATGAAATCGTTTTACTATAATTTTTTATTAATATGTTACTAAATTAGTGGTGTACTTTAGTAACTTGTGCAGATTAGAGTTAAGTAGTATAGTAAGATAGTATTTTAAATTAATTCTAATCCCTTATTTTAAAGACTTTTTATATTTCTTGATAATTCTTATATAAAAATAAAAATCTCTTCTCAAAATCGATTTAAAGAATTATTGAAACATTATGTTTTTAGAAAATTGAAAATAAAAGAAAAATTTGGACGATTTCTTTTATTGAAATATACAAGCTTAGAGATTTAAGCCTATCAATATTTAAACAAGAGATATTTATAAATTTATTGTTATTGAAACATTCTATCTTTCGTGCTACCTAAAGAAAAAATATTTAAATGTTAAATTATTATGTCTATTTATGGTGGAAGCCAATAAAAACCAGTCGAACGGTTAAACCTGCCTAAACAAAAAATATTCTTTTTTTCTAATAGTTTGCACTTTTTAACCTCCTAAAATCTGTTACTACTAGTATACATATACATAAGTTTATATATAACTTCATACATATATATATTTATGGCAAAACAAGTAAGACCATCACGCAGGTTAATAGATGTTATTATTAAGATAATGCACGAAAAACCTTATTTAATTAATAATGCGATTTGTTTACATAAAGAAATCGAATTATATTTAGGTCATAAAATACATTTCAAAACATTTAATGACACATACAAAAAAATATTAAATAAAAAATGAATTGGACAAATAAAGATTTAATGAGTAGTAGATACGAACACGTTTACAAGGATAGTTATTATCATAATTTAGATATAACTTTAGGTTTTATATTAGGTTTTATATTAGATAATATTATCCCTTTAACTTTCGGTTTATTCACTAAATTTTTAAAACAATTCGGTAAAAGTTTAAAAAAAATAGAAATAAGATATAATAATAAATTAGTAAGATATTTATGTAATTAAAAATGGTAATGGAAACAATTTTAAAAGAGGATTTAAACGACTATAAGGCAGTTAAAAATATGATTATAGAAGAATTAGAGAAAGGTAAAGTACACTCACAAGTAAAAGACAATATAACTAATCTTTTAGAGGTTCACGAAAAAATAAAACAAATTAGGTTTAATAGATTATAGAAAAATGGAATTAAATAGTTTATATAAAATTAGAAACGAAAACACAGGAGAGATTAAATTTTTCTCAAGCGAAGCTAGTGCAAAGCTCTATATTATGAAAATGAGCATTAATAAAGAGGTTTGGAGATTAAAATAAAAATGTCAGAAAAAATAATTATTGAAAAATTAAAAAAATTAGGTTTAGAAATGTCTAAACAAGATAATAGATGTACTGCAAATCCTTTATGGTTTGATTGTAATAGAAGTCAAGCTGGAACTTCAAATTGTTTTAGTTTCTTTGAGTCTGATATTAATTTGAATGAAAATAATTTTGTTGTTTCAAACTATCAAGCAATTAAAATGAAAGAACTTCAAAACTTACTAATTGAATTATCCAAATATGAAGAATCAATTCAAAAGATAGAAATATTTGAGGATTTCAAATTTAATGGGATTGATTGTTTAATTTCAAAAGATAAACAAACATTAGGTTTTTTTAAATCATTTAATGATACTAGACCAAGTCAAGCTACATATATCAAAAAAGAAGATGCAGAGGTTTTATATAAACATTTTTTGAGTTGGGAAAACTTCAAAAATTTTCAAAAGGAAGAAGAAAATGAAGATTAAGGAAAATAATGAAATAAGGGAATATTTGATAAAATCTGTTATTAATGAGTTAAATAATATAAGGGATTTTGCTCAAAAAATGGTTAAATTAGATAAAAATAATAAGTCTTTTATAGCTTATGATAAAATATTAAGAGATAGATTAAAAGAATTAAAAAATAAAAATGGTAAATAGTAAAGTATTAGATGAAAGAAACGCAGAAAGGCACTTATATATGGCAAAATTAAGGGACTTAAAAAAAGAAATGGGAGATGTTAAAGCTACGATTAGCAGAAATAAAAGGGCTTTAATATCTATGGAAATTGAAGCTAAAGTATTACAAGAAAAGGTTAAATTAGCTCGATTTAGAAACAATATTAAGTAAAACTTATAAATAAAGTATATGTATTATATATTATGGTTAGAAAAAGAAAACCACAAGAAGAAGAGGAAGACCAAGAATATTTTGAAGAAGATTACGGTGAACCTGAGATAGAAGAAGATGAAGGGGAGGATTTAAATTATGAATCTCAATCATCAGGTGGTGAGAGTGTCTTAGATAAACCTACTATTGACAATTTTTTCAATACTGAGCAGTTATTACAAGAGATAGAGAAAACTATGAAAGGGTATCAAAAAAAGGACAATAAATGGATTTACTGCACTCAACCTAAAGCAAGAGATGAGTTTATTAATTCTATGATTAATAGGTTAAGGTCAGTAATTAATCAACAGAATATGGTTTCATACGCAACAGAAGAACAAGCTAAATTTTTATTATTAGAAAAGAATTACGATTTTATTTTTAGTGTTTATGAAGAACCCAGTATAGATGATGAAGATGTAGAAAGTGTTATTAATATCTATGACCACGCATTAGAGTTATTTATGGGTCACGTTGTGCAAGGTTTTAGTAGTAGAACATTAAGGCAAATCGCAGCAGCTGTATCTTATGAAGTTGAGCAAAAAGAAAGTAACGATGGTTTTATAAATATCGGTTACGGTAATCAGAATTTAATGAAAATCGGGGGTAGAAAATGAAATATTTAATAGAATTTATGACTTTATTTTTATTTTGTTTATTTCTTTATGTTGCTTTAGCTCTAAATATGAGTATAATTACAAATATTATAGCTATTACATTAACGATTATAATTATAGGTTTTTTTACTTTACAAAATAATCTTTTTGAGGTTTTAGCTTCATTAGCATTTATTTTTAATTGGGGTGTTTATTTATTTGTAGCTCTAACTTTACCTCTAAATATTAGTGTTAATGGTTCAGTATCTATTTTAGTACCAATATTAGCTTCACAAGCTTTGTTTTTGTATTTATCACGTTTTAATGAATTTACTAATTTTTTTAAAAAATTATATTATTTTGAAACAGTAATTTTTTTATGTGTTTTAAAAGCGTTTTTTATGATAGCCAATGTAGATAATTTAGATATAATTTTACAATTATTGGGACAAGTTTATATTTTATATATTTTTTTAGTTGTTAGTAATTTAGCTGGTAAATTATTAAAATCACTTCATGAAAAATTATTTGATGAGAGAGGTTTAAAAAATGGGAGCAATAACTAAAGAGATGCTAACAGATGAGCAGTTTACAACTCTTTTATGGTATTTTGACCAATACCATAAAAATTTACAATCTGTGCCAGATAAAGAGATTTACAAATATAATATTATTCAAAGGAGTAAATTTATTAAAGTAAGAAATAACGTGAGCGACTTTTGGCACGAATTAGATAAAATTAATTAAAAAATGGGATTATTTAAAAAAAAAAATAAAGAAGAAGAAGAGAAAAAAAAAGTTAATAAGGCAGAATATAAAATTGTTATTCTTGAAAAATTAGGTGGTACAGCTAGAGAAATCACAGATTTTGATGCGTACAGGTTTAGAGATGAAGAAGATGATGTAGTTTATTTGAAAAGTGATAAACAGAAGTTTTTAGAGATTTTTCCTCAACAAATGCAAGACTTTAAGAATTATACAGAAAAAGAAGTAGATGAATTAATAAATAAAAATCAAAAGATTCTTGAAAATGAAAGGCACAGAGATACAGACACTGTAAACGATAAAGGGGTAGAATTTGATTTATTAAAACTTAAAGCTAAAAAAAGGAGTTTCAAATTTAATCCTAATTCAGATTATTTGAGCTTTAAAAGAGGGCAACCTTGTTTTTATTTTATTAGAGAGGGTTCAACATTTCATCCAATTAAGTGGGATTTAGATACAAAAACAATCTATACACCTAGTGATAATAGAAAAAAGTCGGCTTCTTTAGCTTTAAGGAATAAACAAAATAAATATGGTGGTGATAAAATGATTAATGGTTTAAGTTTACTTTTAGTTATCGCATCGTTTATTATGGCGTGTGGTGGTGGTTACTTTTTATATAAATCAAATGAAACATACTCAAACGCCTTTGAAGATTATGAAGCTTCTGAAATCGCACAAGCTAATAGATTATGTTTAGAAAATGCTGGTAAATTGAATCAAGAGATTTTAAAAACAGGTCAAATTGTTTCAGGAATCGCTGAAGATGTAGAAGCTGACTTAAATAAACCACAAACTATTATTTCAGGGGTGCTTCCAGAATGATTTTAAGAAATGAATTAAAATTCTTTTCAGTTGGTGGAACATTTGGAATATTTTTAGGGTCTTTATTTTGTTACTTTTTCCCTAATTATATTTTATATTTGGGTGCTATTTACTTGATTTTATCAGCAGTAGGTTTTTATAAGTTAAAAGATGAATTTAAAGAATTTTTTTAAAAAATATTGGATTCAAATATATTTTATTATATGTTTTACTTTTTTTGTGTTTTATTTCTCAGACTCTGCAATAACTTATGAAGCAACTTGTAAAAATGAAACTAAATTATTTAGTGATTATGAGGAATATAAAAATTATACTACAATTTGTGAAATAAAAAATGTATTAGATAACATTAATTATATAAATGAGGGGGACATAAATTTTAATAATGGCAACAAATAGCACAGAATTAGCATTGACAGTTATAGATGCACAGCAAGATATGACAATTAAATTTGTTATTTTCGGTTTTGTTATATTTTATGCGTTTTTGTTCTATTATATTAATTCAAGGATGAATGTAGACACTTTTGTAAAAAGTGTTTATTACTTAATTTCAAATATTTACATAATTATTACTATGTTTTTATTACCTTTATTTACTATTATGTTATTTAGGGAATATGAAGCTATACAATTATATACTTTACTCGTACAAATGTATGCATCTCTTTTTTCTATATTGTTCGTATTAGTTACTATATTAGGATGGCAAAAAGTATTTGATTTATTAGGTATTGATTTTAATATAGGTTTAGCAAAAACAGAGAGGACTAGAAAAGGTGAAAGATGAAAGTAGGAACAATTAATCAAAAACAGAAATCTATCTCTTTAAGTCTAATAAAAGCGATAGAGAAATATCAAAAAGATATGCAATTAAAAGAAAATATTAAGCATGGAAGAAAAGCTAAAGCAATAACTTTTGTCTTAGCAACTAAAAGTCCAAAAAAATTAGCTAAATATATAATGGAGGAATTATAAAAAAATGAAATATAATAAAGGAGTATTATTTAATATAGGTTACATTATAACTTTTACTTTTATAGCTATAAGTTTAATATTTGGTGCTATATTAGTTCAACAAATAGGTGTTGATATAGTTTCTGAAGTAGGAGATGTTTCAGAAGAATTTGAATTACCTAGTATGAATGAGGAAAGCATAGAACAACTAGAAACGGATTATAATAATTTGATAATGCCTTATGACTTATTCTTTTTAGTTATTTGGATAAGTGCTATCACTACTACTTTGTTTAGTAGTTTTCAAGCTAATAAACAGGGAGTTTTCTCATTTTTTGGTAGTATCTTTATTGGGTCACTAATTTTATTGTTAATTACTTCATTTGTGGCTTCTATATCAGATTTTTTTATGGTAGAGGTATTTAATAAGTTATTTGATGATGTATCAGTTAGTTTGCCTGTATTTAATTGGTATTTAACTAACTTAGGGCTTATTAACTTTGTTTGGTGGCTATCTTTAGTATTAGTTAATTTTATAGATAGAAGTTTTATAAGTAGAACAGGAGAGATAGAAGAATGAGAAAATTAATAATAATTTTATTTATGTTCCTAATTGGAACATTAGGGAATGTTTACGCCTTAAATGATTCTTTAGTTTATTATTCATTTGATGAAGATACAACAGCAGATGAAACTGAAATATTTGGAATTGAAGGAGTTGAGGGAATTTTAAACGGAGGATTTGAATTTGATGGAGTTAATGATTATATAGAAACTTCTTTAGAATTTTCAGGAGATTCTTCAACTTCTTTTTGGGTTTATATAGATTTATCAGTAAGTAATTCAAATTCAAATTTTGTAAGAAATTTAATTTCTAAATCCTCAAGTTTTACTAATTCTATTACTTATAGTGAAAATTCTAAAGAATTAAGAGTTTATGATTCATCTACCGAGATTTTAAGTCACACATTCGTTAGTAGTGGGTGGTATTATATAACAATTACTTTTGAGAGTAATTCAAATTTATATGTTAATGGAGTTTTAGAGGATACAGGAGATAATTTTAATTTTTTTGATAATTCAAACAATTTAAAAATTGGAGGAGGTACAAGTAATAGATATTTTGAAGGTTCTTTAGATGAAGTTGCTATCTATGATAGAGTTTTAACAAGTACAGAAATTTCAGAATTATATAATTCAGGAAATGGGGAAACTGCCCCTAATGTAGCAGATGATTATATTTATTATTTACCTATGGATTCATTAACAGATTTATCAGGTAATAATTATAATGCTGAGAGTTATGAGGGAGTAAAAATAAGTGATAACTCAATTTTAGAAACTTCTTTTGATTTTGAAGGGGGTAATGAATATTTACGTATTGCTAACCCTTATGATATTAAATCTGGAGACTTTTCAGTATCATTTTGGATTAATTACGATGATTTTAATAATGCTGGAATTATAGCAAATAATCCTTCTAATCCAACTCAACGTAAAGTTATTATATATAATAATAATGAAAGATTAAGATTTCAGACAAAAGGAAGTGGAAGTACTAGCAATTTTGATTCTACAACCCTATTAAATAAAAATCAATGGTATCATATAGTAGTAACTAGAACTGGGAGTAGTGGAGAGATATATATTAATGGTAATTTAGATAAAATAGGAACAACAGCAACAGGGGATTTATCTTCAAACTCAGACTGGATTATAGGGAATTATGATGTTGTGGGAACAACAGGGCCATTTTTTGATGGTAATCTTGATGAATTCGCTGTTTATGATAGAGTTTTGACAAGTACAGAAATTTCAGAATTATATAATAATGGAGATGGTTTTAATCCTTACGAACAAGAACCAACTGGATTATTAAGTACTAATATTCAAGATTTTTATAACTCAGTTAATATATCAATTCAAGTAAATAATACAGTAACTGAAGAATTAAAATTCTCATTAAATGGTGGTAGTAATACATCTTTAGGGGTAACTAATTCAACAATCTTTAATTTAACAGGATTAAGTGAAGGGGTAAATACTATTGATTTTTATTTTGGTAGTTCAACAGAACAATATAATTTTACAATAGATATAACTAATCCGAGTATTAATTTAATTAATACAAGTGAGAGGAATAATTATTTTATTGAATGGGCAGATGTATTTACTTTTTCAGACACTAATTTAGATAGTTGTGTAGTTTATGTAGAAAATATATATACTAATTGTTCTAGTTATACATTTAATTTTAATGGTAATAGGAGCGTTTTAATTAATGTAACAGATTTAGCAGGAAATACTAATATAACAGAGTATACACAGTTTATTAATCCAAGATTATTTTTAAATTTTGAATTTAATAATACTAATGTAGTAGACTATCAATTTGGTAGTAAAACGGATAATAACGGATTAATCAACTTTACAATATATAACGATTTTGTAGAATTAGGTAATAATACGTTTACTTTTGATAAGTTTGGTTTCGTATTACAAAATTTTAGTTTAATTATAACTAATACTACTAATACTAATTTTACTTTTGATGTTATTCCAGCACAAATAAATGTAAACATATTTGATAGGGAAACAAATAATTTAATCACTAATCAAGTAGAAATTCAATTAATTGGAAATGTAGGGGATAATATAGTAACTACTAATGGGACAGCTGTTTTAAGGGCAGTTGATGGTATTCCTGGAGATTATCAAGTAATAGCTTTAAGTTCAGGATATGAAACGGAAAGCGTTTTCTTTAGTTATAATAATCAGGAGTTTTTAGAATTAGATATATATTTAATAAATTCAACAGTTCCAAGTATTGGAGTTGTAACAGTTGAAGTGAAAGATACTTTAAGTTTCTTTGTAGATGCAGCAATAGTTAATTTATTAGAATGGAAACCTTCTCAAAACTCATTTATTAGTGTAGCTCAATGTGAAACTTTTTCAGATGGTAAATGTTTATTAAATGTAGAATTAGGTAATAAATTATATAAATTTCAAGCTATTAAAGGTAGTGCTAGTAAAACTACTTCAAGTTTAATTATAGAGGAGTCTGGAAAACTTATTCCAATAACTTTAGAGAGTATAGTTTTAGACCAAAAAGCGAACAGTGATAATATTATAGCTGAAATGACACAAGATATTAATAATGTTACCAATATATCAATAATTCGTTTAGAATGGAGTACAAGAGATAATACAAACGCTAAAGCGTGTTTAAATGTGTTTGAAAGTCCAGGTTATGCTCAAAAATTATTAAATAAAAATTGTAGTGTTTCAAATTCAGGAGTTATATTTATGACTACTAATATATCAAGACCTAGTACTATACAAGTTATAGGAACAGTTCAAGACTCTAAAAATGTATTAACAATAGACATATTTACATATAAAGGGACAGGTTCTTTAGCTAATGCTTTAGAACAATATAATTTAAATGTTTTAGTGCCTATTATTTTATTGTTATTAGGGTTTAGTGTAGGTCTATTCTTTGGTAACATTTATATATCTCTAATCCTTGCAATAGTTGGGCAATGGGTAGGGGTCGCAATAGTGCCAAGTGTTATAAATAGTTCTATGGCAGTTGTTATATCTATCTTATGTTTATTGGTTATGTGGGGTATATATAAAAGATGAAATCTTATTCAACAATTTTTATAATTTTAATGCTTATAATGATAGTATTTATATCTATGCAACAAGTTGGTGAAGAAATTATAAATAATAAGCAACTAGAAGCTGATAGTAAAATTTTAATATCAAATGTATCTAATAATATAGACACAAACTTAAACTTATTAG
>Ga0181379_1001668_pt1 | contig 10414 bp, 18 predicted proteins | sample 2SPOviralmetaG_FD_130115 | JGI IMG/M metagenome (GOLD analysis project Ga0181379, IMG submission 130115) | Marine viral communities from the oligotrophic San Pedro Time Series (SPOT) site, San Pedro Channel, CA, USA - 2 SPOT_SRF_2009-07-10 | ecosystem: Environmental > Aquatic > Marine > Strait... | reverse complement strand
GATGATCGTGGGTGGTGTTGATGGTCTGCGTAAGATTGATGATGGCTTCAAAGAAGTTTTACAGAAGATAGGTGAACAGAACCCTCAAACCAATTTTGGTAGAGAGATGAATTCAGCAAAGACCGGACAGCAAGGTCAAGTTAATAAAGCTGTCGACAAATGGAAGAAAAAAGCCGCTAAAGATAAAAAGGTTTATAGTTCCAAAGGAATAGATTAATGATAGAATGCACACGTGATAATTTGCTCATTGCAGAACTAAAAGGCAAAGAGAAAAAAGAAACAACTACAGAAGGTGGAATTATTTTATCGGCAGATGTTGATGATAGTAAACCTGCTCCGCCTCCTGGTTTAGTAATTAATGTTGGACCAGATGTAAAGTATATTAAGTCAAACGACATAGTGTTTGTTGATTGGTCTAAAGGAATAGTAGTAGACGTTGATGACGATAGACAAGGCGTTATAATTCCCCTAGAAGCAGTTAAAGCTGTAGACAATGCATAAGCAGTTCGATCTCCAGCTCTCAGACCTTCAGAAACTGCCTAGAAGGAACGTTAATGGCAAAAGAGTGTATGAGACACCAGACGGGTCACATTATCCCTCAGTAACGACTATAACGGGTCAGATGAATGCTAAGGCAATTAGCGAGTGGAGAGCTAGGGTAGGTTCAGAGGTAGCTAATCAAATAACTACACAAGCCTCTTCAAGAGGCACATCTATTCATAAACTGTGTGAGCATTATATACTGGGTACTATGGATGAAGTAAAGGTAATGCCTAGTAATAAAGAGATGTTTGATGCAATGTCAAATCATTTAGCTGATACAGTTGGTACTGTTTATGGTGTAGAAAGTTTTCTATATTCAGACTTCTTAAGATCAGCTGGACAAGTTGATATGGTTGCTGAATATAATGGAACTCTATCGATAGTTGATTTCAAGACAGCTAAGAAAAAGAAAAGAGAGGATTGGATTGAGAACTACTTTGTACAAGAAGCTGCTTATAGCTTTATGTTTGAAGAAAGAACTGGAATGCAGGTACCTCAATTAGTTACTGTCATTGGAGTTGATGGTGAAAGCGAACCTCAAGTGTTTATAAAGAACACTAAAGATAGGAATCAATACTTACTTAAGTTTCTTTCTTTGAGGGAGCAGTTTGACTCAGCATAGAGGTTAACATGCTCGTCCATTGAGCAGCTCTTACATCCCAATTATAAAACCCATCAGTATATGCCTTTTGCATATTAAGTCTTTCTTCCATATTAGGATCCGTTACCATACGTATACCATCAGCTAATGTCAACGCCATTCTAGTGGCGTGATCATTCATATCTTCAGTAAAGTCATACTGTAAGGTCCAATTAGATGTTGTCTCTGGCAATGCAGCTAAGCTACTATGTACACAAACACAACCAGCACTCATAGCTTCTATCATTGCTATACAAGATGTCTCTGGCCAAATACTTGGTAAAGCAAATACATGAGCTTTTACCAATGCTTTCTTGATCTCTTCATTAGGAACATGGCCATGGTAAGTCATACGTTTATGAGATTTTATCTTTTCAAATAGAGGTTTATATTGTTCGTCTCTTTCCTTCCATCCATATATTCCAAAAGAACTATACACATCTAAATGCCAGTTAATGTCAGGCAATGTTTGTTCTATCCATTCCATAACTGGGTACAATAATTCTAGACCTCTATGAGGAGTTGTGTGATATATAATGTTGATTCGTTTATCAGCATCTGGCTTATCATGAGGCTCAATTGGTTCAATAGCATTTGGAAGAACCACTAACTTACTTGCTGGAACTCCTATAAAGTTCTCTATTTGCTGTCGCTGCCAGTGAGACACACAAACAATCTTTGCAAACTTTTCCCATCCACCATCTTTAAGATGCTGCATCTCTGGATCTTGTGCTAAGTCGTGTACCCAGTAAATAGGTATCTTTCCTTTTTCAAGTCCCCTGAACCTAGATGGAATGATCTGAAACTTATCTAAAAGGTTCTTTTCTATTCTATCAAATAGACCATACTTCATCAATTCAGTACCGCCCATTGCATTTTTATCTAGTTCATTCTGAGGCACGGTTGCCTCTGGATCGCCCAATATATTTAACTTCATAGTGATTTGTCTATAACGTCAGAGCTTCCTCTGCTAACCTCTAGTAAAGTTTTTAGACTATCGTAACCACCAATTAGCATATCGTTCTTATAAATCTGCGGCATGGTTCTAGCGCTAGGATTCTTTTCTAACAGCTCTTTTAAGAATTCAGGATTCTCGTTGATGTTTCTTACTTCAACATTGTAATCTCTTAGCTCAAACTTTGCTTTGTCACAGTAAGGACAGTTGTCCTTTGAATAAATTAACCACTTGCTCATAATATATGTTCCTCTCTTTGTTTTTTTGCGGTTCTTTTTTTGCCGCTCTTACTTATATATGGTTTATCAGATAATCCTTTTGTACCCGGTTTGTATCCAAGTAGACTAGCAACACCTGCTAAAGTAACCCATACGATTGCGATTAGTATAACACCATCCATATTATAATTCAACAGCAAATATCTTATTTGTGTCTACTTCCACCTTTTCTAAATCAAAATTAATACTTACACCACAACCACATGATGCTTGTTCTTTAGGATTAACAAACTTAAATAGTTTATTTAAACCCTCGGTAATAAAATCTAATGTCATTCCTGACAAATATGGTACGCTCATTTTGTTGATGAGAATGTTAAATTTTCCATAATCAAGGACGATATCATCAGCATTGCCATCATCATTGCTAGAATCAAAGACGTACTCAAAACCAGCACACCCACCACCGGTGATTCCCAGTCGTATATTTTTCCATTTGTCTCTTTTCTGATTCGCAAGTAATTGCTGAATAGCTTCATCCGTTATCTCAATCATTGATTATGTTTTCTATGAGCTGTCTTCTCTTCCCAATGTTTTAATGCTTTTTTTATACTATCTTCTGCTAGCACAGAACAATGTAGTTTAATGGGAGGCAGCTCTAATGCTTCGGCAATGTCTTTATCCTTTATATTCATTGCTTCTGTCATTGTAATTCCTTTCAGCATTTCTACAAACATAGTAGAACTTGCTATGGCAGAACCGCAGCCATATGTCTTGAATTTAACGTCTTCAATGACGTCCGTGTCGGGATTAACTTTTAAATCTAGTTTCATAACGTCACCGCAAGCAGGGGCTCCCGTTAAACCAGTTGCTATGTTTGGGTCTTTTGGATCAAATCTACCTACTCCATGAGCGGCAGGATTGTTGAGGACGTCCTCAAATCTTTGTACTACTTTTTTACTATATGCCATTTAACATTGCCCCATGCATTGTCCAAACCAATTAATTAATTCGTAAAACCCAATATGTGTTAAGATAAATGTAGTTATTGGTCCTGGAAAAAGATTGGTGCCAAACAATAAATCTATAATCCAAAAGATACCATTTATAATACCAAACTTTAAAACTATAACACCAAATAAGATGTATAAAACGGTTAGTATGAGTCCATGCTTATTATACACTTCCTTTATCTTAGCACCTATTTTTCTTAGGCCTGGAAAGTTCCATCTAAATTTCATAATATAATTTCCTTTTAGATTGTGCCGTCAACTATCTCTTTTACTTTTACGTCCTTGTATTCAGGATGTATAACATCTAGCTTAAGATCCTTGATCTTTCTTGAGAAAGCAATATATCTTTCTGGTAAGCCAATATTATATTTCTCTCTTACTTCTTCTATATCCATATCTAACTTATCATAGTAAGTAGTTAGATAAAAATGATGAGAAAGATTTTTTGCCAGCTTAACTGCTTCTCTAAAAATAAAGAATGGTTCAAGACTTCTATATCTAAAACATTCTCTAATACTCATTACAAATGAGAGATATTTTGGAGGGAAGGTTCCTGTAATCCATCCTGCTAATGCTTGTACACATATCTCTCCAATATAGTTCGTGTCGTATCTAAACAACACGTGATAAAAATCATGGCTAAGAAGATTGTGTCTATTAACATTCATTCTTGCACTGTCCATATTAAACTTTTTGCGTTTATTAGCTCGATGCAGGATATGTCCTCTTAATCCGTTTTGTGAGGTCTGATCTTCATGACTTCTAATAAATGCTTCTGTTTTATCAATTAGATCATAGCGACCCTGCCAAAATTCTTCAAAATCATATAGGTTGTATAATCTAGCTACGTGAGCGCCCAATGTGTTTGGTGCTTTATCAGATGTTTTTAATTCCATTAAAGTAGGAATTCCTACCTCTTCTTGCCATTTTCTATCCCAAACGCCTTTACCACCAAAAAGCTGATCAGCTTCTACTGGATAATTTTTTTGCATTTTTTTAAGAAAGAAAAGGCTGCTAGGAAACATCATTTGCCCATACAGCTGTATAATTACACCTGAATTACCGAGCTCGTCATGAGAGTCGGAATTAGATTCGTTTTTTTTCCAAATCGATTTTGTAAGTTTAATAATTTTGACAGGATTCCACATTATATTAGCTTTCCTTTTGAACTAATGTCCAAACTCCATAAATTAAACCAGCCCAAGCTGCTACTTTAGCTAATCCGCCAAATAGTAGTATTGAACCACATATTAATATAAGCGTTAAACCATCAAGAGATGTTCTCTCTTTTAGTCTACCTTTTATCCAATCTAACATAGATTTCTCCTTTTTTATTCCCAAGGAAAAACGATCCACTCGTTATCCTTGTGGGTATTTATAAGTTCTCCAGAATAAGTACATTCAAATTTTGAAGACTCTTTAGATAAGAGAGCTGCAAATGATCCGGGAAAAGGTCCTATCATTTCAAGGACTTCTCTCAGAGTGGATCCACTATCATTGATATCATCCACTACTAATGGATGTTGATAATCTTTTATCAATTCATAATCGAATGTAGTGTTAGCACATTTGCCATCTCTTAATGAAATGTTTAATGGTATTAATGGTACATTAAACATATGTGATAGTTGAACAGCCGGAACTAACCCTCCTCGGGTTAGCCCGACCACAACATCAGGGACAACATCACCTATCTGGGCAGCTATGTGGCTGACCAGCTCATTATATTCGTCCCAAGAAATTAACCTTCTGAGTTCGATATTAGCCATTTAAGAACTGCTTCAGGTTTAGATGCTAAGTATGGATCAGAGTCTAGGTTATCTGTAAACCCGTCTTCTGCAAACATTTCAGTTACTGTGTTAGTAGTTCCATCTAGTAGCAAAGCATATCTCCAACTCCTGTTACCAAAGTTTAGATTTCTTTTTTGACATAAGGTACCTAACAAAGAAGCTAAATCACCATTACCATCAGGTAGTGGTCTAACTGATTGAATGTTATGTTTTTCAAACCATGCATTCATTACAAAAGGATCGTTTACTGAATGACAATAAATGCTATCAATACCATTGTCTCTAAACTTGCTAAACAAGTCATCGAACCCTGGTAATTGTTGTGTAGAGCAGGTTGGTGTAAAAGCACCAGGCAATCCAAATATAATTACTTTCTTGCCATCTATCTCTTTTTGCAAATCAACATTAATAAAATCTCCAGCTACTCTGTTTGTAAACTTGAATAGAGGAAACTTATCGCCTTTCTTAATCATCATTAAGCTCCTGATCTCTTTCAGGTAATTCGATTTCTCTTAAACCTACTAATTGAGCAATCACGGTTCCAAGTAATGGATCCTTTTCTTTGTTCAATTGATTTTTGAGATAATCTGTTTGTAACTCAGTAAACTCAACGCCCCTTGCTGCGTTTCTTAAAGTACTATCTAAAAGTCCTGCAAGTTCAAAGATTGTTTTGTCTACTGATTTAAAGTTATCATCTGCCATAATATATTCTCCTAAATTATAGTTTGTGTATTATACTGTTATACGACTTTGAGGTCAACGCATCTAGCGTATAATTTTTCTTGAAGGTCGTATGCTTCAATTTCTGAGGGGTTGTCCATGTATTCTACGTCTGTAGTATCCTCGCCCATCCAACTAGCCCCATCCATTCCAAGTTCTTTTTTAAGATATTGCTTAATATGTACCATCTCATGGCATATAGTTTTCACTAATTCTTTGGGATGTTGGTTAGATAATTCTATTACACCCCACCATAATTTGCCTTGATTAGAGTCAACTTTATCCATAGTACAGTACCCAACAGCCCAACCATCCATGGGTTTTATTGTTTTAGACTGCTTTACATGGATAATACCACGGTATCTATTGAGTTCAAGGTCATCTAGGCATACTTGAACCGTGTTTTCGATTAGGTTTTCACGTCTTTTACCTAATGAACCATCTTTTAAGCCAGTTACAACGATTCCCAACATGCTACTTCCTCTTTATAATGTGTAAATAGATGTCTTCCCAGTTCTTAGCAACAAAATGCTCGTGATTATCGTTCATATTGTAGCCATGCTCCATGACTACTGGCTCAAAGTCCACTTTTGCACCTGCATCAGCGTTCTCTACCTTATCTTCTACCCACAAACACCCTCTATACTTCTTAGCTAGCTTGTAAAGTGCCTCATCTTTGTCGGCTCCTGTGTCAAGATAGACGAATTCCTCGAATATATCGCCAAAGTACTTCTGTAAGTTCCTTGTTCTCAGCTCTTGAGCTGCTTTATCGTTAGATAACGACGTACATACTACAAATCTATACCCATAATTCTTGTTTAGCAGTGTTAGTATCTCTTGTGCATCCCTTAGAGGAGGTAAAAACCCAATGGCAGCCGATTGATTAAACAGCTTGACCCATTTCTTGCCCTCTTCTTTGGATAAATTGAATTGTGATGCAGCATTATAAATTAATTTGTGCTTCAAAACCTTTTTAAAGCCTTGGTGCTCCATCCATACCTGGAATGCATCTTCCCAGTTTAGTATTACACCATCAACATCTGTTACTATTATCTTTTTCTTCATAAATTATCTCCTTACGAGAACCATTATACAAGAAAAGGCATTGAAAGTCAACTATTTCCAGATAACTTCTTTAAATTGTTCTTTTGGTAATCCCCAAAACGCTTGCTTCCAGTCTGATTGACCAAAGAAATCTAGATTGTGCCACTCTTCTTTGCGTTCTAGCATCTCTTTTGCTCCTTTATCCCAATCAATGTTGTCTATAACATACTCTACTTGGCGCTTTTGCTCTAAAACTTTGTCAAAAAAGAACCCATCCCACTCAAAATGAAGCAATTCGAACACATTACCTTGCTTATCAGCATAGTCGACACTGATATCCATGCCCCATTTAGGTCTCATTGATAGTAATTTATGGAAAACTGGTTGATCTGCCGCTATTTCTTTGAGTTGCTCTCTTGCATCACCGCCAAAACCTCTTCTAAAGTACAAGTCGCAATGGTTTAGGTGAGGACCTTCAACTGTTCTATACGATTCTACATACCATGGGTCCTTGCAAGTGTATCTATATCGATGACCAATTGCATTATAGCCATTAGCATTTGCATAAATTTGTTCTGCTCTGGTTAAGTCGTACCCATTCTGATCAAACAACGCTAAGTCATTATACTCTAGCTCTTGCTTTATTGGTTTTAGCCAATACCGCTCTGGATTAAGTTCTCGTTGTGTTCTTAATAATATCATCTACAGTTTACATTGTACCCATCAACGTGATAGTTAGCCCCACCGGGTGGATTTTTACATCTTGATGTCGTATTAAACAGGTAATGGTTTCTTAAGACAACTATTGTTAGAACTACATTATAAAATACCATATCTTCGTAACTAGAGTTTGCACCTAGGAGAGGGGCTGTAAGTCCCTTTTGTAATATGAACTGCCCTGCACTAGGTTTTTCAGGTAATAGAGGATTGCCCTCTTTTATATTAGGATGATCATGTACATAATGATATGACATACTCATATCTAGAAAATTCATAAGCCAAAAGTAGTTTAATTGAAAGTCAGTAGGCTCATTAACTACATGTATAAACCGTAACTTTTTCAGTCTTACCCTTGACTTGGATTCTATCAACTTCTCTGAATTTTCCTTCTGTACTTGCTTCACGACTGAACTGTGATAACAACAAGTCCACCCCCTCGTAATTTCTTGTTTGACCTTCGAGTCTAGCGGCAAGGTTGACGGCATCTCCAATAACGGAATAGTCAAATCTAACTTCTGATCCCATGTTTCCGACGATGCACTCACCGGTGTTGACACCAATGCCAACATTGATAGGAGGAAGATTGAGAGGTTTAAGTTCTTCATTGAGTTTCCTGGTCGCTTCTATAATTTCTATAGATGTTTTTATAGCCATATCGGCATGGTTTTCACAAGGGAGAGGTGCATTCCAAAATGCCATGATGCAATCGCCCATGTACTTGTCAACAGTTCCATTGTTATTTAGTATGATCTTAGTCTGTAGGTCTAAGAACTTGTTAACCAGCTCTACTAGTCCCTCTGGGTCATCATTGTTCTTATAATGTTCTGATATGGGTGTGAATCCACATATGTCCATGAACATGAAACTCATCTCTCTTCTCTCTCCACCTAACTTTAAAAGTGATGGATCATCTTGTAACATCTTAACCATGTCGGGAGATAAATAAGTTCCGAACTGCTTACGTATTTGCTCTTTTTGTTTAAATGTAGTATAATACTTATTAAAAGAACTTTGACCAAAAACTAATATTGAGATCAAGAAAAACAGTGAAACGTCTAGGAAGACAAGCTCAGAGCTCCACAAATAGTAGCTTGCTCCGAGACCGCCGCCTATTAGAAGAATCGAAACTAACGCCGCCAGAATTGTGGGAAGTGTATAGACCACTAGAAGAATTCCTAAAGACCCGATCAACAGAAGACCGAGAGAGGCTACTGCACTCCAGTCGGGTTCGGTTATTTGAATACCTGATTTTAAGGTGTGAATCAGATGTCCTTGAACTTCGTGGGGATACACTCCTCCCTTTGGGGTTGGTACTGGATTAGTAAATCCTTCAGCTGTAATTCCTAGTATATAAATCTTACCTTCTGTCTTCTCATTAGGTAAATCTAAAATACTTATTTGTTTAAATTTATTCCAGAATGCAATATTTAATTCTGCATAGCTGTTTGTAGTAATTGGTGGTTGCCTACCTATACGAACCCACTCGACTCCATTGGAGCCTACTTTCATTTGGTAGCTTGGTTCTCCGGCAAACACTCTGGTAGTGTCGAGTGCCAATGATGGATACTGTGTCCCGTTGGCTCGAATGACAAGTGGTGCTTTACGCACAACTCCGGTGGGTTGGTCGGGTAGAGCCACAGTAGCGCCAACACCAAAAGCCCAGTTAGAAAGATTACTGATAGGATAAAGAAGTCCTTTAAACGAGTAGAGTGATTCATGATTTTGATCTCCTAATGTCGCAACACCCACAAAGGTTCCTACACCATCTGACAGTTGATTGGTTGGAGCAGAAGATAATACTACTGCCTTATTTGCTAATGCTTGAGCAAGATCTTTATCTTTACCAAATCTATCTGGTTCAGAATACAGTACATTGAGTACGTATAGATTGTTTGCTGGTGCACTTGATATATATTTAGCTATTGAGTCTCTTGGCCAAGGATACTGGCCTTCTTTCTGTATTGCTCTTTCATCTATATTGACTAATACAATATCATCTACGCTTACTTCCTCTACTGTAGAATGTAATGTGTCATAGTAAAGATATCCAAGAGACTTAATTGGATCTGGTTGAGTTATTTGTAAGTATACACCTAATAATATAATGGGTAATACGGACCACCACTTTGTCATTATTGACCTTGTTGAACGTCTACGCTGCAACCACCTATTGTTATACAATCAACACTTAGGTTGTATGTCTGAGCTGTAGTTCCTAATTGTTTTAAAATTAAATCTGTTCCATATAAACCATCTAAGGTTATGTTTGCACTGTGCGATGTGTTGTTACCTTTCTGGCGAATGAATACATCATTATAGCTATTGTAGATTGTTAAGTCAATGTTCTTAACACCGCTGCTCTGTTGTTTTATTTTTATTTCATTATAATCACCAGCTAGGTGTAAGTCGAAGTTATGACCATCAAGAGCATTGGTTTGATTTGTTTGTTGAACTGCTAATTGATTATAGTTTCCGTACATAGTGATATCTATTTCATGTCCACCGCCTTCATAGTCATCATAATACCAACCAAGGTCAGTGTCAGATTCAAGAACGTCCCATGCAGCGCCTTGAGCTAGTTTTATTTCATTACCAGTACCAGTTATTTCGTCAAAGGTAATTTTATTAGGAAGTGTGGTAGAGCTTGTATTGACTTGAACTAAGTACATGCCTAAACTTGTTGCTGATATAAATGAGTTGTTATCAAACATTTTAATCTCATTATCATATCCTATTTGATCCACTCCTATTTGAAATGTATCTCCTGTTTG
>Ga0181379_1001667_pt1 | contig 10416 bp, 15 predicted proteins | sample 2SPOviralmetaG_FD_130115 | JGI IMG/M metagenome (GOLD analysis project Ga0181379, IMG submission 130115) | Marine viral communities from the oligotrophic San Pedro Time Series (SPOT) site, San Pedro Channel, CA, USA - 2 SPOT_SRF_2009-07-10 | ecosystem: Environmental > Aquatic > Marine > Strait... | reverse complement strand
TAACAGTTTTAAAGTGGAGATCCTGAAAGGCCTACACAATTTTACGGCAACGACAGGGAACGCTTTTAAACTAGCACTATACGATAACGAAGCAACGTTGAGCAAATCAACAACTGCATTTCAACAAACTGACGAAGTAGGAGCATCAGGCACTTACGCTGAAGGTGGTGGAGCATTAACATCTGTTACTCCAACATTATCAAGTGATGCCGCTGTATGTGACTTTGCAGATATTTCATTTACAAGTGCAACTATTTCAGCACAAGCTGCTGTTATTTATAATAGTTCAACTGTATCTGGCTTAACAACAAATGCATCTGTATGCGTATTAGATTTTGGTGCGGTTAAAACTTCAACTTCAGGAACGTTTACTATTACATTCCCTGCCGCTGAATCAACTGCTGCAATTCTAAGAATAGCATAAGGAGATAATTTATGGCCTCCGTCCAAGGATGGGGCCGACAAACCTGGAATTCGGGTGCATGGAATACATTCGCACCCGTTGCCGCAACAGGTAATGGCCTCACGTCATCTCTAGGTTCGTTAACGCTTACGGGCGATTGTAACATTACACTTACTGGTGTAAGCGCTACCTCTACTACAGGAACTGCTGTCGGTACTGGTGTTGCGGAAGTAAGTGCTACAGGTAATGCGATTACTTCTGCTCTTGGCACCGAAACTGTAACAGGTTCTTCAACTCACACTTTAACTGGTATTGGAACAACAGCATCACTTGGTGATGAAACTGTTGCTACTTTATTTCAGTCAGGATGGAATAGAGGTGTAGCAGGTGATAGTGGCATTGAAATTGGTTGGAATGACAATCTTTGGAATGTAACTTCTCAGTCTTATGCGTTTACGGGTGTACAAGGCACTACTGCAACTGGTTCACCAACAGTAAATATTTCTGTTAATCCTACTATTTCAGGTATTGGATTAACTGCTTCTACAAACACACCAGGAACATCAGTATTTGTAACTGGTGTTAGTTCAACATCATCTATCGGAACTTTCTCAATATCAGGAGATTCACAATTAACTGTTGTAGCTGCGAGTGAACCTGAACTAGATATTAGTATAGGCACAGCTAGTGTTGAAATAGGTAAAACGGCTTTTCCTTCTGGTAATGCTATTACTTCAAGTCTTGGATCTTTAACTGTCGTAGGTACGTCTGTTGTTACACCTTCAGGTATTGCAATTACACCTAGCCTTGGAACAGAAACTGTTTCAGGTTCTGCTCCAGTAACGGCAACAGGTAATGGATTAACGGCAAGTTTAGGAGAAGTAAGTGAAACGGTAACTGCGGGTGCAACGGTAGCCGTGACAGGAAATGCATTAACAGCGAGTTTAGGTGATGAAACTCAAGAATCAAGCTATGCTTTAACAGGTGTTTCTGCTACATCTAATATTGGAACTTTGACAGTATCAGGAAGTTCTACTTTGACACTATCGGGTGTTTCTGCTACAAGTAGCACAGGGACTTTACAAGGGACTTTTTGGTCTGAAGTAGACGACTCTAACTCGGATATAAGTTGGACTGAAGTTCATCAAGCCGCATAAAAGTTTTGACAAACTTTGATTTTAATATTAAAAATTATATAGGAGATTAGATGAGTTCAACATATTCAACAAGTTTAAGAATAGAGCTACAAGGTTCTGGAGAAAATTCTGGAACTTGGGGAACTATTACAAACAACAATTTTTCACAATCATTAGAGTTTAGTATTGCTGGAGTAACTAACGTTGCGTGCGGAGACGCTGCTGTAACTACACTTACAAATGCTGACGGACCACAATCACAAGCAAATAACCAAGCAAGAAATGCACATATTAGACTTACAGGTGCACACGGTGCAGTAAGAATAGCTCAATTTCCTGCTACTCAAAAAATTTATTTAATTACCAACGCTACAACAGATTCTGGATCTTCAGGGCCTTATGCAATGACTGCAAGACTTGGAGCTTCTGGTAATACTCTTTCTATTGAAAATGGTGCTACTAGATTAGTAGCTACGGACGGAACAAACTGGTATGATGTTTTTGCAGGACCAGGAACAGTAACTGCTCCAGTAGACCTTAATGGTCAAACATTAACTTTAGATGCTGATGCAGACACAACTATTTCAGCAGCTTCTGATGATGTAGTGACTTTTAAAGTTGCCAATGCAAATCAAATAACGTTATCCGATGGTGCTTTATCACCCTCTACAGATAATGATATAGATCTTGGAACTTCATCTTTAGAATTTAAAGACGCTTTCTTTGATGGCACAGTTCGTATGGACGCTATTGGTTTTGGTACTACTTCTATGACACTTCCAACAGGAGATGGTTCAACAGGACAATTTATTAAAACTGATGGTTCAGGAACTCTTTCTTTTGCTACTGTATCTACAAGTATTGCATTAGATGAAATTGCAACAGGTGATGCAGCTTCTAGTTTAGCAACAAGTGCAGGTAATATTACACTTGATGCACAAGGAAATGACACTGATATTATCTTTAAAGGAACTGATAACACTGCTGATATTACTATGTTAACATTAGATGGAAGTGATGCAGGAACAGCAATATTTAATAATCATGTATTACCAACAACTGATGATGCGCAAGATTTAGGTTCTGGAACTAAGCAATGGCGAGACATATATACGGGTGACATAAATTTAAATAACACCAAAACAAGAGATAATGAAGTTGACGGCACAAGAGGTTCTTGGACTATTCAAGAGGGTGAAGAAAACCTCTTTATCTTAAACAGATTAAATGGTAAAAAATATAAATTTAACTTAGAAGAGGTAAAATAATGGCTTTAATAGTAGGCGGTACAACAGTTACAGGAACACAGACTTTACAGGCAAGCACTTTAACAGGTACTGCTCAAGCATTTAACGGAAGTAACATAACAAGTCTGCCAGCACCTTCCACAGCTAATGTTGGAACTGCAACGGCAGGTTTAGCAGTATTAGATGTTGGTAGTTATGCATTCGGTAATCAAGTAAACAGTAATGGTAATGGAGTACGAAGCCAGTTGGGTCAGACTTTCTCTGGATCAAATATAAAAGCATCTAATGCTATGGGACAAAACCCTGGTGCTACGCTTGGTTCGGGTACATGGAGAGCCATGGGTGAAGGAGCAGTAAACGTAACAAACACCGAGCGACAAACTATAGTCTGGTTAAGGATATCATAATGAGTATAACTTTATTAAATGTAAGAAATCCAAGATGGCAAACTTTAAAATATGTAAGATTAGATAGTGACGGAGAAGTTGTAAACGATTCAGACGGAAATCCAATAATAGATGTTATAAACGATTCAGACGGAAATCCTGTAAGAGTTATTCAATGTGAGTGTCAATGGTCACACTTAGGAGATAACACACAAGCTTGGTTGACTTTTTCAGCAAACTCCAATGATCCTCAACAACACGGTAAAGATTTATATACTGCTTTAGTTAATGGCGATCACGGTGCTATAGCAGCCGAATAGTATTCTATTTTTAACTTTTTCTTTTTGTCAAGAAAACAATTATAAAAGATTTCTTGATCTATTTCATACATGTGTTTAAATTAGATCTCACCCAAAAATTATAAATCAAGGAGATATTATGGAAAATCAAGAAGTATTGAAGGCTATAGCTACCCTTGCTGATAAGGTGAGTCGTTACCACGAACGTTTATTAGCAGTGGAAAGAGAAAATGAAAGACTACAAAAAGAATTATTAAAACACAAAGAAATCCCTCACATACATACAATTCAAGGTAAGCCACATAACTCCGATGCGACTGTTATAGTAACGGGTTTAGATTCTGATATGGAATGTGAAGCGTGTAGCGCTTAATTATTCAGCAGCTTCACCTAACATGTCTGCTAAAGAAGGAGCAAATACTTTTACATCTCTTTTAATTTTTTCAGCAGTTGTAGAAGTTCCTGGATTATCAACATCAGCTTGAGCTTCTTCTTCTGAGTTGTACTCAGCACCTGTATCAAGGTGAGTAATTGTTGTTTCAGTTTTTACTTTATAATGTGGAATTTTTCTTCCATCTTCTGTTGTAATGTGTCCTAGTAATTCAGCAGGTTCAACTATCGGCATTTTCGTTTCTCCAATTTATGTTAAAACTAATAATAACTCTGTCATTATTAGAATTATTTGTTTGTACCTCATGTTGTAACCATGAAGGAAAAAAAATCAAGGAATTTTCAACAGGTTCCCATTGTACGCTATGAGCGAGGTGTATAGAGGCTTTATCTGTTTTTGGGGGTGATAACACCTCTGACTGTGGTTTAGGCTCTAGAAACACAATATTTCCACTCTTTTTAGGAGCTTTAAGATAAAATACACCTGATAAATAGTTATAAGGGTGTGTATGTACATTGTTTCGTGATCCAGGTGAATTTATCATACCCCACATACCAGTCATCTCAGGAACATAATTGTGTTTGACATCTAGGTGATTAAAACAATCTTTAGCGTATTTTAATATATCACCAACCAAAGGACGAAATTTTTTTATATTATATATTTCATCATGACTATGCCAACCACCGACATTGGACCGCGGCATGCCCCTCTCATCTTTTTCTCGTAGTTGATAGATGCTATCAACAAGATGTTCATGGCCTTTAAGTTGTAGTGAAAATACGGGAGTAATAAATAGAGAGTGTAAATTAATCAGAGTTGCCCTTTCGTGACCTCCATAAAACTTGCTATAATGTGCACCTGATTGGCAGCATTTGCTTGAACTTTTAGAATATCACTTTCTTGCAGAACTAAAGGTTGAGTCAATAATTCTGTTGTTGTAACTGTAGCAACACTCTTTGATTTAAATATTTCAAATGTTGCAGCGCCTCGGACAACTTCAACATCAACTAAAGTTGTTGAACCAGAGTCATTGCAAACTAAAAGAGATTTTACTACATCCGTAGTAGGCGGAACAGGTGGCGTTGCACCAGCATCAGCCGTAGGAACTGTTATAATAGTTGTTAAATCTGTTGTGGTAATATCTACCATTGCGCTTTTAAAAGTATTAGCCAAGGAAAAAAGCCTCCGACTGTGATTCTTCTTTTAAATCTTGTTGATAGTTAGTGTTAAGTAAAAAAATAATCTGATCTAATAAAGAAATCATTTGGTCAAATTGATTGGCGTCATATTCTGGTGTTGCGTTTGGTAATCGTGTAATTGTTATTCTAGCCATACATTCCTCCGTATGGTGGGAAGAAAGAACCTATACCAAAGTTAGAAAAATCACCGTAGTTAGATGATTTGTTTGAATTAAAATCTTGTCCATAATTTCCAACTAAACTCGCTATACCTTGTTCAATATTTTTTAATGTGCCAAGCATCTCATCTTGATTAGGGCCCGTGAGCTGTTGTCCAACTCTGTTGTAAGGGTTAGTGGTAGCAACCATAGGAGGTTCATTTGTTTCTGGTAAACCTTTCATAGAGGCGTCATCTATATTTGTGTTTGGAAATAATGGCATACCATTAAAAGTGCCACCAGTAGGAGGTGTAGTACCAGGAAGTAAATTGTTTGGATCTGCTGCTTTAGGAATATCAAACCCAGCAACACCTGTCGTATCAAAGTCTGTGTAAGCAGAGTCGGGTAAGTTTGGATTTCTTTTAAAACCATAAAGATTAGTTGCTTTAAAATCTTCATATTTCATTTCACCCGGCAAAACCACTTGTCCAAGAAACCCTTCTCTTCTTTGTCTAGCTGCTTCTAATTGCGCTTGTTTATATTGCGCTTGAATATCTTCTTCTGATCTTGGATTATCTTTATCAGGTAAAAACAACACACCCTCCTCTAAACTTTTCATACCCGGAAAACCTAAACCCATGCCGGGTCTTGGTTGTTGTAATCCTAGCCCGTAGTTTCCTGGATTTATTTTCGTGTCTTCCATACGTCCTCGTCTTATTAATTCTGGATTTTGACCTTGGTCATCTATTCTCATAGGCTGTAGTATTCCGTCTTTCATAAGGCCACCAGCTAAAGGATTTCCATATAAAGGTTTATCAATCATCGTCTACCATCTGGTCTAAGTTGTAACTTAGTAGATCCAAGTCTCCAAGCTGTGTCATTAACTGTGTTAGTTTCATATTTAATTTTAACCGCTCTACCTCTACCCCTTACATCAATTTTCTCTGTAGTGCTAGTAATAGTGCCTGTCGTACTTACGTTAGATGCGGATTGTGGATACTGTTCCAAGGTCAATGTTGCTGTCATGTTATTAGTAAGATTATCAAAGTCTGGAACTAATCTGCTAACGGACATCAACTCATCACCATCAGCAATTTCAACAGATCCAGTTGTTAAAAAAGCAGAAATAGCTGTGCCATCTGCTTGGTTATTACCTGACTCATGTTCATAAATATAAGAAGCTCCTGCAGTCAAACCTAATATAGTGGATACATTTGCTGTTACACTTGCATCATATTCTGTAGCAATTGGCTGTTCATACACATAAGCTCCAAGCCATGTTGTTCTACCTAAATTTAATGTGTACCAAGTATTTTCTAAATAATTATAAGCAACTGCTCTATCTATTTGTGTAGCATTTGCTGAAGGATAATACCAAATAATTTCATTAAAAGCGGTGTTGATACCACAAGCAATATCAGCTTTGTTCGTATAACTTAAATCATCAAAAACGTAATCCTGTACAGAACATGGCATTTTTTTGACAACACCATCATACATGTAAAAAGAATTATCGGACATCCAATAAGAACGACCATTTATTTCTACCGCTGCATGTTGCGCTATTAGTCCACAGTTAGCACCAAGTTGTCTTAGACCAAAAGTAAAAGGTGTACCAACAAACTGAATACCGTGAAGTGAGGTGTCTGTCCAAACAAGTATTTGACCTGATGATTTAACAGCACCTACTATTCTTGATCCGTCTGATATACGAAGCGAACCAGCTTCGTTTGTTGAAACGGGTGTATAATCTGTAGCGTCTTCTCGATCAGAAAATCTAAATAATAAATCATCTTGTGTGGATGCATCACCTATTGTTGTCTCTGTACCAAAAATCATTAAGTGTCTTGTATCAGTAGATACCAAACTAAAACGTGAAGTAGTAGGAGCATTAGACAAGGCTGTGGCTCTTGCAGTTATTGATCCAGAAATATCTTTTATAAATGTGCCTCCATCTAAAACAGTAGCAATTAAATCTTCACCAAAATTATCTAAAGACCAATTACGTCCTGCAACAACAACGTTTGAAGATGATCTTGGTGTATTCCAAGTACTTAAATTCCATGTTAATGTTCCCCAACCATAACCATAAGTTGAAGCAGTAGGACCTGTATTAATTTGATACACAGCATTACCTGTTCCACCACCACCTGATGTTGATCCAGAAGCCGTGCTTGTATGCGTTACTGTATAAGTGCTTGAAGAAGGCACTGTAATAACTTCAAATTCTTGATTCATGTCTAATCCATCTATTGAACTAAAAGAATCAAAAGTAACAAAATCACCTACTAAAGCGCCATGACTAGCGTCTGTGACTGTGACTGTTGTTGTGCCATTTGTTGTAAAAGGATTTGTCAAAGCTGCTGTTTCTCTAATGGGAGTAATATCGTAAACTTCACCTTCAGAATATAAATATAGTTTTCTATCAGTGCCTAAAGCAAGATATCTGGTTCCGTCCAAACCAATCCAGCTATGCGTATCACGGACCACGCCAACGATAGCTTTATTAGGATTTGGTAAATATGACCAGCCTTTCCATCTTTCAGGCTTTCCGTAGTGAAATCGAACAAAATTAGAGTCAACGTATTTACGTTGATCCCCTGCTGAATAAGCGGTATCTTGTTTGTCAATGCCTGGTTGGAACTTTAAATCAACTAATTTCATGTTGGAGTATACTAAATTATTTATTGTTTTGTGGCAAGAATTGAGTACCTACATGACCTCTAAATGAGTAATTACCCATGTGTGTCATACCACTAGCAATATCAGCATATATTTTACCACCTATTTTTTGCCATAAACGACAAAAAGCATAGTCTTCAGATAAATATCTTTTAGTATCTGGCTCTATCATTGTATCAAAAAAAGCATAGTTCCAATCAGAATTGTCATGATATCCAAACGTTTTATCATGAGGGTCTCCTAAATGTTGATCAGATTTAAATCTAAGATGAGGATACGCCAACGCCATTTTTTTAAAAACGTTTCTTTTTATTAACATAAAACCTGTTGCACCATCTAATACTTCAATAAAACCTTTATTTACAATTACTTTTTTTGGATTTTTAATATTTAAATTGTATTGCAAGGAAGCTGCGTGTAGCTCGTCCTCTTTAATATTTGGATTGTCTTTTACTTTTTTAATAGCTCTTGTCCAATCAATGACTTTTCGTGGATATACGCCTGTTACCACATCTTCGTCTAAATCTAACATACGAAAAACTGATTGAGGATCAAAAGATAAATCAGCATCTATAAATAAAAGATGAGTATATTTTTCCTCGTCCATAAATAATTGCACCAATGTGTTACGAGCTCTCGTCACTAAAGACTCATTACCAATAGTTCCAAATTGTAATTCTACTTTTTTTTGCGAGGCTAGAGCCGTAAGTTGTAAACAGCTTTTAAAGTAATCGGCTGTAAGCATATTGCCATAGCAAGGCGTGCCAATAAAAACTTTATTCATTTTCTTTATAAAAAATATTTAATGTGTACCTGTTAGAACTGTCACCAAAAGATTGTAAGTCGGAGTGCAGTATTTTTGCACCATTAAAAAACAATGCTCTGTTTTCCACAAAACCAATATGTGAAGATAATTGATTATTGTGCATAAATCCTGTTCCGTTGTTAAAAAGTGGTTCGCCTTTTACAAATAAAAGAAAGTTAGCTACACTCCCTTTATCATCATCTACATGAAACAAAGGTTCTTTGTTATTTTCTCGTAAATGTGCACACACGGCTATTGGTTCAAGATTTCTATGCGGAAAAAAATATTGTTTAATTAATTTAAGTAAGGGATCATCACAAATACTTTTATCAAAACTATGTCGCATGCCGTATAGTTGACCCTCTGGATTTTTTACTTCCTGATATTCTAATTTTGTTACGGTATCTTGAAGAGACTTTAACGTAGCCTCATCTAAAAAATCATCAAGGTACATAACAAATTTTGTTTGTTTATTGTGTTGCATAATTATTTATAATTTTTCTTTTTCCAGATTTTATTTTTGTAAGCTCCAAATGACGATGTTATAGTTTTAAAATTATAAAAATGTACTTTTTCTACTAAACTATTATCTTTAACAATATTCATTTTCCAATTTTCTCTTTTAAAAGGAAACACTAAACAAATAGGATCGCCTTTTTTTAACATTTTTTTTTGACCTTTGCTTGAATCCCAATCCGTTAAAAAGAAAGGAAAGTTTACAAAATTTTCGTATATGTCAGTATCTACAATACCAGTAACCAGCCTAAAATCTCTTTTTTCTGTATTAAAAGGAGAGGTAAATAAACAACTATAACCTGGAGGAGTCTTTATCAACCAAGGATTAGAAAATTTAAGAGCCATAGGTATTTCATTAGGATAAACCATAGACTTACTTATTTGTTCATTTGCATGATCAGTAATACCAACATTCATTTTATTCATCCAATCATCATCGGCTGCAGCTGATTGAATACCTCTTCTTGATGGTACTACATCTAATTGAAAAGTATTTTCTTTTGGATCTGTGGTCTTTATAAACATAAAATCTATAGGAGATAAAATAGCATATCCCATCGTAACACTATCTAAAACAGGCTGACATTGTTTCACTGTCGTATGTAATATTTTTGATGAATAAATATGATTTGTTAGTTCTTTATACCAATTAGGCACAACTTTTTTTATAGGAACAGGATGTTCATCAATTAAATCAGCATATTGACTTATAAATTTTATTTCATTGTTTAGCATAATCCACCTTTAAATATTCTATTTTTTTTAACCAATCTTTTGGTATTGCTATTGCACCACCCCCTGTGATGTCTTCTTTATCTTTACTGTAAGATCTCATAATAATTATTTTTTCTTTTCCGTTATGTATCATCCAACCCACCTCTTGGCAAACGGCCAACGGAGCACTAATGACGTCCTTTATATCTAGCCAACCTGTCTCTGTATCACGGGCATCGAGCCACGTCACACGGACCATTGGTACTTTGTTAATGTCAATCATTAATAGATTCTTTTTTCTTTAAATCTAAATTAAAAGAAACAGATCTTCTCTCTTCATTTGGTGTTCTAAATGGATATACGCCATGGGATAACCAAGAAGGAAACAAATATATTGCACCTACTTCAGGAGTTGCTTGATGTTTGTGACCACTAAAAGTTGCAGCTTGACCACACATAAAATGTATGTCTCCTACACAAGGATAGTGATCTTCTTTT
>Ga0181379_1001666_pt1 | contig 10417 bp, 9 predicted proteins | sample 2SPOviralmetaG_FD_130115 | JGI IMG/M metagenome (GOLD analysis project Ga0181379, IMG submission 130115) | Marine viral communities from the oligotrophic San Pedro Time Series (SPOT) site, San Pedro Channel, CA, USA - 2 SPOT_SRF_2009-07-10 | ecosystem: Environmental > Aquatic > Marine > Strait... | reverse complement strand
GTTAAGAAAACTAATTCAGTAATTTTGGCAAATTCCGTCACCGATGGCAAATGGTTCACCGTCAAAGATTTGCAGAATAACCGTGATATGATGCAGTATGTTGCCGACCAATACAATTACCGAGAAAGAAATCGTGCTTTACAAACAAAATACGATATGGTTTATCTTACTCAAGACCAATTTGACGCTTTCCCTGCTTATGTCGCCAAGAAAGAGGCTGACCGCAAAGCAAGAGAGGAAGAACGACGAAAGTATCAAGAATATCAAAATAAGGTTTCCGCAATCATCAACGCTAACCGCTTTGACAGACCTTACATGAGAAATGTTCCTTACGAACCCGATATTCAAGATTTCTTGAAGGTTCTTGGGTGGGAAGGACTTGCTGATGACATGGAAAGGATGAAAAGTCAAGGCGGAAACCTAATTCGTATCAACCCTACTAATGATACTGTAAGGCAAGCAAGATTGACAGATGCTCAATTAACTCAAGTGACAGATGCTTTCCGCCCACAAATGGTGACTTCGCAAGGTGTTGTCCCTTCCACACCTACACCTGCGCCTACGATGACACCTTCAAAATCATCTCTCCAAACTCGTTCAAGTATGAGTATGGCGGCGGCAAAGAGGCTATTACAATCTAATCGCCCTGCTAACTTTGCATACCCTGTCGGCAAAGTCCTTAATCAAATTGAAGGATATTGTGCTATGGTATCACGCCCATTTTTCAGACGAGGTATGTCGGGTCAAGGTCGCACCGTGACATTGGTTGATTCACTCAAGAATGAAGTTTATGTTTTCTTTTATTATGGAAGTAATCTTCCCGAAGTCGGACAATACTATAATGTATTTGATACGGAAGTCGCTCAACACAGCGAGTTTAGAGGATTGAAGCAATTGGTTCTTGAGGACATTGATGGTGGACAAGTGGAATTCATTAACGCTACAAGCCCTTAGAAATCTTTATTAACCTGTTTCAGTGTCAATAGACCATGATGGAACACCAAATGGAAGGTTCGGCTTGTGGAAGATATGTTTATGGTATCATCCTTCAAGATGGGGAAGAAATTGACAGATATTTGATTGAAGACCGAATGGAGGCTTGTCAATGAGTGAAAAGAAAACTTTTGTAGGAATTGCTGACTGTCATGGTCTTGAATCGTTTCTTCTAATGGAGGGCAACGAAAAACAGTTAGGATTTTTGGTAATGCGAGCCAATGCCAATCGCCACCGACACGCCCTCGTTTATCAAGTGGAATTAGATTCGCACCAACAGACTTTGATTGAAGCGGCTCTTGAAAATGGAGGCTATGTTAAAGCCTGTATGATGCTACATGACCCTGCCTTCGTTGATAATGTGGGTGTCGAGAAAGATATGATGAATTCATGGGAAATGATTCCTAATCCACGCCTTGACCCATATTCGGGTCGTTTCCATGAGGACAATGAAGAGGAAGAGTGATTATTATGTTGTATGTTCACATTGGGCTATGCGAAGGTCGCCACGAAATTACAAGAGATGATGGGAAGCCATTAACGGAGTTCATATTCCCACAAATTGTGGAGAATCCAATGGACTTCATTTCTAATTTTGAAACCGCCTATGGTGTATTCAACGAATTGAGAGAAATGGTTGGTTTAGAGCCTTTGCTTGAGGTAAAATTGTATATCACAGGATTAACCCCTTGCTTGACCGCTACGCTTCTTGCGGCGGAAAAGGCAGGTGTGGAAACACTTATTCTCATGCACTATGACAGGGAAAGCGGAAAGTATATTCCACAAAATGTATCGGCCTTACTCTAATTGTGAGAAGACATAGATAGTCAAGAAAACAAGGATTGGTTATGATGCCTTCGGATTTACCCCCAATGGAAATCATTGATGCCCTTGAGGAACAATTGGATATGGACTTCGTTCATTTTACTATTGATAGAAATGGTATTGTGGAAGGTATATTTTCAAATGGTTTTGAAACACAGACTGTCACCTTTGAAGTCAAGAGAGAAGTGACTCCTTCATTCAAAATGCCCCCAATAGAGTCAATTTTGGGAGAATTAGACGAAAAAGCCATCTCCGACATGAAGAAAATGATGAATTCTATCATTGATGAAATCAAGAATATGGAAGAATCCGATTCCGAAATGGTAAAATTAGATGAGGGCGGTCATCTCCCCGAATTTGATGGCGAATGGTATTGTCCATAATCCCCCACACCTAAAGGTGGTCTAAGACCAAGTGGAATGCGTGATATTATTGCGAGCATTTGATACGAATGTTTAGATAGCATAACAGATAATCTAAAGAGGAAGAAGGACAATCGGTGTCCTTAAAACCCAAACTTGTGAACACAAATGATTTCAAAAAGACTAAATAAAACACTATGCACGATTATAACCGCACTTATGCTAATCCTATCACTCAATGTGGTAGGTGCTGATGGAAGCGACCCGAATGACCCTTCCGATGGAGGGGCTGATTGGGATGGCGACGGCCTTACTAATGCGGAAGAACAAAATCAAGGCACTAACATGAATAATGCCGATTCCGATGGCGATGGCCTTCCCGATGGTTGGGAAGTGTCTAATGGCCTCAATCCTACTAATGGGGGCGATGGAAACGCCGACCCCGATGGCGATGGTTTAACTAACGCTCAAGAATATGCACAGGGAACAAACCCTAACAATTCCGATACAGACGGTGATGGGAAACCCGATTCCACAGACGCATATCCAACAGACCCTAATGACGGAGAATACTCCGATTCCGATGGTGACGGTATTCCCGATGCTTACGACCCCGATTTCCAAGAGTCGGGTGCAGGTTCGGGCAACGGTGGCACTCAAGGTGGCGGTGAATCTAACGCAGGTGGCGAAGGAGAAGGTCAAGGAGAGGGTCAAGGACAAGGACAAGGACAAGGACAAGGGCAGGGTCAAGGTCAAGGGCAGGGTCAAGGACAGGGGCAAGGTCAAGGTCAAGGTCAAGGTCAAGGTCAAGGGCAAGGTCAAGGACAAGGACAGGGACAAGGACAAGGACAGGGACAAGGGCAAGGTCAGGGTCAAGGTCAAGGTCAAGGTCAGGGTCAAGGGCAGGGTCAAGGCCAACAACAAGGTCAAGGACAAGGCCAACAAGGACAACAAGGACAACAAGGCAATCAAGGACAGCAGGGACAACAAGGCCAACAGGGTCAGCAAGGAAATCAAGGTCAAAGTGGACAACAGGGCCAAGATGGACAGCAGGGACAACAACAAGATAATGGTCAAGGTCAGCAACAACAAGGCGGTCAGCAGGGAGGCCAACAAACTGAACAAGAGTTAGAAGAACAAAACGGACAAAACCAAAATGGTCAATCCGAGCAACAACAAGGACAGACCCAAAACGGCCAACAAGGGCAACAAGGCTCTCAAACCGACACTCAACAAGGTCAGCAATTGGATAACCAAGACCAAAACGGAGATAACGATAACGATGGTGATGGAATCCCCGATGATTTGGACAATGATGACGACAATGACGGCATTCCCGATTCAATGGATGATTCACCCAACGACCACGATAATGACGGTATAGACGATGCCGAAGATAACGATGATGATGGCGATGGACTTAACGATGATGAGGAAGTTTCCGATGGCAACGATAATACCGACATTTATGACCACGACAATGACGGCATTCAAGACCGCTTTGATTTGGACATTGACAATGACGGAATTGACAATTACAAGGACTTGTATGAAAATGGTTCTTCGGCAAGCCGTGACCACGACAATGACGGCCTAAATGATGGCGTTGATACAGACGACGATAATGATAACATTCTTGATGTTGATGAAGTCGGCGGCGCATGGTCTTCTTACCGCTACGACCACGACAATGATAACATTTGGGATGCTTCGGATTTAGACGATGATAATGACGGCCTTTCGGATTGGTTTGAACAGAATGACGGCAACGATGCAACAGGTCAATTTGATTCGGACAATGACGGATTAGATAATTATTTAGACAATGACGATGATGGCGACGGCATTCTTGACGAATTAGAAGGTTAAGGTATGAACGCATCGTTTAGATAGCAATACCGACAATGTATTGTTATGTCAGTCCGTAGGCAAGCCTATCAATGGGAAATTGCTGATTTGGGACAATTACCTCCGAAACGATTGGGAGAATTGACCAAGCCACAATCCATTTTTACATCGGGATTCGGAAATGCGACTCTAAAAGCCCGATTACGCACTAAACCAACCGAATATCTCGTCATAAAATACTTCGGTTCAACACCCGGAATTTATGGGACAGGCAACAATTGGGTTCCGGGCGGTTATGTCAATTTTTCAATTGGTGTCACTTCGTATTTTACCGACCCCGATGGAAGACCCGGAAATGGTTTATCGGGTTCTGCCGCCCCCTATCCGATTACTACAAGTTTCGGCCCTGCTTTTCCTTCGTCATGGGATATTGAGATACCACCCGATACTGATTGGGACATCAAATACTTCGTTTCTAACGGGTTTGTTGAGCCTGTTGAAGCCTTTCCCGATACACCAACCGTTAATTTTGTGTCATCGCAACCGTGAGGAATTATTATGGGACTTGCATACAACTTAGATACTCTTGAAAACCCGTATTTGACATCGGGTTTATCTAATTATTTTGTTCAATTTCCAAATTATCTTCAATGGAGGATAAATTTCGGTCAAAACCAAACAGGGGGTTTTGGTGGGACAACAACAACAGGCGCACCTAATATCGCAGCAGGGCCACTAAGTAATAACTTGAGTGGCGGTGGGACACCCCAAAAAGTCGTCACTCCAACTATTTTAGGAAACCCTGCCGTTGCCGACCCGTTTCGGCTCAACCCTTCCAATGTCGCCCCTCCATTTGGTGCTAATATCCCCGAACCACCTATTGTTGAACAATTGCCGACTTGTTTCTTCACCCAAGCACAAACGAGTATGACAAATGACAATGGTTGGCTTCTCCGATGGTGTGGAAGACCCGGCACGGCGGGTCAATGGACACAATCTATTTTCCCCACAGGTGAATTCATAATTAGGGATATAACATTCATAAATGGATATTATGCGATTGTTGGTTCATATAAGGCTCGTTTCATGGGGCTTTACAATAATTTCCTTGATGCTAATAACTACGCTGATACATGGGATGGATTCTTAATGATGTATCGTGCTTATTCCGACAACGCTTTAGTTCCATTTGACAGTTCGGGCAAACCTGTTTCTTTTAACACATATACAGGTCAAATCGAAGGTTCGGATGGCTTCAATGTTTCTAATTCAGGAATTGGAATTCTCCCCATGAGGATGCCGTATAACATTCTTCCACACGATGATAGATTACAAGCCCCCGATTTAGACGATGTTGGACTTTATACGGTGGATGTTTGGCGTGAAACATCGAGAACCAATATACGAAATGTTCCCGGTAGTGGAACGCCCAATGGTGCATACGCTATTTCTTTATGGTTAGGTGGAACTCAAGCCGTAGCGCAATCCGAATTATCTCATAATGTGACACGGATTGCAGGAGGTTTAGGAATACCTTATCAAAACATTGACCGTCTTGCTTATGCGATGGTCGGGACTTTTGGCAATTTAGGATATAAGACTTTATTTCCGCTTGGAAATGGACAAAATGTTTCAACTACGACTGACACAGATGGAACTTATCAATCCGTAGGTCTTAATGATTTAGTCGAGAGTGGTGGAGAAGTCCCCAATGCGTATGCTGTTAAAAGTGGTGAAGCATCAGTCCTTGTTTATGATACAAGAGCAAGTGATGTTGTAATTATGGCTTACAATAGCCTCCCCAATCAAGGTGTTGTTTCTTATATGCCTACGCAATATACCATTAACAATAATGCAGAAGTAGCAGGTGGTATGAGAGGGGCATACCCTCCATTTTCGGCATATATTTGGCCGCTTACGGGTGCAGGTGGAGGGCTTGCTACGGATGATTATTACATATTTGATTCACAAGGTATAGGGGTAGGGACTCCAAATGGTGTCCATCCATATTTACAATCGGGTTATGTTTCTAATTATTCTTGGGGTAGGGCTTACAGAAACATTGACCGTCTTGGAAATTCGCAACAGATATATGCGAGTCCTTGCACAATTAATACAGGGGGTGGGCCAACTCAAGCGGTGCAGGTATATTGTCTTAATCAATGGTCGGGGCCTCGTTTTTACTCCCTTAACTATAATTTAGCAGGTTCGGTTCGATTGACAGGTGCATTAGGACAAGAATACACCATAAATGATTATCACGAACAAGGTTATTTTGCTGATGGTGTCTGCACTTTAATAGCCGATAGAAACTTCCAACCTCCAAGATTGGATTCCACAGCGTATAATTCTAATGTGTATATGAAGTGTATTTACGACATCCAAGCATTTACTCAATGGACAAGAAAAAATGACCCCGCATTAGGTGGTGTTGATGATGTAGCGGATTCACCGTGTTTCATGGCAGGTAATTGTTGGGTAGGGACAGACGACCCTGCCGACCCCACTCCGCAAGCCAAAGTATATCCAACATCCATATCAGCCGTTTATCCTACCCAATATACAAATGAACAGGCTACGGACTACCCTGCGGGGATAGCGTGGCCGTTATGTGATGATACACCGGGATTAGGTTCACAAGTCAATATGCCTTATCAAACAGGTTTTAACAATATAGAATCTCTTCAATACTGCCCTCAAGCGGTAATAGGTGGTTATGGCCCATTTATGATGATGCAATCAACCGTGCTGAATTCTTTCGTAGTTAATGCGGCAGGTGGTGGTTCTTCGGGTGTGGATATTCCCGCCAATATATTAAACACCATTAAGAACGATGGTGGAGGCACAAATTGGGCGGGTAATGCAACGGCTTTAAGAGATTCTTACTTTGCTTTTGTCACCGTTCCTTACGAGGACATGGGATGGGATAGGTCATCGGGTGCGCCACCCACTCCCGACCCTTCGGGAACATGGCCTCTAATATACTTCTTTTGTAATAACATCACTTATCTTGATGGAACGACAGGGACAGGCATATTTCAACTACTTCAAGAAGAGGGTTTTCCTTTTGAAAGGGAAGGATATATTCAGTTCGGAATGTTCTTCAACTCTCAAAGACAAGGTGGAACAATGACACCAATACCAATTACTATGCCGAATAAGTGGACAGGAAAGGTTGTTCAAACACGAACCTTCACACAGGGAGAGGAAGATGCCTCAAGAAGTCTTGCTGATGTCCCACAACAAGGAAATTTTGAAACAAAGGGGAATGTTCAAACTTTCGGGCAAGCCCCTCAAAATACGGGGACATTTACTACGGGAACGGGGCCGGGCAGTTCAAAACCCGATAATACCGAAGGACAACCTGTTGTTTCCGATGGTGCAGTTATAATTAATTCAAGAAATAATGAGCAAGTAGGAGTTAAAGCCAATTATCCGAGATTAGGGCTTGAGCCTACGCCCGAAGGTGGAATAACGGAAACTCAATTTAAGCAACAAGGTCAAAGAACAGGAGAAGGAATGGGTGCTACGGGTTGGGTCACTACGGGGACAGACCGCCGACCTATCGTTCTTGTTTTTGATTCGGGAGGGGGACTTTACACAGGCCCGATTTATAACCCTGCGGAGTTCCCTATCATGTATTCTCCCCAATTTAATTATTCTAATGCTTTACAAAATAGAGGCAACAAGTTTAATCAAAACATCGTTAAAGACCCCGATTCCAATAAGCGTATTGCGTTAGGTTGTTCTTGGGACAATGACCGTGACCAATGGCTTTTCGTTTTCGCAAATTACACCTCAAGTAGTGCTACTAATGGTTGTTCAATCGTTTCTTCCACTTCCACATTTACTGATACCCCACGATTCGGTTCAGCCTATCTTGACCAAACAAGTAATTTCTTGGATGAAGGTTTGATTACAGGTGCGCCTACGGAATTTAACAATATCAAGTATCGTTCTTTCCCGATGACGAACAATCTTGACGGATTAATGTTCTTCGCTTGCGCTAATGATACTTCAAGCGGCTTTACAATGAGTGATGATGGAAAGGTTGGAGATGCAAGTTCCCCTCAAATTAATCCACTTTATGTTAAAGTGACATCTTCCACAACACTTGGTAATACAAGATTATTTTATCCTAATTCCTCAAATGGGAGTGGTGGTTTGTTTAGGGGAAGAGGAAATATCCAAGACCCTGTTGCGGGTGCGCTTCAAACTCGGCTTGACTTCCCTACGGCATCAACTACTATTTGGCCTTCGACAGCACCATACCTCCCTTCCACCATTAAAGTATTCAACCTTGATGGCTCAACAGGTCGTGAAGCCTTTGTTTGGGTTGATTACATTCTCTTTGACGGGGCAGATGCCGTTATCGCTACCAAACTTCGTGAAAGAGGCATGAAAGTGACAATTGATTCCGTTGAATGGTTCAAGAGAAAGATTATCAATTCGGGCGACTTGAACATCAAGCAAGAGGAAATTGAGATGTGGATGCGCCAACAACAGGATGAATTTACCATGATGATGCGAGATGCGGAACGAATGGGTCGGGTTCGTAAAAGAAAGAAACAAGTTTCGGCTTATGCTTTGGATGCTTTAGATTCCATCAATACTGATTTTGAGGACAAAGAGGTTCAAGAATTTATGAAAGATTATTTGCCTAAGTCCCGACCTCCAACCCCCGAAGAGGAAATGATTGAAAGACAACAAAAAGGCGGATATTCACCACAGGCTAAATCTTACTATGACGAAGTGTTTGAACAGTAATCAAAAATGAGGCCCTGACCGTCATCAGGAAACAAAACTCCGCTTTTAGGTAATTTAATGAGCAATTTATCCGATATTTTAGATATGAGAACGAAGAAATAAGACCTAAATGCGGTGCGAAATTGAAACCGAGTTAGACCTGCCGATGTGCTTAGATGATATTTGCACACCGATGGAGATTCCGATTTCTTCGGAGTTTATGTTGAGGAACATTGAAATTAATGCTACGGATAGCCCCCTTTCCCATCTGTGTTCTATTTCAATTTCATTCGGTAGCGAAATTGTTTATGAAGGCCCGATTGGAGAACATGGTTTCGTTATGCAAATTACCGAATTAGAGCCAAGAGGCGATTATTCCATCAAATTATCGGCTAATTGTTCTAAACTACATTCACTACTAAGTGAGCCAATAGACCCTGTTCGTCTTGTCATTCGTGGTTATGAGGAAATTGAAGAGGAAATAACTTTTGGACATAATTTTTCATTGGAGTGGTCTTAATGCGTTTTTTGTTGTCCCTCTTCCGCAGGAAACCAAAATGGAAATCGGTTTTTGAAGGGAAGGATTAGATAGCCAACACCCCCATTATCACTTATGCTGATTCTTTTTACAGGGAAGGGCGGTGTGGGTAAATCCACGATTTCCGCTACTACGGCGGTTCATCATGCTTCGCAAGGAAAGAAAACCATCCTCGTTTCTTCCGACCCTGCACATTCCACAGACGATGTTATCGGACAGAAGATTGGATTTGTCCCAACGGAAATCGGAGAAAATCTATGGGGGCTTAATATCAATGCCGAAAAGCAAGCCAAAGATTTCTTAGAAAGGATGAATGAAGGAATGATGAAATTGACGGCCAATGTTCCGGGTTTTGACCCCGAAATTTTAGGCGATATGGCGGGATTTCCGGGCATGGAAGAATACTTTGGCATGGAAATGATTTACACGCTGATGAATGATGCAAGTTATGATGTCGTAGTCTTTGATACTGCGCCTACGGGACATACTTTGAAGATGCTAACTGCGCCCGATGCCATTCGTGGTTTCATCCTTCGTATTTTACGAATGAAAGCCAAGATAGAAAATTTGAAAGGTTTCGTCTTCCGAAGAAAATCCGAAACGGCTAAGGTAGTCAAAGAGTTAGAAGAGATTTGTGACCGTATTGAAACTTTTAAGAAATTATTGCGTGGTGACAATTGTTCTATTAATCTCGTATCAATTGCTTCCGAAGCAGGGTATCAAGAATGTTTTCGCACCATCAAATTCTTAAATCAAATTGAATTGCCCGTTAAACATATTCTCGTTAATCAAATTGTTCCCGATTTCGGAGAAGAGATTTGGGCTACGGTGGATGACAACCCTGCCGCCGCCATGACGCATAGGAGATTTCAAATTCAACAACCTTATCTTGACCGCTACCGTTCTCTTGCTTCCGATTATCAAGTTAGGTTAGTCGGAATCACTCATGTTCCTTTTGAACCGATGGGATTACCTGCTTTGGCTAAACTCTCAACCCTTGTATGGGGTTCTAAGGGGATGAAATAATGGAAATCTTTACTTGGTGGATTTCTGTTCTAACGATTCTATTCATTATGGAGTCGGCATTGGTTTTATACTTTGTCCG
>Ga0181379_1001664_pt1 | contig 10424 bp, 5 predicted proteins | sample 2SPOviralmetaG_FD_130115 | JGI IMG/M metagenome (GOLD analysis project Ga0181379, IMG submission 130115) | Marine viral communities from the oligotrophic San Pedro Time Series (SPOT) site, San Pedro Channel, CA, USA - 2 SPOT_SRF_2009-07-10 | ecosystem: Environmental > Aquatic > Marine > Strait... | reverse complement strand
CCAAAGCGTAGATCAACCAACATAGAAACTTCGTATAATTTTTCTTGAGCAAGTTTTGCATCTATCATCTCTGTAGCTACACCGCCAATGCCATCCATAGCACTGACACCAGACTTTTTGTTTCGTTCTTTGTTTACCTGTGACTGACCTTCAAACAGGTTATCGATATAACCAGCGATTTCTGAAATGTCATTACAGGTATTGATGCACGACTTGATAGCATCAGTAGCACCTTTAACTAAAGCAATGCCAGCAAGGGCTGTGCTAATTGGTTCCATTGATAATGATGCCTAGAAGTAACACTATGATTGTGCCAGCAGTGCCAATCATAATGTGTTCAATGCGCTTGATACGCAGGATTGTTTCTTTCCATCGCTCTGTACAGACAGCCTCATGGCGATCTATATGGGCTTGTACAGATGTAACTGTTGGCTTGCCCATCAGTCAGCATCCGCAATAGTCAAATCGCCAGCTTCTAGCTGACGCATGATTTCTGCGTAGTGGCGGTTTCCCTGCGATAATGGCACAAATACTTCATCACCATCGATGGTTGCTACTATGGTTGTGTTGTTACCATCCATATCTGTAATATATTGGGCATTACTAATTTGCATGATTATAACTCCGCATCCATTTTAATTATTCCAGCATTATTATCTGAGTCACCACTATACAGCATTGTTGCATTTCCAGCACTTAGTCCACTGCCAACGGTTGCTAGTATTCTAAATCCATTGCAAGAAGCGGCTACATTCGCGCCAATAGTCATATTTGTAGTATCTGGGATGCCAGACACAGCCGCATTAAACACCCTAAAATGTGTTTGGTCTGAAACTGAACAGGTAGGGTTATCACGCACTGGCACGATAAATGGGATAAAAAACTGTGCTAGTGTGCTTGATGTGCATTGACCAGTACAAAGAACATTTGCATTTTCTCCGCCAATCTGCTGATAATATCTCATGCAAGCCAAAAGTTCTTCGCCATATGACCGATGCTCAAAAGGCGTGGCCTGTTCGCCTACTTCAAGCTGAACGCCTGTAACATTTAATGTTGCGCCAGCATTAGACATCCACGCTGTTTGATTTGATGAGAAAACTTTGTTTCCAGCTTCCCACGCATCAAGAGTGCTTGCTATCTTAGATGTTTGTGCGCCAAGACCTACTATATCTACATGTAAGCCAACGCCATTATCTTCAATTAAACTTGATAAAGTAGTTGTTAAGGCGGGAGCAGTATAAGTTACATAAGTCCAAGTGTTAGCCGACAAAGTAAACTCAGTAGTAAAAGAGAACTCTCCTACTGTTGTCCTTAAACCAGTTGAGTACGTTCCAGCGATAGATGATTTCACCCAGAAACTAACAGTGATTGGCTTTGCGGTTGAACGCCCTAGATGTAACTGAGCAATGTTATAACCTTCAATGATTTGCTCTAAGCTGTACCCAAATGTCCCAATATCTGTAGCCGCACTTTTACAGGTTAGTTTCAACGATTTATTAAATGTAGAATTAGGTACATTGCCTGACTGGTCATAATCGTATGTGCCATTACCGCCATAGTCTCTTGTGCGAAACCTGTCCATATTATACGCCGTGTCCCCGCTAATATCATCTATATCTGTGCCGCGTTGACTGATTTGCATAGCACCATTAATTATAAGGTTTCTGTTCGACAACGCCGTTTCTGAAACTCCAGCTAGGTTGGCTAGTTCTCTTGCTCTGGTCATTATTCAGCCTCCAACGCTGTAAGTCTCGACTCAATGTTTGAAAGCCGTTGTTCTGTTGCCGCACCCACGAAAGCCAGCAGTTCTGGATAGCGGATGCCCATACGAGTCTGGCTGTTGCCATCATCGTCAGTCCAAGTGTCACTGCACCAGAAAGCGTAGTCAGCCGCATCCAGCCCAGCGTTGCTCATTGCTGTCTGGACTTCCTGTGCGATAACTCCTGTGTGGGTACGTGCATCGTCACCTTTGGCTTCAACCTTATCGTTCCACTTAAAGGTCTTGAAAAGCTGGCTGATGGCCTTTGCCGCAGTAATCTCTGCCGAAGTCAGGCTGGCAATTTGTTGTTTTTCGTTTTGGTCAGATGTTTGGATTGTGCCGTTGGTGGCACGAATGTTATCAAAACGATATGAAGCATGACCACAATCAACTGTATTATCAGAAACAGAGCCTCCCTTCATTGGAACGACTGTAGCACCGTTCGCCATATACAGACCTGTGCCATTTCCCCCTGACGCCGTAAAATACACTTCAGAGGTATTAGCTACTCCAATGCTTCCCGCAGTGGTATTATCGTTTTGCAATAACGCAGTATCACCAGTATTGCTTTTTCGGTTTAGAATTAGTGGACTATTGCCATCCATTGTGAACGATGATTGACCAGTTCCCCTAATTGTAGCACCAACAACATCACTACCAGCGTCAGTTTTTCCTACCGTAACGACTCCTGACGAATTAATACGCATTGTTTCGTCTGTCGCAGAACCATCGGTTTTCTTAAAGATAATTTCACCATCAGCCGAACCATCTCTAGCCGTAACAATAAGCGCACCGCTAGTTGCTTGGATTGTGGCAATATCATTTGTGCCTGATGAGTCAGTCATAGTGATGGTTGGGTCATCACTGGTCATTGTGATGTCAGATACAAAAGCAACCTTGCCAGTGCCATTTGGCGATAAACTTATGTTGCCGTTTGTATCTGTGCTTGAGATCGTGTTGCCATCAAGCCGCAAGTTATCGACATTTAATAAAGCATTAACTGTTACATTACCAGCAAACGTACCGCCAGCAGATGCAGATACAGTGTCAGATACAGTAAATGACTTGAAGGCATAAATGTTTAGTAGATCGCCAGTAACCGCCCCAGAGGCCAGCACAACGCTTGTACCGTTAGTAGCTGTAAAGTCTGATGGATCAAGTATCACACCATTCATTACGACTTGGATATTACCTACGCTGTAAGATAATGTTGCGCTGTTATCATCTGATCCAGAGAATGAAGTCTGGTTTGATGTAGCGGTGTACTCATACAAAATCAGGGATGCTGTACCAGCACTAGAAGCCGCAATCCAGTTACCACCGTCATAGACCCGCATCTCGTTACTACTGCTATTAAAGTACAATGCACCAGTAACCAAAGCATTACCGTCATTATCTACTGTTGGATTGCTAGTCTTTGACCCAAGGTAACGATCATCGAATGTATCATAAGCTGATGCCGCCGCCGCCGCAGAGTTAGCTGATGCAGTAGCAGAGTTGGCAGATGCAGTAGCAGAACTTGCACTTGCTGTTGCAGAGGTAGCTGATGCTGTAGCAGAAGTCGCCGATGCTGTCGCAGAGTTTGCGCTATTTGTGGCCTGAGTGCTTGATGTTGAAGCTGAAGTAGATGCGTTTGAAGCACTTGTAGCCGCTTCAGAGGCCTTTGTAGTGGCGGTTGTTGCATGACCAGATGCGGCATTAATGTTGCTTGCATTTGATACTGCCGCATTAATATTACTAGCATTAGAAACTGCCGCATTTATGTTACTAGCATTACTAACAGCAGAATTAATATTACTAGCATTGCTAACGGCTGAGTTTATGTTGCTAGCGTTACCAGCTACAGTTGTAACATTACTGACTATCCCAGCCACCGTTGTTACATTGGCTTTTATAGCCGCTAGGCCAGATATAGCATCAGTTGCTGTAGTACCATCCTCAATATCAGCTAGAGTGGCTATGTCTGTTGTAATAGCAGATAGAGTTGATACGTCTGCAATCTTTGGTCCTGCTTCTGGCACACCAGTTGTTGCATTAAAACCTAGAACAGTACCAGCTCGTGTTGCTTTAAGCGGAAGCTCCATTGAGCCAGCCGCATCACTGTCTTGTAGGCGTAGTGAGCGATCTACAGCGTCTTTGCGGTCTGCAAACTGTGCGGTAATCTTATCTAGTTCTGTGTTTAAAGAACCGATCTGAAACGCACCAGAGGCAGGGAAGTCAGTAGTACGCTCAAGAGCAATGTCTCTAGTTATAACTACTGTGCTACCGCCTGTTGCGCCTGTAACACTTATAGTGACAGCACCAGTAGAACCGCTACCACCAGATACAGTGTAATGTGATGTCAAACTTTTAAGAACGCCATCTACATACACGTTAAGATCAGCATCAGCAAAAAACTCAAACGAAACTGTAAAGGAAGTTTGTGTTGCTCCCTGTGCTACAGTATATGATACGCGTGGCGTATTGTCTGATAAGTTAATAGTCATGGCTAGATCCTACCTTTCATGTGGATATGGCTCAACTCACAATTAATAGCGTCCCCCAGCAAACGCTCTTGCTGTTTCGTTTGTAGTGTCTTTTAAGAAATGTAACTGTGCAAATGGTAGTCTGCGTAATAAATCAGCACTACCCTCGCCATAATCACCATCTAAAAACTTTAAAACACCTCTACCTACATCAACAGCATATGATGGACCAGCACCACCTACTGCTGTGATAGCATCCATTGTGTTTTCTTTCTGATTAAACTTAGGCTTGATAATACCAGCACCAATATCAGGACCGCCAAGAGCCATACTTATGCCCATAGAGGTATAAAATAAATCAGACTGTAGTGCCGCTAAACCAGAAGCATCAAAAGATCTAGCAACCTTATCAGTAAGGCTCATTTGCTTCATTTGCCAATCTTTGTATTTAAGCTCCATGCTCATATAGCCCAAGCCCATAGATGCGCCAACAGCAATAGCGCGATTTTTAACCTGACCCTGTGCAATAGAAGCAGTAATTTTATTAGAGGCGGCAAAGCTATAAGATAAGAATTGGAATGGCATAGAAAGCAAAGCGTTTTCAATGCGAGCATAGCCTCTATATTTATTGTCCTGCTTCATGCCAAACTTTTCTGCTATGTGCATAGGTACATAAAACACACCATCAACAGCAATAGGTTTATCTGCTGGTGTACCCATAAGAACTGTATTGCCAATGCCGCTATTCATTGAAGCACGAAAGTTTTCAACAGTGCCTTGAGTTGTTTTACGAACTCTAATCGGCTTTTCTTTTTTCAAACGCTTTAAGGCATGATCGTTAATACGTTTTTCATAATTAACATCTGATTCGCCCCTTTTTTTCTTAAACTTGCCATGAAACATTTCATGCAAAAGAATAAAATCAGCAAAGTCTTTTGATGTTTCAAAACTATCTGCGTTTTTTAAGAAATATTCTGCGTGCATTAGTTCATCAGGCTTCATTGTAGATCTTTTTTTATCAATATTAGCCTTATATTTATCTGGATAATTTTTAAATGAATTGAATTTTTTTTCTACATTAGTAAAATCTAAATAAACAACACCGCCTTCATTGTGAACATATTCATGCTGTCCAAAGGTTTTATCAGAATCAGGCCAACCCCATTTCTTTTTAGCGGCGGCATACTCATCTATATCTGTTACAATTCGGCTGACATTAAACTCACTACCATATCTAAACACAATAGTATCATTGCCTAGATCCATATAGTTTACAGATTCCTGCCGCCCTGTAGTCCATTCGCGTGTGTTTGGCAAATACAAACCATTGTCTGTTTTATCCCAAGGAGCATTAGCTATTTCAAATGCCTCTTGCTTGCCAATGTTGTAACGAGCCAAGTAAGAAATTTCAAATTCAGATGCTGTGCCATTAGTAACTTTTACAGAATAATCAATTAATGTATGCCCTCTAGCCATAGCATCCATTTTTTTAAATATGGCTGTCATGGGTGCGACGCCATTAAGCATAAAGAAACCAGTACGCATCTTAGACATCAGACCATCATTCAAAGGGTTGTTGCTCATGTTTTCGCTAAAGCGCATGTGAGCATCGCCTTTGAGTATATCTATTATTTCGCCAGCAATACGCCCTTCTTCTGCTGTCATTCTAACTTTGCCATTATCCATAGTGGCAAACAAAGACTTCCAGATAGTACCCATTTCATGTTCCATCATAATCTTAGCAAAATCAGGCAAGGTTGAAAAACCAGCAGAACCAAGATAGTTCATCATAGCCAGATCTTTTAAAACTATAGCGGCTTTCAAACTTAAAGCTTCTGGATTGCGTATGACTGTACCTTGGACACGATCATTAAGGTGGCGCACATCCCGCATATAACGATTTATTTCCTGCTCACTCAAACCGTTAGCAATCAAACCATCTTCAATCTCGTCTAGTTTGTCATCAAAACTTTTACCAAACTTTAATTGCAACTCATATTGTGGCGCAATCTTAGCTGTGTAAGTTTTCATTACTGTAATTGGATTCTGCTCAATAAAATCTACAACCAATTTGTTTGGTATATCTACTTCACGATGACGAAAGTGTTTCGATCTACCATAGCCATAAGATGCAACTGACTCTGCTGTAACATCATCAATGCCAAGAATCTTATCTATAGTATCGTTTACTCTTTTTGCAACAGCCTCAGGGCTAGAAGATGTGCGTACTTGTGACCACTTGTCATCTTTCATTACATAAACATATGGATTATTTTGATACCATGTCCTTAGTATTTCAAACAATTCAGAACGATTGGCTTCTATATGTTTTTTATTCCAATAACGCGGATGAAACTTTTCTTCGTTTGCTGGCATTAAGCGTTGATTTTTCATAGACTCAACTTGCAAGTCAGCATTTTCTTTTTCGCTTTTTGCTTTAGAAACCATTTTTCTATTATGTGCTAACCGTCTATTTTCTAACTCAGTTCTATTAGGTTTGTTTTTAAGACCATCAACTATTGATTGACGCTGTGCTATTTCACCATCAAGGATCATAGACCTGTTTTTGTAATGGCTTACACTGCCTATAAGACCAGTAGATGAAAGACGTTTTTCCCATTCTTCATAGTAGTTATCTAACAGCTTCATAGCTTTTGATGCGGCTTCTGACTTTGGTGCTTCACCCTTCATCCGCATAACATTAACTTCTGTAATAAAGTCAAAGAAATTTGCTGATTTCTTTTCACGCTTTAATTTTTTAATTACACCTTCAACAGTTTCTTTGGCATTGTAATCAAGTATGGTTTGTCTGCCTTTGCCATACTCTTTGCCATAGATGTTACGCAACTCATCATACACTTGAACCCACTCACCATCGCGCATAGCGGCTTTTTGATACACAGAAGGTCCAACTCTAAAGCCTTTTGTGTGTAAATTTAGAAGTATGCCGCTATCACCAGCAATATCTAAGGCAAACTTTTTAGCTTCGTCAGTTATTTTAAGATTTTGCAACTGTCTTTTCATTGGTGTTGTTACAAACTTATAAGCCCAGCTATCAGTCCATAAGTTCTTAGGTAAAGAATAAGGATTGTTTATTTTTTTAATTTTAGCTTCATCTAATGATCGCGCGGCTTTTTCAGCAGAAAATAAATTAAACTGGTCTTGTCTGGCATTAAGTTGTTTCTGTGCAACATTAAGGCTTTCAGTAGCTTCATCTAAAGATGCCTTTGTCGTTTTTATATCGTCTGGTGTTACAGCTTTGTCATACTCTGCTTTACGCGCAGTAACAGTTTCTAATATGTCATCTACATTTTTTTGCATTGTTGCTATAACTCTAGGATCGTTATCTACAACAACATCAATCTCGTAGTTCTCTACCTGAGACAGTGGGCGATCAGGCGTAGGCTTAACATAGTTTGTGTTAATGTCTGGTGTATGTGCTATTTCTCTTTCACCTAACGCTTTTTTGGTATCTATAAAAGCATTTGCTCGTCTGGTAGCAGGAATAGATATAGCACTACTTAACAGGCCACCAGCCACAAATGCTGATCCAATATTTACTGCAACCTCTGTCTTTGTTCCAACAGGATCAAATGGCGCACGACCAGCTTCTAACACTGTTTGCAACCCACCAACAGATGCGCCGCCTCTTAGGAAAGCCCTACCCAAGCCAATACCAGCACCACCAAAGGGTAATGCAACAAGGTTAATAGGATCAGCAAGGCCAGCAAAAAAGTGCTGACCAAAAGTTGCCTTGCTAAGTATGTCACGCCGTTGAATGTTTTCATCAATCCCACGTTTAAGCTCAACCATATGCTCTGCATTTTTAGCATCCATTAAGTCATCACGGTATGCTTCATAACCATCAATATCTTCTAACGGTAAATAGCTTTCATCTTCTTCACCGCGAAACTTAATAGCATTACTAACATACTCAATCATAGGATCATATGTGTAACCAACAGATGCCCCAACAACTTCAAAAAAATTAGGGTCATCTTTTTCTAGCTGTGTTTGTGCGCCTCTATATAATATAGAGTTATGTGAAAAAGGATCTATTACAGGCATTACTGATTAACACCTTTCTTTATGTCATCAAGATTTATATAAAGAAAATCTGTTACAGTTTTGCCTTTGTCATCTACATATGTATAGGTAAATGGTTCAAACTGTTCTGTTTCTTCATTTAGATACACACCCATATACTGTACGTTTTCTCTTACAGTGCCTTGAAATGGCATAGGCATAAGCTGTAATGTCTTTTTTGATTGACTGCTTTGAACTGATTCGCCAGCTTCCTCAGCAAGAACTTCTTCTGTAATTTCAGATATAGATGGAAAGTCATCTTGATCTGCCTTTTCGTATTTAATTTTAAAAGCGTAATCAGAAATATTTTTATCTCTTAAAACACTATTAAGATAATTTACTGCTGGTGAAATATCATCACCGAATACGCCTGATAGTGCTTGTCTTGATTTGCTTACAGTGCCAAAAGCAGGATCAATAACTACGCCTTGCACATCATGGTAATGCTGTTCATAAAATCTTTCAGTATCACTTATAATTTGATCGCGGGTTTTATCTGCCGCAACTTGATATTTTATAAACTTATTCATTTCTACTGTAACATTACGATTTTTATCACCAATAATATCTTCAACAAAAACTTCAAAGGTTTCACCATCCTCTAAAACTGAATTTAGCTTTACATTAAAAACTTCTTTGTCTTGCGCGGCATTAACCAAAGTTGCCCTAATTGTTGCAAAATTATTAATACCTCCCTCAGACATGCTTGAGGCAAATAAAGTACCTTTTATTAAGCTGTAATTTTCTGCGCCAAGCGCATCTAACATTAGGCTTCTGCCCTTAGTAGAATTTTTTGGCCTTACATTTTCAAACATACCAAAATATGCGGCAAATAAATTTATTCTGTTTTGATCGTCAATAGTCCCTCTAGCCATACTATTACCAAGGTTAGCAATAGTATCTGGAATAACAGCACCAGAATTTATAACGTATGGTAGCCATTCTGATTGCCTTTCAATGGCTTCTCCTGTTAGGAAAAAATCATTTGATACTTTTAAGTTTCCAACAATAATATCTTCTAATCTTTTTCTATCTTTTGTCGATGTTGTGTCACCAAGACCTTGTACTAATTTATCTGTTGTTTCTTGTTCTGATTCAGATAAAGCATTTGCTTTGCGAATAGCATCTTTGTTTCGCACAACTGTATTTGTACTGGTGCTAATAGAATCTCTATCAACATCAAACTCAGCGTTTTTAATTATAAAGTCAGCTATGGCCTGTACATCATCAGGAAGATCAACATCAAGATCACCTTCGTTATCAATGTAATCACGAAAGTTTGTAGCTTCTTTTAGGTTAGTTACGCCATTAACATCTTTAATTAGGCGATCAAACAATAGCTGTCTTGTTCTTTTCTTTGCTGTTGTTGTATCAATGTCAGATTCTAATTTTTGTGCTATGCTATCTAACTTACTAAACCAAGCATCCAATGTGTCCTGTGCCTTAAAAAGATCACCGCTTTTTATATGTCTATCTAAAGTATCATTAACTTTTTGTGCATCAGGTTTAATGCCAAGCTTTAATTGTACTTTTTCATCATCTTCTTTTTGTTTTTCGTCCTTCTCAATATCGCTTTGTAGAAACCTTTCATTAGTTTCTGATTGACTTAAATTGGCTTGGACGTTTCGCAAATCAGTATCTATTGCGTCAAAATGAGTATTGAAATCTTCATTGCTCATCAATTCAGATGCAACATCTTGCAAAGGTTCTGGCAAAGTAGAAATATATTCTACATTTCCAGTTTGCAAAACTAATTGAAAATCATTTATATCGTTAGATGTAAGGTCTTCTTCATCTAAAATAATTTTGTTTATGCGTCTTGTTAAGCCTCTAGCTTTTGCAAGACTAATAGTTCGCCTTAATTTTTTTGCTTCTTCTTTACTTATAAACTGAACATCACCATCAACATTTTTATTTATTAATTCTTCGGCTAAAACTGAAGCATTATTAGCATCTTCTAAAGATTGAGGATCGCCTAAACCAATTAAAGATTCTATGTTATTGGCATAATCGTTTACATCCAGTTCAATTTGCTGTCTGTTTTCTTCATGCTGTTTTTGACTCTGTTTGCTCATTAAGTTTAGAGAATTAGAAGCCAGCATTGCGCTTCCAAT
>Ga0181379_1001661_pt1 | contig 10435 bp, 9 predicted proteins | sample 2SPOviralmetaG_FD_130115 | JGI IMG/M metagenome (GOLD analysis project Ga0181379, IMG submission 130115) | Marine viral communities from the oligotrophic San Pedro Time Series (SPOT) site, San Pedro Channel, CA, USA - 2 SPOT_SRF_2009-07-10 | ecosystem: Environmental > Aquatic > Marine > Strait... | reverse complement strand
CTATGGAACTGGTGCTTTGCACATATCATCAATCTACGCAAAACAATCATCGTCTGCATCATAGGAGAAATAAATGTCAGCAATGTCAGATTATCTAGAACTTAAATTTCTAGATCACTTTACGGGAACAGCATCAACGTCTGCTCCCTCAGCAGTTTATTTGGGATTATCTACAGCAAGCCTGAATGATGATAATTCAGGTACAGAATTAACTGGTAATAACTACTCAAGAAAAGCTATCACTTTTGCTTCTGCTTCAGGTGGATCTATAGCAAGCAACAGTGCAGTTGAATTTGATAGTGCCACTGGCTCATGGGGCGATATCAGCCACTTCGGTATCTATGATGCAAGTTCAGGTGGCAATCTTTTATTTCATGGTGCATTTACAGCATCCAAAACAATAGCAAGTGGAGATATTTTAAAAGTAGCAAGTGGTTCTTTAACAATTTCTGCTACATAATTTAAGGCTTTATTATGGCTTTAGGTATCCCCAATCTAGATCAGATCACGCAAACTTTAGATAGTATCTCAGGAAGTTTCGACAGCAATTCTGATATGCTAAAGGTTGAGTGGTCTAACCCAACTCTAGATCAGTTAGATAGTTGGGGGAACATAGACAGTCTCGATGCCTTAGGCAATATGGATAGTCTGTCAAGCCTTGCAGTATTGCAGGGTTCGGCAAGTATTTCTACGAGTGCAAGTGTCAGTGGAGAGATCCAGTTTGCTATTGAGATAGAAGGCTCAGTATCAACAAGTGCGAGTGCTAGTGCTACTGGCACAAAGATAAGAACTGCTACAGCAACTATTGCGACAACTGCGACAGCTACGTCTACTCCAACAAGAGTTAGGACTATGGAGGCTACCACAGCCTCAGTTGGAACAATAACAGCCACTGCGACTTATGAAGTCACAATGGTTGGTAATATTAGCACCAGTGCCACTGTTTCAGGATCAGCGGTAAGAATACAACAGCCTTCAGCTAGTGTTGAGACAAGTTCAACAACAACTGCCACTGCAAACGTAGTTGTTTTAGCTAGTGGCTCTATGGCTACTGAGGCAAGTGCTACATCTACTCCAAACTATGAAGTGGGTGTTTCTGCAAGTTCTGAGACAACTGCAACGACTGATGTTAGTGCAAAGATTATTGGTGAAGACTGGACTGAGATTGCTGATGGATCTGAGACATGGACAATACAAAATATTGGTTCAGAAGTATGGACAACTCAAAATGTTGGAAGTGAGGTTTGGTTACAGCAATGATTAAGTTTGGTGAATGGTTGCCCGATCAACCTGATTTAGAAAATGCAGGAGTTACAGTCGCAACAAACGTCATTCCTGCTATATCAGGATATAGACCTATTAACAGCTTTCAGGCTGTGTCAGATGCAGGAGATGCCCCGCTAAAGGGTATATTTGCCTCAAAGGATAACTCAGGTAATGTGAAGTTATTTGCAGGCAATGCCACTAAACTTTACGAATTTGACTCATCTGACTCAAGTCTATCAAGCATTGGTAAGGTTGGGGGGTACACCCTATCCGATACCGAATACTGGAAGTTTGTGCAGTTTGGAACAAGTGTTATTGCATCAGGTGGTGTAGGTGAGACACTGCAAGAATTTACATTAGGAACTGATAGTGTTTTTGCAGATTTGGCAAATGCACCAAAGGCAGATTTTTTAGCAGTGACTAGAGATCAGGTTTGGACTGCCAATATAGATGAAGGCTCAGGTCGGATACCATATAGAGTAAGATGGTCAGGCATTAATGATGCAACCAGTTGGACTGTAGGAACTGATCAGGCAGACTTTCAAGACATTGTGGATGCAGGAGCAATCACTGGTTTAGTTGGCGGAGAATACGCAACTATATTGCTAGAAAAAGCTATATGTATCGCTCAATATGTTGGAACACCGCTTATCTATCAGATTGATAAAGTAGAGACGCAGAGAGGCTGTGCTTATTCAGGATCAGTTGGTAATGTTGGTAGGCTTGTATTTTATTTAGCAGAAGATGGATTTTATCAATTTGATGGCACAAAGAGTACACCAATCGGTGCTGAAAAGATAAACAAGTTTTTCTTTAAAGATTTCAATAGTGCTTTTGATTATAAGATGAGTTGTGCAGTAGACCCGCAAAACCAAATAGTTGCGTGGTCATATGTATCAAATGGAAACACTTCAGGATCAACTCCTGATAAAATATTGATGTATAATTATGCTGTAGGCAAATGGTCTATAGCTGAAGTATCAGCAGATCTAATATCACCATTTTATACAGCAGGATATACATTAGAGGGCTTAGACAATCTAAGTGCTACATTAGAGGGCTTGCCTGCACCATTAGACAGTAACTTGTATAAGGGCGGTAACTTCCTATTTGGTGGCAGTCTATCAAACAAGATCTATGCTTTTACTGGTCAGCCACTAGATGCAACGATTGAGACAGCAGAGTTTGCTATCAATAAAGGTAAACACTCACTGGTTACAAGAACAGTTCCTTATTTCAGGGATGGCTCAGTAACGATGCAAGTTGGGGCAAGAGATCGTCAAGATGATGAGGTGACATTCTCAACAGCAAACAGCCTAACTGATGAGGGTTTTGTACAGCATCGATCTCAGGGAAGGTTTCATAGAATAAGGATGAACATATCAGGCTTTTGGGATTTTGCTCAGGGGGTTGATATAGAAGGTCAGCCATTAGGTAGAAGATGACAAGAGTTAACAACTATAAGAGGCTATCACCATTAGGAGATGAGCCACGCACAATATCAAGAGTTGTGAACAATATTTTAGATGGCAAGGTCAACTCGACTGGCAGTGTTACATTAACAAACAGTTCAGCTACAACGACATTGTCTGATGATCGTATTGGTGAGGATAGTGTGATTTTGTTCATGCCAACCACTAGCGATGCTTCATCGACAAACATTCATGTCACAGCAAGACAAAAGGGGCAAGCGACATTAAATCATGCAAATGCTACAACCACTAGATCCTTCGAGTACGTCATTTTCGGATGATGCTGATAGGTGTAGAGACTGGATTGTTGATGCTCTTCGGTATGCTCACAATAGTCATACTTATGAACAAGTTATAGATATCGTCAAAAGAGGTGATGCTCAGTTATGGGCATTTGATGATAGTGCAATTGTCACTGAGATAATTGACTATCCGCAACGCAGGACACTGCGGTTTTGGCTTGCAGGCGGTAACCTTAAAACACTGTTAGAGGTAGAGCCAAAAATAAGAAAATGGTCTATATTATACCGATGTGAAGCGGTTGAAATTATAGGCAGAAAGGGTTGGGAAAAAGTTATGAAAGGCTACGAACCAACTGCAATCGTTTTAGTAAAGGAATATTAATATGTCAAAAGGTGGTGGCGGAGGAAGTTCAGGCACAGTAAATACTCAGGTTGAACCGCCTGCGTATGCAAAGCCCTTCTTAGAGTTTGGTTTAGCACAAGCTAAAGACAGATTTATGGATGAGATGCCTTCATATTATCCAAACTCAACCACAGTTGGTTTTGCTCCTGAAAGTGATATGGCTCTTAATATGGTTAGAGACAGAGCCTTAGATCCGAATAGCTTAACAGCTTCAAGTCAAGGGGTTGTACAGCAAAACCTAATGGGAACTAACCCACTAATGAGCATGGCATTTAAGCCAGTTATTGATACAGTCGAAAGTCGATTTGCAAAATCAGGCAGGCTCGGATCAGGTGCTAATCAGCAGGCTCTAGCCTCTGCACTAGCTCCATATGCTTATCAGGCTCAACAAGATGCACTTAAACTTGCACCTTCTTATCAGAACTTAGACGCACAACAATTAGCACAAGTTGGATCTGCTAGAGAGGCTGATGCTATGAGCCAACTTCAGGACAACATAAATAGATTTAATTATGAGCAGAATATCGGTGATCAGAAGCTACAAAACTACATGAGTTTAGTTGGTGGCGGAACATTAGGCTCTAGTTCTGTTCAGCCAGTATTTAGAAATCAGGGTGCTTCAGCCTTAGGCGGTGCTTTAGGCGGATCACAATTAGCGAGTATGGCAGGGTTTAATCCAATGTACGGGGCAATCGGTGGCGGATTGTTAGGGTTGTTATAATGAGTTTATTAGGAAACATATTTGCAAGACCTCAAATGGGATTATTAGGAAATGTTCCGATGCCTATGATAAGACCTCAGAATTTAAGATCCCCGTCAAATCAAAACATGATGCCTGCTGTTACTATGCCAATGGCAAGACCTCAGAATTTACAAAGTCCAAAGTTAATGACTGCTCCTAAAAACATTTTTAGTTTTGGCAAAAACTTTGATGACCCTATGACACAAGGTATTTTAGGTGCAAGTATGGGTCTTTTAAATGCAGGCGGTTATACAACTATGCCAACAACTTTTGGGCAGAATTTGGCTCAAGGATTAAAAATGGGCATGGGTGCATATAATTCAGCTAGAGACAAAGCTAACAAAAATAATCTTCAGGTTGTTGGCGGATCTTTAATTGATGTTTCTGATCCAAGTAATCCAAAAATTGTTTATGAGGGTAACAAGAGCAAGCCAAAAACTAGTTTGTTAGGAGGCGGTAAATATGTAGCCACAACTGCTCCTGATGGAACTGTAACTTATGGCAAAAGTGGACTTTACGATACCATTATTGCTGATGAGAAAAGGGCAAAGGCTGAAAAGTTAGCTGATAGCAAGTTATCAGGAACACTTCAAAAGGCTGAAACTGATGACATTTTCGCATTAGAAACCTCTAAAAACATCATGTCTGACATAGATAAATTTGACCAGTTAATAACTGATGGAAAACTAGAGTTTGGGGTTATGGATACTATTGGCGATTATATCTTAGGTGCTACTGGAACGCAGGGTGAAGAAGAGATAAACTCATCCCAATTTAAATCTTTTATACAAAAGTTAAGAAATGACAGCTTAAAATTGGCAAAAGGTATTCAAACAGATGCTGATGCAGATAGGGTTATGAAAGAACTTTTTAATGCTTTTGATAGTAATGATAACGAAACAATTCAGGAAAAACTTAGAGAAATCAAAAAAATAAATGAACGAAGTATTGCTATAAGGAAAAAGTCAATAGTCAACAGAAGGGATGCTCAAAATGTAAAGCCTTTCGATTTTTCAAAATTAGGCAGTATTACAACCCCTGACAGCAACTCTACTCCTAATATTAAGTTTAAAATAAAGGAGAAAAATTGATGGTTGAAGTTGAAGTTGATGGCATTGGCACAATAGAGCTTGAAGATAGTTTTTTACAGTTATCTAAAGAAGATCAGCAAAAGTTTATAAACAAAATAGCTTCTGATAGGAAAGCCCAAAAAAAAGAAGAATTAAGTTTGGGAGACAGCATTGTAGGCGGTACTAGAGCATTGGGTCAAGGTGTTACTTTAGGCTTTGGAGATGAGATTGAGGCAGGGCTGAGAACTGGCTTTGGTTTATTGGGTGATTATGACAAGACTGTTAAAGATATTCGTGGAAACATAAAAGATTTTAGAGAAGAAAACCCTTATGGATCGCTAGCCTTAGAATTAACTGGTGGTCTTGCTACTGGCGGTTTAGGTGCGGGAAGAGTTGCTACATCTGCTTTAGGAAGAAAGATATTAGAAAAAGCAGGAACAACTGGTTTAGGTGCAACCATAGGTGTAGGGGAAGGTGCTATTGCGGGTGCAGGCTCTGCTGATGGTGACTTTGGCGATAGAGCATTGGGTGCTTTAGGCGGTGGTGCTTTGGGCGGTGCATTTGGTGCGACATTACCATCTGTAATAAATTTAGGTGGTAAGGCTTTAAATAGAGGTGCATACGCAGTCGGATTAAACTCTGATGATGCTATCCAAAAGGGTGCAGATCAGAAAGCATTACAAGCCTTAAATAGAGCAAAATTAACTCCTGATGATGTTCAAAAGTCATTAGATGATGCAGTTATTCCTGACACTATGATTGCTGATGTTGGTGGAGAAGCCACTAGACGATTAAGTCGTGCCTCAGCAAATGTTAGTGGAGATGGTGCAGATATAGCAACAAAAGCATTAGATGAAAGGCAATTAGGTTTAGGAGATCAGATTGCTGACGATGTTTCGACTGTTTTAGGTGGCAATAAAAGCTCAGTTGAGGCATTAGAAGAGATTGCTGAGAGACAAAAACTTAATGCAAATGATGATTATGATAAGGCATTTAATCTTAATGGAAAACCAGTAACAGTTAGTTCTGATAAATTAAAAGGTTTTGCAAATCTTCCTGCATTTGATGAAGCATTTGATCAGGCAAGAAATCTAGCTAAATTAGATGGATTTAGTTTTCCTGATAAAATAAATGATTTTAGTAAGCAAGCTGATTTTAGCTTAAAAGAACTGCATTATATCAAGATGGGTGTTGATGAGGTTTTGGGTTTAGCCAAAAGAGGTAATTCTAAAACATCTATAGGAAAAGGATTGCAAAGAGGCTTGAATAAGAAAAGAGCCGAATTTATTGAAATAATTGATAATGCTTCTCCAAAGGTAAATGGCAAAAGTGCTTATCAGACAGCTAGAAGTAAATTTGCAGGCGATGCTAAAATGGCTGAAGCTGTAGAAGAAGGCGAAAAGTTTTTCAAATACAAGCCTGAAGAATTAGATCGTATTATTGGGAAGATGAGTGCTAGTGAAAAAGAGGCATTTCGTATCGGTGTTGCTGATGCTCTTAGATCAAAAGTTGAAACAACTAAAGATATGGCTGATGCAGGAAAGAAAATTTTTGGAAATAAAAGGCAAAGAAATCAATTAAAAGCAACTTTCCCTGACACTAAATCTTTTGAGTTGTTTGAGAAAAGAATGATGGAAAGAATAAATCAGACAACAACAAGAGCAAGAACTGGTGTTAATCAAGGAAGCCGAACCGCTCCATTAACTGAAGATATTGCTGATATAGGAACTGAAGCATTACAAACTGTAGGAGCTAGAGGAATAATCCCAACTGCTCTTAATATTGGGCAAAAATTATTAGATGGGAGTGCAATGCCTTCAAAGATTGGAAGTAAACTAGCACCTGAATTATTCTCTACAGATCCTGCGGTTCAAAGAGCCTTTTTAAATAGACTAAAAAGTCTAAGCGAAAACGAAAAAAGGAAACTAATTAACTCAGCAAAAAACCTTTCAAGAGTAACTGGAACAGCAGGAACTCAATTAGGCTTACTAACTGGAGATAGGTAAATATGGCAAAGACGAACATCACACAATATAGTTCTACTCCTTCGAGTAACACCGATATCAACAACATCAACATCGATGAGAACTGTCCTGCTAGTGGGTTAAACAATGCCATTAGAGAGTTGATGGCACATTTAAAGAACGTAGACACTGGCTCTCAGGCACTGACTGCTTTGTCGGTTACAGGTGACCTAACAGTAGACACAAACACATTACACGTTGACAGTGCTAATAATAAAGTTGGTATTGGTACTGCTAGTCCTTCGTCAATTTTAGAAGTTCAAGGCGATTGGGTTAATCAAGAAGGACAATTACAAATTAATAATCCTTCTGGCACTTATTCTGGAATAACATTGCAACACACCTCATCTGTAGATACTTATTTTTATGCAAATTCTGTAGATAATATAACTTTCTTAGGAAGTGTGGTTGGTAACTCTTTAGTTTTTGCAACTAATACTAATGGAACAAATAATGAACGTGTTCGTATAGACACCAGTGGCAATGTAGGTATAGGTACGAGTTCACCAAATGTGACCTTACATGTTCAAGGTGCAAATGCAAGTTCAGGGGATTCAAATCACAGTGTTGTTATTGATGACACTACTTCTATGGCTCAGGGAGTAGGTGGTGGAATTGTATTTAGAGGTAACTATGGTTCAGGTCTTACAAATGGTGGTTTTATACAAACTGAAAAATCAAATGGAACATCTGGAAATTATGCGTTTGACCTTGTTTTAGGTAGTCGTGCTAATGGTTCTAGCCCAGCAGAAGCCATGAGAATAGACAGCAGTGGCAACGTAGGTATTGGTACTACTAGTGTTAATCAGAAATTAGTTCTTTTAGAATCGTTAGGGGATACCACTCTAGTAATTGATAATGCTCGTAGTAATGTTGGAGATACTGGAAGAATTGAGTTTCGCCATAACAGCATTACAGGGTCTCAAATTAAGTCTGAAGCCATAGAAGACTTTTCTGTGTCTGCAAACCGAACCAGTGACCTTCAGTTTTGGACAAGAAACAATGGCACTATCGCAGAACGTATGCGTATTGATGCAAATGGGTATGTAATTGTATCTTCAAATGAACCAACTTTATTTTTAAAAGATTCTAACAATGCCAACACAACAAGGTATATTAAAAACAATGCTGAAATATTTACTATTGGTAGGATAAATGATGACTTGTCTGGAAGTAGTGTTGAGCATTTAAGGGTAGATGATAGTGGCAACTTGTTGGTGGGTAAGACGAGTACTTCAAAAACTGTAGAGGGTGCAGAAATAGGTCAAAGTGGTGTTATAAATATAGGAAGACCTGCAGGAGGTTCTGCAATGGGGTTTTACTATACGGTTACTGGAGCTAGTGTAGGCAAAATTGCAATATACTCTTCTTCAACACAATATGTTACCACTTCAGATTACAGACTAAAAGAAAACGTATCCTATGACTTTGATGCTACAACAAGACTTAAACAACTAAAACCTGCAAGATTTAACTTCATAGCAGATGCAGATACTACAGTAGATGGTTTCTTAGCACATGAGGTGCAGTCAGTTGTACCTGAAGCAATTAATGGAACACACAATGAAGTAGATGCTGATGGTAACCCTGTCTATCAAGGCATAGACCAAAGCAAGCTTGTACCTTTGCTCGTGAAGACAATACAAGAATTAGAAGCTAGAATTACAGCATTGGAGAACGCATAATGGCAAAAGACAAAATCACCGAATATGATGCAACCGCCAACAATAACACAGTATGCGGTGATGTTAACATAGCGGAAAATTCAGCTTTACCTTCGGACATGAATAACTTTGCGAGAGAGATCATGTCGCATTTGAAAGAGGGTTTGGGATCAGGCACTCCGCTATATGTCGATCAGACAAATAATAGGGTTGGTATAAACAAAACCCCAACAGTGGCTTTAGATGTTTCAGGTGATGCAGACCTCAGTGGTACTCTTGATGTAACAGGTACAGTGACAGCAGGTGGCATTACTGTAAATGGTAGTGCTGTAACTTCTTTAACACTTAACACGAGTGTTAATGGGTCACAAATATTATTTAATGATGGTACGTCTGGAACTCAACCATGGCAAGTTGGTATTAGAAATAATGGAAGTAATGATTTTTTAATTTATCAAAGTGGTCCTGAAAATATTGATATTTTTACAGATAATAAACTACGTCAAACAATCGGTTCAGGTGGAGATATCAGCTTCTATGAAGACACAGGCACAACGCCAAAATTTATATGGGATAGTAGTGCTGAAAGTTTAACTGTTGATGGAGTAGTCACAGTAGATAGAGTCATTAATGCTACCACAAGTTCTGACCCATGGTTAAAAGGTGTCAACGGAAGTAATACAGAAACATTTTTCTTAAAGCCAAGTGGTCAAGCTTATTTTGGTGGCAACGTAGGTATTGGTGATAACTCACCTGATATGACTACTGTAATTGCATATTCAGATTCAGGCACAGATTTTAATGCAAACGACTTTACTGGTGGTCTTGGAATATATAATACAAATGACTCAAACAATACTTCATCTGCTATAAACTTTAAGGGTGGCTCAAGGCATGACGTTGTAAGAATAGGAGCAGTAAGAACTTCTAATAGCACTTCTACTTCAAGTAATAGTGCAGATTTTGTAGTATCAACTAGACATTTAGCTAGTTCATTAGGGGAAAGATTTAGAATAACTTCTAATGGGTTAGTAGGTATTGGTACTAGTAGTCCTGACACAAACCTTGATATAGAGAGAAGTAGCAACGACACTGGTGGCATTAAAGTGCAAAATACCAACAATTCACAAGGTAGTGCTGTTGCACAAGTTGAAATCTCTGGTGGTGATAACGCATATGCTAACCTTTTATTAGAATGTAACTCAACAAATCATTCAATAAGGCAAGATGGGTCTGGTAATTTAAAGTTTATCAATGCTAGTACAGAACGTATGCGTATTGATAGCTCAGGCAACTTGTTGGTGGGTACTACCTCTACAATCCCCTATACATTTAGTAGTGGAACAGGTGCAGGAATTACTAGTGGTGGCACATTAATGGCAGGTGCTACTGCTGAAGCAGGGTTGTTTAATCGTGTTGGTGGTGATGGAAACATTGTTAACTTTTATAGGACAGGCTCTGCTGTAGGAAGTATTAATAGTGCTAGTGGTGGATTTATAGCTATTGGACAAACTAACACATTTTTACAATTTCACGATTCTATTGATGCAAT
>Ga0181379_1001660_pt1 | contig 10446 bp, 7 predicted proteins | sample 2SPOviralmetaG_FD_130115 | JGI IMG/M metagenome (GOLD analysis project Ga0181379, IMG submission 130115) | Marine viral communities from the oligotrophic San Pedro Time Series (SPOT) site, San Pedro Channel, CA, USA - 2 SPOT_SRF_2009-07-10 | ecosystem: Environmental > Aquatic > Marine > Strait... | reverse complement strand
TTGCCGTAATAGATTGTTCATTCAACTGCGAGACAGCAGGATCGACAGAAATGCCAATATTGGATTGACCTGTCAAGTCGGCACCTAAGTCAGCGGAACCCTCTTCTGGTTGTTCGATTGGAGGTACAGTTGGAGGCACAGTTGTTTCTCCTACAAAATCATCAGGACGTGAAGGACGTGAAGATTCAATTGTTGATTTCAATTGAGAAATAGTGGGCAGTATACTGAGATATTCAGTGTTCGTAAAGAAATTAGATCTAGCCGTGTCCGCAAATGGTGTGGTTAATGCATTATTAGCAAGCCTGACTGTTATCTTCTTTGTCTTGTCGATTTTACCTGTCTCTAGGTCAAATGGATTAAAATTAATCGCACCGACCTTATCCTGTTTTTCCGCGACAACACCCAATCTACCATCATTGTCAATTCCATCTTTTTGAGTCACAATTACAACCAATTGATCAGGGTCGGTTGGTGGTTGTTGTTGCGTTAAAAAGTCGTATAAGTTGATGAAGAATGTGGCTGGCGTACTTCCTCCAAATGATTCATTTGTATTGAATGCATCGAGGTCTGCTTCCAAGAAGTTCAAGAAATTTGCATCAGTTACTTGTACATTCTTTCGAATCAGCTCATCTCTCACTTTATTCTTGAACCTAATTACATTCTTGAAGAGTATCTTGAATACCTCTGCTTTGCTCCTTCCCCAATCTTTTAACATTTGCGGAGTCGCCGCATCGATCAAGTTATTGAAAGGAGTTGTCATCACCTTGTATGCCATAGAGCTAGCTATGGCCCCAATATCAGCGATTAAGGAAGCATAAGTCTCAGCATCGGTTTGTGCTGCTTGCTTCACATTTGTTCCTGGACCTGGAGTAGTCTGATTTGATGGAATGGTAGGCGTGCTAAATAGATCCACTTGTTCAATGTCCTTTACAGCTTTATCCGCAGATTGTATGATAGGATCCATCTTGAAGTCTTGAGGAGTATTTTTAGCTTTTTTGATTGAACTAAGCAGTTCTATTTCCTCAGTCAATGAACTGATCACATCTTTTTGATCTCGGATGATAGACTGAGCCGTCTCAGTATCCGCACCAGTTTGCTTGATATCATTTTTCGCCTCTTTAAGGGCTTTAACCACTTCGGCGATTCTCTCATTGCGTTTCTGGGTAGACATATCTTCCTTGAATAGTTTTCCATACATATCGGACCATTTAGCCTGAGTAAGACTACTTTCTAAATCTTGTTTGGCTTTCGTGATTTGTCTATTTCTTAGCTTCAATAATTGCGCATAACTGCTAATTTGCTTTTCTTTCTTTTCAAGATCTGTTTGGAGATTTAAGACCTTACTTGTTTCCTCTTGTTGAGCTTTGGCTAATTTGTCGGCTCGATCTTCAGCAGCGCGGATATTTTCCAGGGATAACTGTTGACCGAACTGATTTGCGAAAGCTGGATTGGTGGGAATGTTGAACGCTGCAGACTTCGCACCTTTTCGAGGTAAAGCATTCAGCTTGACGATATCTTTTCGAAGCCAATCATTGAGTCTTTCCATATCGGATATAGAATCAGGTGAAAGTAAATCATTAGGAATTGTCGACATCTCCGAAGTCACGAAATTGGGATCAGCCACACTGATAGCGTCATGCCATTGTTTCGATAAGCTTTTCATTTCATCGGCCAAAGCTTTCTGTTTGGCGCTAATTGAAGGTTTGCCGTCAGTTTTCGCTTTACGTCTTTTAGTCGGTCGAGTCGATTCTGAGACCTTCTTCTTACCAGGAGTAGAAACTCGTTTCTTGGATGCGGTTTTAGCCGTAGTAGTGGTCTTAGTATTCACCGTTCTCACTACATGATCTCCCAAGTTGATATTGACAATCTGTTGACGGGATTTATTAGATGATTTATTCCCGGAGGTAGGACCTCGTTGCATGTCAGTACATTTGAAATGATGTTCAATTACAGAAACATGTCTTCTTACAGGCAATCAGTATTTTCTTACGATTCTCATCATGCTGAAATAGTAGGTCAGGCCTATGGACAGATAGGGTCTTATTGGAAATCTAGAATAGGAGCTTCCTATGATGTGCCGCTCAATAAGCCTTGCACGATTATTCCCACTTTCGGAAGTGTCACTTTCAACACACAAACTGGTCCTCAACAAATTTCCTTAGGAACATTCCTTCCAGCCGAAATTTACCCAGCAGATAGCATTTACTGTTGGGCTCACAAGATATATTCATGTGAACTGGTCACTAACATACCTGTTCGAGGTTTGAATCGATCAGGTCATTCAATGAATGAATCTCAAACCCTTTCCATACCGTTGACAACCTTACATGATCCATGCTTTCTCGACGAAAATGGATTATACAATAATGTGGTTCACGAAATGGCCACTGACACACAAACACCGGCAAAGACTATGAACAGCCTTAGATGGGTTATCTCTCCTAGCTATCAGCCAACTTCTTATTATTGCGCATCGATGCCCGATGAAATACACGCATTCGTTCGTGTTTCATACAGAGACAATTACAATTCTTCTACACAAAGTGAAAGTCTCGCTAACTGGGACAGAACAGATGATATCTCAGCATTTCGTAATGAAGTTGCCGAAAGGTATATCGACACTTTTGCACCTGAATCCATTCAGTTTCAATTACTTCTAAATTTCGATGAAGACAGACGAATGGAGGATAACAAGAGATTTAGATCAGAATAAATTTAATAAAAAAAGATCTATTCATTCCTACTTCTCTTATTATCATTGATACTCTCCTCGCCAGGACAACCTTGAGCATACCTCATCTCATTGAGCGCCATTTGAACGGCCAACTCCTTCAATGGATCAGGCAACATCTTAAGGTTTTGATCTTGTTCTATTTCTTGAATGATCTGATGCATAAGCATCATTGTTCCGACGTCAGCGGAAACAATCGAATTAACCGTAGCCTCGTCAACTTGCATGTTTGCAACTATTTTAAGCTACACTAGAAATTTGAATCATTCCATCAGGGCTAGGTGATAAAGAGTAAATCGCGGTCTTTTGTACAATAGTAGTGATGACCCTCTCAGCTGCTGCTGAGGTGGCAGTTGCGGATCCACTTGATAGTCTAAGCTGAACTGGTGTAGATGTAGAAGCTGTGTCCACGCCCGCTCCGTGTCTTTCACCAATTGTAAATGCAATCAGACCCATATTAGATGAGAATGCTCCTGCGTTTCTACCTGTAGGAATGCCTCCAAGAACATCCGTAACTTGTTGAATGGCTGAATCGTTTTGCATATTATCAGGTTGAGTAGCGTCTGAAAGAGATGCTCGCAAATTAACATGATACGGAGCCTTTGGATAAACATCACTTCCTACGAAAGCTTGCTGAGTATTGTTACCGCTACCTTGGAAGCAAGTGTTATCGTGATTGAATATTGATTCTATGTGAGGTTTGTCGACTGAAGCAGAAAGTGTAGCAAGAGCAAGGATACCAGTCATACACACGGAAGCATCAGGGACGATAATTGGCGTATTAACTAGAGTTGTTGCTGATGAATGGTTGTAAGCCTTGTATTGAGTTCCTGAGTACCTCCATCCAGACATCATCATTCTACGGGCAGAATCCATGAAAGCGTCATTCATAATTTCCACACTAGGGCAACGAAGTTCAACCTTTGAGAGGACAAACGAAACTGTGTCAGTCGCGGCAGGAGTACCGCCAATAGTAGTGAGACACTTAGCAGCGTCCGCCACTAGTTCAATTTCAATGCGAAAGGGAGTGTTTGGCGGGAGAAGCTTAGGATCCTTAGGCCGATTGAAACCAGTTTGAAACCGATGAGATAGAAAAGCAGTGTAATCACTATTAGGCATTGACACCTTGTCATCTGCAGGCGGTGTAGTAGATGTATTGAACATCTCTTCCTGAGAGAGACGCGCTGCATCCACAAAACGTGTGGATTCGACTTGATTCAGAATACATTGAACTAAACCATATTGATCGATACGTTCGATAACAGTACCTCCAGGCGTGGAAATTGTCACACGTTCGATGGTGCCGCCCAACCCTGACTGTAGACTTTTGAATTTCTGAACTGGATCAGCGGCACCATCAGTAGCAGTGAATACTCCTTGACAGCTAAAACGCATCTCACTAATATCGAGAAATTTGTCGCTTAAGATATCGAATCGAATGGTTCTGACGGCGGCAGGGCCATAAACTCCTCCGTTCTGAGGGTAGAAGGTATTCCAGACTCGCTTGCTTCGAAGGAAGGATGTCTTCTTACCGTAGCGAGCATCTTCTTGAAGCATTACCGGCATAGCCGAAGGAGGTTGTGGGGCTGCTGCTCCGCCTGCTTGCATGTTTGCAGATTTGAATTAGTGTATGGTATTTAAAAAGCCCTTTATTCAGAAATTCATCTTGAATATGCTGTCAGTATCTATACTATTCATTATCTGTTCCCATTCCTTCTCGAACTCTTCAGCGCTCATTCGTTGTATGTCTTTACTAGGTGTAGAGGCTTCTTTTACCTTTACATCTGACTCGGTAATAACCTCATCCTGTTCAATTGACGCTAACATGCTCGATGGAATACAATTAGTGCAATTACCACCGACTGCACATTGTCCGCCATTACATTTAGGACCGCAATAGATACCACGCTGAACACATACACAGTATCTATTGTCACAACAGAAACCCTTTCTCTGCTTGCAATGACACGGAGTGTATCTAATAGGTCCAGTTGTTTTGTGTCGTATTCTTTTATCGCCTCTAGTATCTATGACATACTCCAAAGGCGGTCTCTTCAGAGACATGTTATCTATACCCGTGCGAGCGCGCACGAGGTGACCCTAAAGTAGTTCTAATTCGGTTCACATGCCTAGGAATCGTGAAAGGATCTTTACCACATTATACACCCCCAAGTGTGTGAGATCGATTCTTTGCGGTCCAGGTAGAGCTAACATTCGAGAAGCTGCTCGTTTGTTCCGGGTTAGAATAGATTGTCCTCGTCGTAAGGACGGATCCGATGTGCCTTTCATTATCATAGGTGACGATGAAGTGAGTCTATCTGATACGGTTAATTACCTAAGAGACATACTGGACAGGACCTTTGGACCGGATGAATGGCCTGATTATTGCTAGCTATCCCGTGATTGAATAAAATCTTTTAATGGGTAATGATGATTGATTCGACGTCAACGAACTCCGCGAGGAAAATCTTTTAATGGGATGTATGATAGTAAAATGATAGTAAATGAGCGAAACGAATGTAAATGGCTACCGTTGAAGCGGTTGACGACCGATGAATTGGTGCGATGAGGAATCTCATATGAGAGGGGCGCACGTGTAATATGGCAAGTCTACCGATCCTATCTCGCATGACCGTAGAACCGGGCGATTGCAGCTCGGATAGATTTTACGATCGCGCTAGGAGTGGGAACTCGATAGGAGACGTATGACCCCATCTATTGGCCGATTGATACCTCTTACGGGAGGATTCGATCACTATGATAGGTTCAACCCTATCTACGATAGACGACTGACCTGTATTACACACATGTTCGTATCTACGATACGAACTCAATATGAACTCAACCCTAACCCTAACCCGTGACGAATGACCTATGGCGATTGGACCTATGACGAATGACCCTACGGCGAATGACGAATGACCCATGACGATTGACCCTATTAAATGGAGGTGTCGCTCCTTAATCCTTTACTAAGGGTTCAACAAAATCTTTTAATGGGAAATATCTTTTATTGAATCGAATGATACAGTTCCGTAAGTAAAGAATGATTGATTGTTTCTATGCTTTTCTCTATCCCGGCACGAAAATCTTTTAATGGATTGTACGATTGATAATAGATTGAAAGTAACCAGCTACCCTTAATACTACAAACGTTAAAGCCATTCAATGGTGAGGAACTAGTGCAATGAGGAATCTTACATGGGAAGGTAGCTATTGAAGACCCTCCCAACTTGTCTCTGATTTGCGAACGAAGAGACCCATAGTGAAACGTAGGTAGCGCCTACGTATTTGACGATGTCACGAAAACGAAATCGAAGGCCTGATAAAGATGAGTCCAGTAAGGTTCATCCTGATGAAGTTGAGTCCGGTACGGATCTTGCTGATGAACTCCAGTGCTTAATCCAGCATATCGATGAGCTCAGTAAGACCGATAGGGTTATGACTATCGACGACTGGCAACTGCTTCCAATATATGATGCCATGTCGAAATATAAACTCCAAACTCTTTTCGATCCTCCGACATATAGCTTATCGGACAAAGAGTATGGACTCTTCTACGACTCTAATGCTTGCTTCCAAGCATGCTTACCTTTGACGAACTACCCTTTGACTTTCACATCCACTCCAGTATGGATGAATTATGGTCCGAATGATGTGCGGCCTTGTCGTTTACCTCCCACTGTAATACCTAGCGATTGGGTGGAACGAAACAACCTGCGGAGTGCTTTCTTACACGATATAGAGGAGAGAAGCGAAATACTTGGTTTGATGAAGTGTAAGATTAGATTGCCATTTCATGTAGCATCTCTACCCGATGGTGGACGACCGGGCCTTAGCGATAATAATCGTAACGAACAGGTAGAAGTGAGACTGTTTGATTTTGCAGTCCATTCTAATCAGGAGGGGGGAGATGGCCTGAAGGGAACCGTCTCCTATCCACCATGCTTCATGGTAGACTATCGTCACGGTGAATACGTGAAAGAGCGCATGAAAGTCAGGGTCAAATCTTTCAATCCTGATGAACATCAATCAACTGTCTTTCCTGAAGATGGTGGAGTTCCCTTCGCGAATTTGCCTATGGTAGAAGAACCTTACGAGGTGCCTAAACTTACCGAACAAATTGACTCTAAATTCAGAGCATGTATCGAACTGGTTCAATCTATTACCTTAGATTGGAAAAGTGTTGAACATTTTCTCAACTCCTATAAACAGCTTAACCTAGACCTGTACGCCAATCAGGTCAAAGCAATTAGTGAAGATTTGACCTTATTCAGACAACGTATTTCGACGGGTCACGCATTCGCTATTGCTCTACCGACCGAATCACAATCAACGATTCGCTTGTATCACCAACACGACGCGCTTCAATCGCTCAAACAGTGCGTCCACTTGCGATGTTTCCCATCATTTTTCAGAATGATTCTCGACATATCGGTAAGGGTCGGATATAAGTCATTCAACAATATGTTGGATATAGACGATGATGGCAAGGATATAATCAATAAGATTGCTATATTGAAGGATCAGCTACAAGATCCCACAATCGATGAGAGGAAGACACCGAAAGACGTGCGAGATCAATTCCTGAAAACATTAAAAGGAATCGAAGCTACTGTTGAACCACTTATGTCCCTTTGTAAGCTAGCGAACCGTGTAAAGAGAACCGTGGCGTCTCTAAAGCAATATGCATCAATGGTCGGCTTAGGTGGTACCGTCTATATACCCGACGATCGTCGTGTCCAACCTAACATAGTGCTTATATTGCAGAGATCGATAGAAGCTGCGCCTACTTTGGCTTCCTTACAGAGTTGGATGGTAGACGATGAAGCTTGGATAACCGTGCGACATTTAGATTTGGCGCTCTACTTTTCAATCATTGTGGGAATATTAGCTCCTGAGGGAGAGGAAATAGGTGGTTTTACTGAGGAGGCGAAAGATCATATTGAAGATCCCACACAAAGAGCAGCACAGATAGATGAGGATCATTCCCAAGCTTTGTTTTACTTCAGCTCGCTGATTCAGATGGTTCGAAACAGTAATGAGTCTAGAATATTGTTTGAAACTCCAGTCTGTCACCAACAGGCCGATATTCCTGGGGATCCATTGTATCCGATCGACTACTCCCATAATTACAACACCACATTCTTTCAAACACACATCCCATTAGGAGCAATAAGCAATTACATACGAGGATTGGCCCGTGGTATGATGTTGCGAATGTGGGAACTCGAAACTCTCTGTTTGTCAGTTTGTTATGAAAACAAACTGGATGACGCACCATCTCAAATAATACTCGATATTTTGTTTAAGGATTTGTTCAATGATCTCGAGGAGTTCATCAGTGAACCCATAAAGCTATTGCTTCACATGACCCATTGTTGGGTGGAAAACTGTCACAACCTTAGCAATTGCTTAAAGCTGAGTGATTCAATTCAAAGTCGAATGAAGGGTTACGATATAGCCGACATATGGGAAATGTCGATGTTGCATCGTTACAAGGAGGATCCAGAGAAATTAAGCCGATTACCTGATTATATAGGAATGGCTACTTTCGCTAAGGATGAACGTGCTATGGAATTACCGCGACAACTTCGATTCATGCCATTTGATATTAATTTCGTAAGTCTTATCGCTGTACCCTCGAACACATCAGAAGAAGATACACTTCACGCCGAAAAGTATCCATTCAATCATGTCGCATACCATGAGGATGAACACAAATCATATCATGGGGATGAACACAAATCCTCTTGTACCCCTTGGGTCAGGAGGATGCAACCACCAATAAGACCAATACATAGAGGAAAACCTATAATGGCGCCCGCCATTAAATTCCATTGTCCTCTATTGAATACGGATGACAATGTCGACATAGCTTTTGTTAGGAAATGTAATGCCATCGTCACCACAATGTATCAGCGAGGTTACATCGACGATCTACAGCAGGCGATATTATATCGCCAGATTGAGGAAACTGGCCGATGGGGAGAAATCCATGGACAACTTGAGAGTGCCGTTCGTTGGATTGGAACTAAGATGGAGATGGATCAGTTAGAGGATGCTTTAGAGGCGGAAGATACCCTAACCCTACACTATTAGATAGCTAGTTAGACTCTAATAAATACGCCAACTTTTCTCTATTGGTCTATCCGACGGGGGCTTTAGTGATATCGCATTAATCATGAGAAAGATCTTTTAATGCAAGAATGATTGCTAGATGATAACATATCGGGCATGAATGTTATTATTCAGTTCGTTGAATCATATAGAGAGCATTGATCTAGTGCGATGAGGAATCTTACATGGGAAGGCAGCTACTGAAGTCCATCCCACCGAGCGTTTATTGAGTGGTAGCTCGGTTGATACTGTGAAGATTGGGATAGCGCCCAATCAAACAATCTAATATGGCCCAACCTAAGCGAAAAGGTTCGCCTCAGAAGGATACTAGATCGCCTAAGAAAGACAAACCTGACGAACTGACGGATGAGGAAATAATACCCGAACTCCACCAAGGTAAAGTCCGATACCAAACAAGGTCCGGTGATCATTATCTCATGATGAAGTATAAGTCCAAGCTAGCGGTATTCGGAAATTATCAAAGCCTCGTGTATACGATTGCGTGTACTATGACTGGTCAATTCATTTCCATCATTACTTTCATGAACCCGAAATCGAACGATGGCGATGTGATTATACGATTATATCAGATTCGGAATGGAAAGATGGAACTGAGGGCACGAAAGTGTTACAGCGGATTGGATAATTTTAATGACAATCAAGCTGTCGTCGACGAAGTCACCTCGGTATTCAAAAAGTATCGGGACAAAATGCAATGCACTTCCGATAATGACGAAGCCGATCTATCCTTCTTCCGGAAAATATCCAATTGGGTTGTCGCAACATTCGGTGAAGATGATGTGAATGAAGACGGAGATCCTTCACATAATTATGACGACGATCAGATCGGTGATAGGTCTGGAATAACTTTACAGCAACATATGGGAACCGACGGTGACGGTAACGGTAAGGGAGCGACAAAAGAAAGGAAACAGTCTGAGAAGAAGCAGCCCAAGCCGAAAATACACTGGAAAAGTAAATTCGAAGCACTGACTAAACTTATCGAAAGTTTGTCTCTAGCAGATGAACAGAAAAATGCATTGTTGAAGCTGGCGGATAGTCTAGAAGAATTTAGAGCAAATGATTTATCTAATCAACCCGTATCAATGGGACCGAAAGCTACTCTCAGTTTCCCGGAATTAGTCGCCGCAGTTGGTTTGTTGGAATCCATAATACCGTGCGCTCAGGAACTATCGCATTTACTCAACAAGGTGTTGAATTCAGTCATGAATCAATTGAAAAAGATGTTAGACGCAGACCCTGCGAAGCTTAAGGATTGGGATGTCAAGCAATTGACCAGTATACTCGCCGGTCGGATGAATGCAGACAACACCGATCAAATAATCAAGTACATAAAGCATATCATTGGTAAGATGACTTCTAATCAGAAAATGGCTCTATTAATTGAACAGTGATTAGATGAACAGGATAGGATAGGATAGGATAGGATAGGATAGGATAATATGGAATATAACAATAAAGAATGTGCTACATCGAACTGAATCAGTATTAGGGTTAGGGTTATCGTATACCCTAAAGCCTGATCGATAGACGGCAATACCGTCTATCGATCAGGCTTTTATATAATATATCCC
>Ga0181379_1001659_pt1 | contig 10450 bp, 12 predicted proteins | sample 2SPOviralmetaG_FD_130115 | JGI IMG/M metagenome (GOLD analysis project Ga0181379, IMG submission 130115) | Marine viral communities from the oligotrophic San Pedro Time Series (SPOT) site, San Pedro Channel, CA, USA - 2 SPOT_SRF_2009-07-10 | ecosystem: Environmental > Aquatic > Marine > Strait... | reverse complement strand
CAACCATCGCACACACCCGTCGCCACCTCAAGTGATGTCCGACCTGCTATCCTATACCATCCTAATGAAGTCCCTCATAACGTAGTTGTTCCATTATTATTTTATTATTATTATTATTATTATAATATATTACAATAAAAATATGAATCAAAACACTCAATGTGGTTCCAATCCATATGTTCAACAGAACCATACCAATAATTGTGTTCAACAACCCATATACGTTGTTGAAAATTATAATACAAGAACACACACAGCGCCTAACTCATGTTGTTGCCCCAATGATAACATCAGAGAAAATTTCCCAAGGTCGCCACGACGGATGCCAAGGTCGCCACGACGGATGAGAAATCTTGGGCAACCACGACCATGGAACGCACCCCAAGATGATATGGGTAGTTGTTCGGTAATGTAATTATTTCATGTCAAAAGTTATTTTATAATGATTTTCTATTTTGTTAATGCTACAGTTAAAATCAAGTATTTTACTTATATCAGTCTAAGAATAGATTTTAATACTTTTCAACTTCAAAATCTAGTGGTGACGGAATGTGAAAAAGCCATACCCGGTGTGGGTATGGCTTTCCATATTATTCATTAAACGAAGTTACACAACGAAGTTACGCATACTTATGATATGTCGAATCCTCCAAGTTTGATAATTTAGTACTTACAATTTTCAAGATATTGTATATCGCCTCCAAATCTTCCCGTCTCGTAGTCACACCCTCATCCCTATCTCTCTTCTGAAGAATACCATGTATTACTTCTAAATTACGCTCTATGGAAGTTCTTTTCTCATCTTGTTCCGATTCCATACGTCCTTTTAAAATTTCCATCTCCATCTTGTTAGACTCAATATTCCACGGATCCGATAGATGATCTCGAAATTTATCAATCTCCTCAGTCATTGCACCTTTTACACATGTAAAAAGATACTAATAACTCTATTTTCAATTTCATTCTTACCTTTCCTTAATATGAATAGGATTTTCCAACCTCTTCAACCTTCTATCGATATTTTGAAGCAAATTGTATATCGCCTCTAATGTTGTACCATCCCACACTGGCTCTTTACTTTCCGAAACCGCCAATGAATGCTTAATTTCCCGACTTAATAAATCATTCTTCGGCAATTGAACTTTCAGAATATTCAAATTGTATTCCACAGAATTCATCCTCTCATATTCCTTTCGCTGCTCTTCTTCCCGCTCCCTTTCCAACTTCATCAATTGCTTCTGCAAATCAGCCAACATATTACGACCCTTTTGATAATGATGTACTTCTTTCCAACCAATCACACACTCCATTGCTGGCGACCACAGACCCGTACCACACTCCGTAGCTATCATATTCTTTTTGTCAGCAATAAACATCTGTAACATATCTTCATAAGATATGTCGTACCCACATACCTTACCATTATCACTTTTAACATATGTAGCCTGAAACCACGCCTCAATATCAAAATTCTCTACTTCCGGTAAAATGTTCGACATCCTCTACGCCACAAAGCCATACCCAGTACGGGTATGGCTAACAATAAAAGTAATAGAAATATCCACTGTATGTAAGGTATAATATACAATATGGTCCAACCAGGTTCCAATTGCCGATCTATTTTCAGAAAATAAATTTTTAAACTAACATTTATCTTGCATAGGAGCTTTTTAAATTTACCTTTAACACCCCAATTTTTCTGGTTTTCTGTTGCCGGAAAAAGTTGATACACTAGGGGTTTGTAATACTTATATTTTTCACTACTAATCGAAAGTATAAGGTCTATATGATAATCATTATTAACAATAATATCTTCGCTTGGGCTCCGCCCCCGTTGGTTTAGATTCAGTACTTTTTTACACAATTCTTGATTTATCATATAAGCATGGGCAGGGGTCATATAACCAATAAGTTTAACATGTTTTCTAAATATGTAGGAAGGATTGAAAAATGATGAAGAACCCAAAGAATAAAGTTCCGGATCAACTTCTTCTATAAAATTAACAATACTCTGCACATCTTCTACTGGTATTGGTTTCTTTAACAAAAAATCATCTTCCAATATTAGAACCCTATTATAATTTTTATCGATCATATCCTTGTATATATACTTACTAATCTCAAACAAATCTTCTGAAACCTTTTCCGTATAACAGTGCCTATAACCCTTATTATACACCAAACTTATATTTCTAGTTGGTCTAAGAAGTTCTAACTGTTCAAAAACATACTTTTCTCGCTCATATGTATCATAACAACACAATATAACATACGTCCAGTCACATACATCATCAAAAATAGAATTTTCCATCTGAATGTTATTAATTGATTTAATACATGATTCCATTGTGTAACTTCTTTTATTTATTACAACTTTTCATTAATTCTTTTTACGCAATCCATTCACCAATACCATCCCATCCATACTCAACATGTTTGTATAACCACAAACATACCGCGACCTTTAATGGATCAACTATTTGTAATTGATTTATCATATAAATTGTAATTTGACTCAATGCATAAAACATATCTTGCATCTTTTCCATACCACCCATATCGAAAGCCAACTGTCCTAACTTTCTGTGCAATCCCGGATTGCACAGGGTAGCAAGCATCTTAACATTCACATAATCTTCTAAAGTAAATCGTGATCTATTAGCCGGAATTTCTAATATCTTATCCATATCTTGGTATTTTGGATAAATCTCCGTAGAACAAAATTTACGAAATATATTCAAAATCTGATCTTCATCATCCGACGAAGTATTATTAATTTTAGCAGTATAACTATCCAAAATTGCCACTCTAACACCTATCTCTCCCATTTTTACCTTAGAAAACCATACCCGGTGTGGGTATGGTTTTCTTCCTATATTCTTGTTGATGTGGGCCCCACCATCGCCCACACCCGTGACTGACTCATATCAATCCCCGCCACAATAAACTAACAGAGCTTTACATAATCTCAACTTGCACCTTGCCACGGCCACTCTTCATAGCCATCTCCAAAGCCATCATGTACTGCCCCGGCGGCACACGAATCACCAATGTATCACTCTCCCCCGCCGGGGCAGACACAGTAGGTTTCAGCTCCTTAGCGGAGCTCATAGCGGAGCTCATAGCAGAGCTCGTAGTCTCCACCATCGGAGGTGGTGCCATAGGCGGAGGCGGAGGCGCAGTGACCTGAACTGGTGCCAACAGAATCCCCGGGGGTTTCGGCCCCTCCGGGAGTTTTGCCCTCATAACCTCCTGCAACATAGCATCGTTCTCATACTGAGCCTTCGCAGTATCATCCTTCTTCTCCTGCAAATCCCACTTTTTCTCCAACTCAGCCTCCAACTGGGCAATACGCAAAGCCTGCATATTCTGGATCTCCATCACACTCGGCTGACGCATCTTTGCAGCGGGCGCCTCAATCTTCTTTTGGGGCGCAAACACACGACTACGCGTGACAGGCACGCACGCCGCCACCCGCGGTGCTATCTTGTCGATACCCGTGCGTTTCATATACCCATCCCGAGTTTCCCCCGGATGCAAGTGCTGGCACACCTTCTGGGCCATGCCCGGACGCGGTTTGTTGTTGAAATACAAATCAGTACCCTCCCGGCACTTCACAAACCGACACTCCTCTCCAAATACACAATCTGTCAAACGCAACTGCTCCTGACTGTGTGCGAACCGACACTTGTCCCCATGCGGACACGGCACACCCGTTTGCAACGAATTGCATAATTTCGTGTGGGACAAATCATCCTTTTGCTCCCGAGACGAAAGACGCTCAAATGCCAACGTACGACGCCCATTGATACTACCCGCCTCAGACTCCTCCTCCTCCTCATCCTCATCCTTAGACGGAGATCCCATCTTGTATTTGACAGGATTCTTACCAAAGTCCATCTTACCCATTTTAGTCCTGCTCACATCTTTTTTAGCAGAGCTCATCTCAGGATACTCCTCGTCCACACTCTGATCCTCCCCCCATTTCACATAATCACCATCATCCGTATCCTCATACGTCACCCAATGACCCGCCCGCAAAATACGCACCGAGTACGGATACTCATATTTACCCTGCACCGAATTGAAAGTCAACTCAGCCTTCTTCTCAATAGTCTCCTCGCCACTCCACTTCAACGCTACAAACGTTGGCCGACCCTCCCCATTCCATTTAAAATACTCAGCACCCTCCTCGGTAACATACTGCCCACGACGAAGAAAACGCGTCTCGAGTACATACTCGTAACGATCTTTATCCGAATTATAGTGCAGTTGACGCCGATCCACAACTTCCTTACCTGACCATTTCAACGCAACCCACTGCGGTCGAACACTAGAACTCGAACGCTCAATAGTCTCCTCACTCTCATACTCACTCTCCTCCGGATGATCTGGGTCATACTCCAAATCTGTCTCCGTTCGAGACCTAGGTCGCGGAGAAATATTCACAGGGACTTCCTGAGCTTCATCAAGCTCTTCCCAAGAGTCGGTGACTCTCTCATTAGTTTTCTCAGAAATAGTATTGTTTGCCATATTGCTATATTCCCCCTACAAATTAGATATGTAATTTCAATTTTATTTTTATTTTTAATCTAACTTAAAGTTACCCTACTTAAAATTAAATGTTATCACCAAGAGATAAAACTGTCAAGGACGACAAACCCAAGGACCCTAAACCCAAGGACCCTAAACCTGAGGACCCTAATCCCAAGGACCCTAAACCTAAGGACGAGACCCAAGACGTATGTACAACATGATATTAACTACGATACAGTAAATTACTATTCATCATAAATAATGACTTGTTTTTTCTATAATTTTGGAGAACCAACGAAGTTTATGGTAACTTATATTCAATAAAATGTTTTATTGAATATAATAAATGAAATATAATATATGTGAAAATTTTTATATTCCCCCTCCAGACTTTAATGTCCCTAATCGTCCATATACTTATGGTGATGGTGTAAAATTTTTACCACGTAACACATCTGTTCCAGACCCATTACTACAAAAAATTAAAAATGCTTTCAATGACCCAGCGGGACCTGGAGTTATGATAACATGCAATCCCATGGATTACCCCACCGGACCTATCTATATGGACGGATCAGCAACTGTTTTACGTGGAGATAGTACTTGGGAATTATTCAATCCAAGCGGGAAACAAGTTCAATTCGGATTTTTCTGGGATCCTAGCAATAATCAAGCTCTGGTAAGTTGTGGATGGCCAAACGATGCCGGATCTGCTTTTAGAATAGATTGTGCAGTCCCACCTTCTGGTTCCGATTGTTCAAAGGAAGGCATCCCAGACAGATGCGGATATTGTGCAAAATATGGAGCGGGTATTCCTATTATGTGTGGACAGAACTCCCTAATACCAACTTTATGTAAACCCCCATCCACTCCCGCTCCATGGCCAAAACCCGATAATAATTGCGTTCAAAATATTATGAAAAAAATTCCTAGCGATCGGAGTGGTATAAATGAATTCGTATTTCTACCAGAATATGAGGCTAAATCCCCACCACCTTCTGGACCTTATCCAGTAAAAATGCCAATAGAAGTAGATAAAGTATTACAAATGATCAAGGACGATAATATACCTTCACCAGCCGGTATTGTCTTTATATACGACATTGTATTGACAACTGGACCAACTAAAGTATTGAAATATGCCGATACTCAAGCCATAATACAGAAATATGTAACCTATTTCGGAAATCCACCTCCGAAAGTTTTAGTTATAGAAATGGATACACAAGCCTACAAGGACGATCGAACATCTAAATTCCCTCCTCAGTTTAAAGCTCTTATACCCATAACCCAACTAATATCCTATTTACAAACCTTAACTGATATTAATGAATCCTACCAACCGATAATTCCAACAAACATGTGCTCGCAATACGAAACGGCTGCAGATGGGGTCAGATCTATGCGTAAAAGGACGGATAGTTGTAACGAGATATGGGCAACCAATCCTTGGTATAGACCACATCACTCGGGCGAGGCTTACAGTCAATACAAAATACTCAGTAAAGAAGATGCAAAAAGGCAATGTTCCATGCTCTATGAGGATCCTTGGTATTGGCACAATTCCGTTTGTGATGGCGACCCAGAGCTTAATGCAAATGGACTATGGTACTGCAAGAGTGGTACTAGTTGTTTTGGTAAATAAAGTTTGAATAAAAATAAAAGTATTAAAATATTTATGATTTGTAAACAATGTCAACGTTAAGGTATAATTATAAAAATAATGAATCCCTGAAAACAAGTGTAAATTCTAACACAAATAACGTGTGTATGATTACGGACCCACGCTCTCCAGGTGTTAACAATACAAAATTTTGTCAAAAGAATCAAATATATTATCTCGATGACAAGGATGGGGCATCGTATATTGATGGAGCTGATTTTTCATGTTCCGCTTTCAAACCAGGATGGGGAGGCCCAGATTTTCCAACTTGTGAGTGTAGTGTGAATATACGCGAAGGAGGTATATTACGCACAGTTCCTACAAATAGGTATCTTAATCTTGGACCTGACGGAAGACCTGATGGATCTTGTATGGCTTGTCCACCAGGATACTATGCGGACAAGGAAAAGGGAATTAACGACGAGATGGGGATTGTTTGCAAGAAATCTCAAAATTGTGATAAAATCACTTTCAATAACAAGACTATTGATGGGAAAAGGACAAACAATAAGGAAATTCTCGGAAACGATACTTATCCGGATCCTGCCCAGTGCGTTCCAAAATATATGTATTGCGGAAGCAATGGTTGTCATGTTGACGTCAAAGATGCTACTTGTGGTTTTGGAGGTTTATCAAGTTGCCCAAATAATTATGGCAACGCACAAAAAATAAATGAAGGTGGTGGAATCTCATGCCCATTCTTTGAAAATATCAAAAGATGTGAGTATATGACTCAAAATGTGAACCCCCCCTACCACCCATACTAAAAATTACATATGAAGACATTTATATTTATAAATATAAATGCTAATCTCAAAATGTCAACGAACTTACACAAAGTACATTTCCAAGAAGATGACAATACTTACGTATTCGATTGCCCCCACTGTAGTAATCTAATTCAAGTACACCGCTCCCAAGTCAACTGCACCATCTTTAGACACGGACAATACAAATCCACCGGTGAACAACTACCTCCTCACAGCTCTAAAGAACTATGCGATCAACTAGCGGTATCAGGAAGCATACACGGATGTGGTAAACCATTTAGACTCGTACCAGATGATAACGGTATTATTACAACGGTAGAAATATGCGATTACATTTAGTTGTGTTTTTTACAGGCATCGACCTGATCTCTAATATCAAAGTTATAGCTTATTCCAGGTATTGTAACTCCCAAAACCGTAGTGCCGTCCCAAATTTTTGCCTCGTACGAATCTGGGATTAAATTTGTACAAGCGTATCTTTCTATAGCGTTTCCCAACTTTGTTTTGTCAATATCCTCCCCTTCCATCATCGCATTCAACTGATCAGCAACATCTTCAATAGTACTTATAGCCTTAGTAACCTTATCCGTATCAAGTTGAGTGACAACATTCTGTATTACATTTACAGCGTCAGTAACCCCCTCCGTATCAACTTGAGTAACAACATTCTGTATTGCAGTTACAGCATCAGTAAACGTTTCCGAATCCAGTTGTTTCACAACTTCATCAACTTTTCCGATCGTACTATTTAAATCATTTACATTATTTATTATGTTACTGTCGCTTACCTTATCTACTAAATCGCTTATCTGTTTGATAGTATCGTCGTTAATATTATTTATAATATCCACAGCATCTTCTATCGCTGGCTTATACTTAAAAATAAAATACAATATTATACCAAGGATAACAGTACATATCAACGAAAAAAATAATCCTATACATGCACATGCGCTCATTTATAATATTACTTTTTAATTAATTTAGTAATTAAATATATCGCAAAAATCAACAATAAAATAACTACAAAATATATCACAAACCATAACCAGTTTGTTATTTTATCCGTATACGGTACATCCTGCATACGTAGGGAAACAGGTAAATTAAGACCCAACCAATCACATACAACCGCCTGTCCTGACCCAAATTCATCCGTCTCATCATGTACTGCATTTTTATCGCACGGCCCCGATACCGTAAGTAATTTTACCTTAGCGAATTCTTCAAATGTTTGATCAATATATTGTTCCAACCAAACAAACTCATTTCCCCAAAACCCAAAATATTGCGCACATACCATTTGTACCATATTTAAATTCAACCGATACGCTAACTCACAAATATACCTATCTAATACTGGTACATTACCCAACCATTCTACAATTGGTGTACCAGTACTATTATACGCTATGTAACGTAACAACTGATTCAAAGTTACATTTGGCTCCCCTATTTTACTCCCAATATTTACTGCAGTACAACCACTTTTACATTTCGGACCCTTACTAGCATCCCATTTATCAGGAATCATCACATCGTTCTTACTTACATCCCAAAACCAAATAGTAAAATCCACTATATTACTATTATCTGTTCTTGTCTGCCTTTTAATTATTTCATTTGCAGCCTCTTCATCCGCTGTAACACCCTTAACCTTCCCATACAACTCTAATATCGCACTAAGCTTATTACGTGTTACCAAAATATTATCAAAATCACCTATTTCAAAAAAAATACCAGATCCCCGCACCGGATTATACCACGTACCACAACTGTCACAACACGGATTAGGTAGGGACGAAGTCACTTCAACATATTTAGTACCTTTCTGTATTGCCCCTGGAATTTTACTAGCATCCCTAGACATCGATGTCTTACCATATATTAGACCACCTACTTCCGGCGTGTCTATATCATATGGACTTTTCCATAACATCTCATATGGACCCCAAGCCATCCAAGCCATCTTATTTGGAATAAGTTGACCCTTCTTTATAGGACTAAAATCTACCGTATTAGCATTCACAATATCTTTGTTAGTCCATTGCCATGCACCAAGGGTATTATCTTTATTCTGTATTGCTGGAAAAATCTGATTATTAAACCAAGACTGCCATAATTCACTATTTAAATCCCCAAAGTTGTAAACGCAATCTATTACACTTTTCGGAATTACATCTTTCAATTTTTCGTAATTAACACTATTCCCAGGATATAAAAGTTTTAAATATTCTTCTAATATTTTACTCTCACTCATTTATTATTAGATGATATTTTCATTTGCAAAACATATATTACCACAAAGTGTATCAAATATATCTCCAACGAATACTTACCCAACTCACCCACACCCCTACCAATCAAACTATTCTCCAACCCCAAACTCTCATACTTACCCCTACCATCCCTAAACAACATATTACCCACCAATAATCCCAACCCAGACAACCAAAACCATTTAAACACCGGAAAATAATCCATTGTCCTATAATTCGGCCTACAACCCAACACAAACTGCTCAAACATATTACTACTCTCTCGTTTACTAGAAAAAATATACACCACATACATCACCAAACCCACCAAGAACGGAACACCCCACATACAACCCGTCGGTTCTATCTTGTAACTAAACAAAGCCAATAACAATAACGCAACTCCCATATATTGCAATATACCAAATCGTACAAACCTATCCGGATAAATACACATCGTCACCAGAATCAACAAAAAACCACACCCAAACAAACACAACACCCGTCTCAACTGTTTACGCAAATACTTATTATCATCCCTAGACTTTTGCTTAGATAAACTCACACTCACACCCAATAAAAATATAAATAGTGTACGAGCAATATCCCCAACCCCCTTTATCATCACATTATGAGAATACCTCGAACCTGTTCGAATATCAAGCAAATAAAACCAATGAAATATAACCATACAAATTATCGCTATACCACGTAAAAAATCAATCTCCACAACTCGACTGTCTTGGGCTCTGCCCCCTATGGCTTGGGCTCTACCCCCTATCTTTGGATACATCTTCATTTATTCATTGTCGATTTTATATATTTTTACATATATAGAATCATAATTTACAAACTAGCACGCGTCTTATACAACGGACTCAGATTCAAAACATCACCAGCATCTTTCAATGTTTTCCAACACTTACCCTTCAAATCACAATAATAAACCTTCCTCCCCCGACCCCTCCTAATACTCCAACCATCCAATAAATCAGATTTACCACCCCGTAACATCACATACTTCTTCAACTTTTCCATCTCCATTTTCTCCCTACGAACTCCCTTCAATATTTGCAATTGACGACTCAACATACGATTCTTAGACCGCTCCGCACCCAACTGATTCACCATACTTTCCAATTCATAGTATCTTATATCTGTCATAGTCGATACTTCTACTACCCCCTTCGGCTCTGCCCCCTTCGGCTCTGCCCCCTTCGGCT
>Ga0181379_1001658_pt1 | contig 10455 bp, 13 predicted proteins | sample 2SPOviralmetaG_FD_130115 | JGI IMG/M metagenome (GOLD analysis project Ga0181379, IMG submission 130115) | Marine viral communities from the oligotrophic San Pedro Time Series (SPOT) site, San Pedro Channel, CA, USA - 2 SPOT_SRF_2009-07-10 | ecosystem: Environmental > Aquatic > Marine > Strait... | reverse complement strand
CTACTGCGCCTGCCACTTCAAAGGTTTTGTATGCTATGACCTCTACAATGTCCGAAGCCGCCACAGCCGTTGCAAAAATTACATCAGAACCGTTCGTGGCTTGTACATCCGTGCCCACTTGCATTTTTATGCCATTTAAAAATATGTCAACATAGTTGGGGCTGTACCCACCTGTTGCGAATGAAGTTTCACCGCCAACACACAAAAAGGTATCTCGCGTCTGGGTAGCTTGGGGCGTAGAGCCTGTTGTTCCGATATAGCCTGCCATTATTCTGGTGTACTTTCCTCTGCGTTTCTAGCTGCCGCCGTTTTAACAACTTCTAATTCGTAGGCTTGCGTAATTTGAGCATCTTCGCCTGTCGCTATTGCTACGCCATTCGCGTTGCAATGAGCTACGAGCAGAGCAATAATCTCATCTTTTGCTATTCTAGCTCTATTTGTTAAGGCATTATCTGCCCAATCTTGCACAGATACAGTCGCATACTCCATGCACTTATTTTCTGTGTCTGTTAAACTTATTGTTATGTCTGGCATAATTTTTTCCTATTTACTTTTTTTGCGTTGCTCATGTGTTCCTCCTAACCTATCAATACGCCCATAAACGCAGAATAATAATATGCGTTGCCACTACCTTGTACTGAGAAAGAACCACCATTTCTAAAGTCAACAACATCGTTAGCTGTTAATCTAACTTGAGTAGACGCATTTCTTTCAGAGTTTATGATATATGCATCACCCTCAAACAAATCTCTATACCTAGCACCGTTTACACCAAGAAACTGGTATGTCGCATTTTGACTGCCAGCAGAAGTACAAATAACTGTGAATATATAAACTCCTGTAACTGGTGCAGTAAATCTACCAGTAGAAGTATTAAAATGATTACCAACATTCCATGTTGTGTTATTAAATGGAACTATTCCTGTACCTGTATATGTAGAAGTTAAGTATGCTAAAAAAGCTGGCTTATTAGGCGTTGTTACAATACCATCGTGATTTATGGTCATTCTTGTAGTCGCAGAACCACCTGACGGCGTAGTTTTAAGAAGAATACTGCCACCGTTAGAAACGCTTTCACCGATTTCTATTTCACCTAATTTAGTTCCGTCATGTTTATTAAACTCCATATAATTATTATTAGCTGAACCGCCAGAACCGCCTGCTTCTAATATTATTTTACCATGAGTCGTTGATGTTCCTTTAACATGAAGTGAGCCTGTTGGTGTACTTTCATTTATGCCCAATCTATTATTCGTTGCATCGAGCGTGACGCCTGCCGTTAATAAGTGTGCGTCAACATCTGTATCAGAATAACCACCAGATGAAGGGTTTTGAGAAAACGTAACTGCTACCACTTCATCGCCTGCTTGTGCGGCGTTTGTAAGGGTTACGCTCCGTCCATCAGCCGCCTCTGTGAAATCTGTATCTTTTACGAGGCGTATTCCGTTGTGAAAAATATGTATTTTGTTAGGTAAAAAATTTAAACCAGTAAGCGCAGTTGTAGCAGCCGTAAACGTAAACTTCTTTCTACGTTCAGCCGCATTTTGATTGTTGGTTACTGAGCTAGTGTTTGCGCCTATATACCCTGCCATTAATCAGCCTCCTCAATTGTGTTTCCTTCAGCTGCCCATTCGAGGATGGCTGCGTAGTGGCGATTGTTTGGGTCTATGGGAATAAATAAAACATCACCATCAATGGTAGCTTTTACACCTTCGTTTTTATCTGTAAAACTTGGTTGATATTGTACACTTGTAATAATCATATCTTATAACTCCGCATCAAAAGACATTAAAACATCTTGAACGTCACAACCATCTTTGTTTGCTGCTGTATTAGTTGCAGTATTTAATAAAGTTCTTTGAGAAAGGGTACTATTGCTTACAACAGAATATAAACTTGTAATATTTGCATCAATAGCACCATTAGAAGCAAAACCCCCAGATACCCATGTTGTAGTAGGTGCAGCTCTCATAGCGACAGGATAATTATGACCAATAATGGCTATAGTTCCTCCACCTCCCCAACATCCTGCACCACAAAACTTACCTCTCCTTAGATACCTCTGACACCGTGCAAGCTCCTCACCAAATGACCGATGCTCGAAGGGCGTGGCTTCTGTGCCAAGTTCAAGCTGAAGGCCTGTTAGATAAAACTCATTACTAGTGTTATCAAAAAAGTTATCCTGACTAGTAAAGCCCTTTAAAGCATTGTCAGCAGTCCACGTTGAATAACTAGCTTGGTCACTGGACCCTGCGGCAAGACTAAAACTAATTTGCATACCGTTATTAGTATCATCGTTAATAGCAGTGCTTGTTGCTGTTCCAGTACCATTAAAAGTTATAGTAAATCTTTGCCAACTGTCAGTAACCGTAAAACCTTTTACTTGAGAATTTCTAGTGCCATTTAGAAATGCGCCTAGCAAAATCCCATAAGTATGACCACTGTTTTGAGAGCTTGATTTTGCATAAAAACTAAGAGTTACATCTTTTGCATCTGAGGTTCCAAACGCTAATCTCTGACAATCTTGACCCTCTAAAAGTGTAGTTATACAACCATTATGTGTTGCTGAAGGTGTGGTAACGGCGTCACAAGAAAGTTTAAGAGAATTAGCAAAACCAGATGGAGCATCACTAGATTGCACTGCATCTGCACTTATGTTGAAACCGCTTCCTGTATCATTAAAAAATCTATCTACTAAATACTGTTCTGTTGCAGATAGTTGAACAGAAGAAGTTCCATGTCTTTGAGATACTTGCATCGCCCCATTAATTATAAGGTTCCTGTTCGACAAGGCAGAACTATCATAGACCCTACTTAGTTCAGCTAGTTCAGACTGTCTGCTCATTAGGTTTGCTCCAGAACACTCAATATAACGTCAACCGATTTGTCTGTGTCACTTTCTATCGTGACCGTATTTCCTTCTTGCAGGATAACTTTTCCATCAAGAACTGACAAGGCCGCGCCACTTGGCAAAGGTACATCTTTAACCAAATGAACGTATGCGGCCTTGACAGATATTTTTACTTGAGCAGTATGCACATTGGCTAAATTACATCCAATAACCACTGACGTTGTACCTTGCGGCACTTGATATACAGTTTCCTCAGACTGACCGACTGAAGCCGCTGTGTAGTTTTTAAACGTATTAGCCATATGTGCTTACCTCTTACCTAAATGTCGTCAAGCAAAGCGCAAACAACACACTCAACAGTAGATGCTGATGAAATAGCGTGAACATCTGCAACCGTTGCATTTGGTAAACGTGCCGCAAAAGCTTCGTTTGGCCCTATTGTAACAGCGTCACCCAAAGTTGCCGTTACCGTTCCTGCGTCAAAACAAACATGGATAGAGCCACCGTTTCCGTCCACATTCTTAATGTAAAGAAACTTAACTTTATCTGTGGCGGCTACAGCCGCTGGCGCTGTAGAACTGTCTACTGCGGTGTAGTCCACAAAAGACCCTGCAATAAGGTCAGAGCTTGTGTTGTTTACTGAAGATAGTTTGTAGTACCACTTGTCGTTTGCATCTTCAGGTGTGACAGTCATTGTCGCTGAGAATGTTTTTGCAATCTCATCTGGAAGGACTGTAACTTCCATTGTAGCTTTCGCTGCATCAGCCATGATTTACTCCTTTTCTAATTAACCCAAGGCTATACTGAATGCCAATGCCTCGCCTGCCCTATCGACATCGAGGTTTGACCTAGTTGTTTCTGCATCTGTCACACTTAACGCTCCAGTTACAGTCACATTGCCAACAGAATTAATACCGCCACCTGACGTTATCGCACCTGTTGAACTGATAGCCCCACCAGAGATGGAACCATTAGCTGCTACGCTATCAGAAGTAATACTTCCAGTAGCAATAACATTACTTCCAGACGTAATATCGCCTGTTGTTGTCACTGTGGTAGCCGATATAGCCGAACCACTAATATTTCCTGTTGAGGTAACAGATGTTGCCGTAACACCGCTGGCAGACATATCTCCGCTTGCCGTTACATTACCTGTTACCGATACATCGCCAGTTGACGTAAGCCCTGCGCTTGTTACCGCACCACTAGCTGTAATTAATCCTGTTATAACTGAGCCTGCCGTTAAAGCATTTGTTACAGTCATACTATCAACAGTCAAAGCGCCTGTTACGCCTAGACTAGCTGTAGTAAAGCCGCCAGTGACAGTGAGGCCACCATTAATGGTTACGCCATCTGTTGTTGTCTCTAATTTCTTGCTATTGTTAAAAAATAACTCAACAGCACCGTTTTCATCCATTGTAATAAATGTTGGGCTTGTTGCGTCTACCGCACCTAACGTAATGTTATCGCCACGAATGTATAACTCACCAGTATTGTTCTTAATGTAACCATCATTACCAGTAGTTGTATGATAAATCTGTAAGTCTGTGCTGTTGCCAAAGTTAACAATAGCATCGTCATTTACTGTACCGCCAGTTACACCTATTTTATCATTATTTAGGTTATCAAAGTTAGCGTCAACTTCATCGTGTGTAAGAGGAGCGCCTTTAGTTGCACGTTTGACAATAGTAGTCATTAATACGCCTCTATTTTCATACTCATGCCTGATCCGCTATTTTTAGATCTTTGACTTTCTTGATTTGCGCCGTCTATAGCATTTTTATACAACCCTGCCCATACCTGTATTCTTGGGTCTTCTGCTAGGTAAGGTGCGCTGTGACTAAGACTGCCGTATAAGTATATATCTGGGTGATTAGTTAAAATATTATTGGTAGCTGTGCTTGAGCTTAGAGTTGGAACTTTTGCATAATAATACATTTCCAAATCGTAATTAAGGTTAGGCGTCGGAAATAACTCCACTTCGCTTTGAGTTAAGGCATAAAATAATGGTTTATTAGCCACATCCTGAGAAGCAGCTCTTTTCTTTTGCATTTCAAACAAACCTACAAGTTCCAAAGGATTATGGTTAGTTCCTTCTAAGTGTAACCTGATGGGCTCTAAAAAATCGGTAGGTAAGACGCTGTATCTTGAATTAACTGTGGCTGTAGCTCTATTTTCCATAAGTCTGTGTCGCAAATTTCTGTTAATATCTGCTTCAGCTAAACTTATAAATGTTGGAATTACCGCCGTTAAATCACTTCTGTTTAAAAAATCAGCGATTGTATTTTTTAGGTCAGTGTAATTTGCTATACTCAAAGTGTGCCTGCCCTTGTTCTAAAAACTCTGTTATCGCCGTCATTTAACCACTTACGTAAAGCCTTGGGATCATTAACAATACCCTGACGCTTTAATTCATAATACACGGAAAGTGGAATAGATGCTACCTTATTTACGTCCCCATATTTATTAGGTGATTGGTTGTATTCTTTTTTATTTCTATCAGCTATTGCCGTAACGTCTTGAACGGTTTCCAGCATATACTCGCCCTTATCTGTAACGTGCCAGTAAGTAGACGTTCCCATCATAGGATCTTTATCAAATAAACGTTTCTGACCCATTGGTTTCCCCTGAGTTAAAGTAGGGCGACTTGCGCCGCCCTGACTATTATTATGTTATGGTTAAGTCTGCACAAATTGCGTGTGCAGCTTCGTTTGAAACTTTCAAACCAGCTTCCACCAAGATCATTGACTTCTCAGCGTCACCAGTTTTCGCAAGCTCAACCTGTTGGATCGGACGTAGGTAAGATACTGACGCATATTCTGGGTCTAATAACCATCCGTCACGCTCACGTTGAAACCTGTTAGGGATCACAGAAAGTGTCCCAAAATCAGATAGATAAACGTCAGCCGCCCCGATAATTGTGGTTGGGCCATCAGATGGAGCTTGGTAACGTTGCGCTGCAACACCGGCAAAAGCTGATACTTTTTGCTTATTAACCGGACCAACCATTAGCATCGTTGGCTCACCACCGGATACGAATGCTTGCTGCATTGCATCCTTCAAAATGGTTTCTGTAAACGCACGCATATTATTGGAAGCCGCATCTGTACGAGCTGTTGTACCGTCACCGGTTGTTAAACCGCCGCCTGTACCGACATTCTCGTTAGTTGCAATCCAAGCGCCTAAGCCACCAGTTTCTCTGGCAGTAGATGCGTTCCCTGCTACACTTGCATTATTTAGAAGCATAGTTGCTTCTAAATCCCTGCGAATTTCTTTTCCGCGCTTGGCCAATTGGTAACTTAATTCATTGGTGCGGCCTGCGGTGTCTTGGTCTGCAAGGTTGTCTGCAATGATTGTGGTTCTACGTAGAATTTGGGTATAGTTACCTTTTCTAGTAGTCGCGGCTGTAGCGGCAAATGATGCTACATCATCACCGTCAATCTGCGCCGTAGTCGAAACAGCGGAAAGCGAGTCTTCCTGCCACTCAAAGTAAGTGTTGGTCACATTTTCTGAACCAACGTTAGAAATGAAGGGCGTAGTTTCTGGCGAAATATTCTGAATTATATTAGATAATTCTTCTCGAATACCTACAGCCGAATAGCCCGTAAATGTGTTTGCTACAATAGCCATTATGGCCTCCTATTACTTAGTAACGTGTTAATTGCAGCCGCTGCGTCTTGCACACGGCCAGTCTGTTTTACGCGCTGAAGCGCTTGTGTTTGTGCCGCTTTCGGTTTTGGCTGTGAGTTTCGAGAGCCCGTTTTAAGTGTCTTGGACTTCGGCTTAGGCTTAGTCTTTGCCTTAGTTGCACGAGTTTGTCCTCGATCATATAACATGGCTTTTCGAGCTAACTTCACAAGCGAAGCATTTGCTAGTCCACTTACGTCTTCCTCAGTAAAACCTTGGTTTATGAGAAAATCACGTAACTCTGTAGCTTCCTGTTTAGCGACTTTAACGTCGCGCCATTCAGGTATAAGGTCAGGCAAGATCTGTCTTTGCTCATCAACGTATCGAGCGTGCATTTGCGCGTTCCTCTCTTCGTTAATTTTACCCATTCTTTCTTGCTCTTGGTGTACAGCATCCAGTTGACCTTTACGTTCTTCCTTCTGCTTATTCCATTGACGCTCTGCTTTCGCTGCCATCACGGGGTCTGTGTCGTACAGTTTATCCCAATCAGGCTCCTGTTCCGCTGGTAAGTTCAACCGTTCTTCCAAAGCTGGAAGTAGTTGAGCATACTGAGCACGTTCACGTTCGACTTCTTCGAATTGAGCTTGCATACTACGTTTTGCGTCAGCTAACTCTTGTGTCTTGCGTGTGTAATCTTTCTGTCTCAGGTTTCCACGTCGGAGCTCTTCAACTGTAATCTCTTCACCGTCTACCTCCACAGTATGTGCAAGTATGTCAAAAGATTGGTCTTCGAGTTCTTCAGTTTCTTCTTCGACTTCAAGTTCGCCTTCCGTTTCAGCTTCTTCTAAAGAAACTTCTTCTTCAGGCATTTCGGCTTCTTCGACAACTTCTTCTTGTGTCTCTTCGGCCTCAAGCGCGTTCGGCTCCGTTACGTTATCCTCTTCGGGCGTAAGTAGTTGCCTAATTGCATTTTGTGCTGATTGCAGATCATTCCCTTGTGGGTTGTTGACTTCTGACATCAATATTATCTCCTATTATGCGACTATTTTGATTTTATTTCAATACTCGCGTTATCAACCATTGCACGCAGCGCTTGCCTGACGGCTTCAACACCACGCAATTTCATATAAATAGCCTCGCGGCCATCCTTATCACCAATGTCAGTTAACTCAAACTGTAAGTGGCAATCCCCTTTTATTTCGTCTAGCATTCTATTGAAATCGACGTCGCCCATTAAACGCTCAGCATACCGGCCGTCGTCGATGACTTGTTGCTTACTCTTCGTCATCTATAGACCCTTTAACTATGTCAGCCTGAGCTTTCATTACCTCTCTGTTAATAGCCAAGTCAGCTCTGATCTTTTCAACGTTAAGCTGTGAACCATATTTAGCACTCATTTCTTCAGCTTTCACAAACAGCTCGGCGTCGAGCTCGTCACGTTTACGATCATCTTCCATAATCATTTTCTCGCGCTCTAAATCTAACTCAGCAACTTTCTTTTGTATGTCTGCCTGTATTTGCTGTATTTGAACTGCAATAAGTTGCTCATTAATATCCGGCTTTTCTTCTTGCTGTGGAGGCTGAAATTGAGCTGGGTCACTCCAGAACTGTGAGGTATCTTTAAAACCAGCTAACTCAGTCATAGATTTTAAAGTGTTAGATAGTTTATTAATGTCAGTAAGTGGGTTGGCGGCGCCCATAGTTTGCATTGCCTCTTTCTGCATTTCACCAATCTGGCGTAGCATCATCATGCGCTCACTATCTGAACCACGCCCAAGCGCCACGTTTATAGATACGTCCATGTTGGAGTTCCATACACGAGGATCGATTGGCACAAATTCATTTGTAAGGCGAACCATCCTAGGAGCGTCTTGGTGCGTGGTTATTAAGTATAAAACAATTTCGTAAAGGCGCTTCATGCCTGTCTCAGCAAAAATTCTAGCAATCATTTCTATGTGTTGCTGCGCCGCCGTAACGGTAGCGTTTACCGCTGCCGCTGTGGAAGACTGTAGAGCTGACGCATCTAATCCGGCAGATGCCTTAGATATGCCTGTACGAGCCTCTTTAACTTCATCCATATATTGTAAAACTGGAAATGCTTGCTGGCCGACAAACGGCATGGAAAGTGGCTGAACTTGACCGGCACTTCTCTGCCTGATTATGGCGCCCACTTCAGTTGATAAAACGTCGTCTAAATTGACCATACCTTCAGTCACGGCAACTCGTGGGTGAATAGACATGGCTAAGCTATCTAATGTGTTACGCATGATGTTAGATTTAATGCGCTGGATGTCAGCGACGGCGTCGGCAATTGACATACCATAAAAGTCGTGAGCTTCTGGATCTGGACAAAACGATGCAAATGGGGCCATACCGCAAGGCTCGTTAGCTAAAATTTTATTACCGTCGCCGGCTGTGCATATCTTTCTGAGCTCTGCAATGCCGTCCATGTCGTAATCTACTTTTATGTAATTTTCGACATATAGAACTTTTTTCATTGCGTCGTCGTCACGCTCGTTCATTTCATTAGCTAAGGCTGGGTTACGTGTAGTTCTCTCGACGTTTGTGTTCATGTCGTCGTGAGCTGACGCTAATGATGAAACTTCGTCGAAGTCATAACCCATAGAAACAAGCTCAGACACTGTAACAATACGCCGGTGTGCAACATAGTCACTTTGCTCGATAGATTTTGCCTCACGAGAAATTAGAAATTCTTCACATGGCACAGCTTCTAATTTTACACGCCCGTCTGGGTGCGTGTAAGTAATTCTAACAGCGTGCATCATCGGAGGCGGCATCATTTCACCTGTCATCTGATCCATCATAGGTTCTCCCATAGGCTCAGACGCAACTATCTCAACTTCAGCGTCAGGGTCAGACATAAGAGCGTTTAGCGCGTTATCATCTAAACCGCTTAAATCGTGTGTCTCGTATTTTGTCCTGTCGTCCCAGTAGCATTTTAGAACACCTACTTTACGTATTAACGCATCTTTAAAAGCAGCGTGAAACTCCACAAAGCCATTATTGTCTCTATTAATAATAAAGTTTGCGTACTCTGTCGCCTGCTTAGCTGCCTCTACATCTTCTGGGCCCTGAGGTGAATATTCAACTGTTCTGTCAGTAGAATTAAAAATACGCATCAACGAAGGCATAATCGCCTGTACGGTATCCCGTACGTCCATGCTGACAACTTGGCTGCGCCCGTCTTCCTCGTTACCAAAAGGTTTACCCTGATAATACTCGGTGGCAGACGCTCTAATCGGTGACACCCAGTTATCTGAGTAATCGATTGCGTCGTCGATCTCTTTGCCAAGAATGCCTTGGAGCTCGTCGTCGCCCATTACCTCAGGATTTAATTCAGCTTCGAGGTTTTGGGCTAATTCGTTTATTTCGTTTTCCATGCTACTCACCTTCCAACTGGGATAACAAACCCATGCCGGTAATACCAGCCATTATATTTGGGTCATATACATCTTTAAATTTTGCAAACCGGCTTTTTATTACCGCCGGATCTTTAGCAGTTCTATCAACTAACATAATGTTGCTTATGTTTTCTTTTGTGAAATCTATACCTTTACCTTTAAGTAACGCAAAATCTTCTGCACTTCTATTTATGCCTTCCACAAGATTAATATAGGGAATGTTAGTATACCCTTTATCAGTTAATTCTTTTCTAAATAAATCTGCGCCTATATCTAAATCAACATTTTTTGCATCAGCATATGCATTCATAGCTTCTCTAACACCATCCTCAGTTAAAACAGTTTTACCGTCTATGACCTCAGTCATATCAAATCTTAAATCTGGCTTAATCCCAAACTCTTCAAAATCTTTAATTTCAAATGGCTTGTCCGTTCTTATTTTTAAAGGTAGCGTCATACCCTCTTCTTTTTCCATTACATCTCTTGCAAATTTAAATCTATCATTAGCTTGATCAGCAGTTCCAACATGGACGCCTAATCTATCAAACCTTGAGG